>Ga0265780_10007327_pt1 | contig 13576 bp, 20 predicted proteins | sample P1T30metagenome_FD_192432 | JGI IMG/M metagenome (GOLD analysis project Ga0265780, IMG submission 192432) | Plant litter microbial communities from East Loma Ridge, Irvine, California - P1 T30 | ecosystem: Environmental > Terrestrial > Plant litter > Unclassified | place: USA: California... | reverse complement strand
CCCAGTGTACGAGAGAGTACAGAGTGCAGAGGCTGGTCATGAGACGCTGCCAAGAATTGATACGGCACAGGAAGGACCGCACGAATCTGGTGGCTACGTGCATGTCGCTACATACTGTCATGAGAAGCGCCTAGATCAACATGGGTGTACGGTCGTTGCTGACGTCCCGCATGAGCTTGACATCTGTCACGAATCATATCTTATGTAGCAATCACGTCTGCTGCAGGTGATTCAAATGGTTCCCGTCTCAATATTGATGGTGTACACATGGTGGCAAGCCGCTGGCATATACCATTCACATGGAATTTATAAAAGCAGCTGAAGCCAGCTTGATCTAGCCTTCCCCATCGTACACAGTTGATCCTTTAAAAAAACCTCACACAACAACGCAACAATGACCGGAAACAACAACGAAGGAGAGCGTGTCCAGCCATGGCGGGCTTGGTTTTCGGATCTGATTGCCTCAAGAACCAACACTGAAAGCATCACCATGAAGGGTGAAGAGGCCGAGGGCATGAGTCCAGCGAAGTACGGAATGAGTCAGCATGGCACTATCGCACTTGATCCTCGAACCGACGTAGACCTGAGCAAAGAAAAGGCCAAACCCCAGCGGGAAGAGAAGTAAGTCAACCGAATGCCGACTTTTAACCTGTCTTTCTCCATATTGATGTGAGACTACTTAGATAAATGATTGGATCAGGATGTCGATGTACACATGTGCTTCGATTGCGAAGCAAAAGAATATCTTAGCTACATATTGGGTTGTCCTTGGGGCGAGGGGGGTTTGGTAGCAGCGCTGGCAATTAATTAGGAGATGAATTAATCGTTTTCACACTCTGACAACTTCATTGACCCGATTCCAAGTCCCTTTACTTTGCGCATAGCTTCGTCTGTGCAAAATATCGTGATGGAGAAGCCCCGCCAGCTTATCTAATATGATAGTACAAAACCTAGCATGCAGGAACGTGTAATAGTTGAAATGTGTAGTGCCCACATACCTAAACTTCCGCAATTGCATACACATAAGGCTGTCCGAACTGTCCCGGCTGATACACTATCTTGGAAGTCCCATTGGTAGGTATTCTGTCCTAAAGCCACCTTATGAATACCGCCCAATAGCAGGCAAGCGGGCTAACAGATTCAGCTCACCGGTCTGAGATACTGGCGATGCGTCATTTATCAGCGCCACAAAACGCTGTACGTTTAACGCAATCGATCAACTTTCCAGAAGTTTCGATGGCGTTATTCATCGATATGTTCGATAGGTCGCGGCTAAACAGATCAAGATGATCAGACCACTGCGGCAGGATGCAGTTGCTTTTGGACAGTGCGGCTCGTGCAACTTTACTGTCTGACAAGGCGTGGGGGCTGAGCATGCTATTAAACTTTGTGCCTAGACTTTCGGGGTCAACCCGATGCCCCGCGGTACCTAAGGTAAGCGGGTCCTCCCACTACCTTATTTCAGTTAGCATATCCATAATTAAATTAGATGCTAAGATCGCGTCGTGAATGTTAAAAGTACAAAACTCGGATTCACTAGTAAAATATATGAAGCAAATGGGATAGCGTTCTCGAACTACCCAGGTGTGCAGTGAATCATTTTTTGGCCGTTGAAAAGAAGGGGTGGCTTATAATCGCGTCAAACGACAGTCGTGACTGTGTGTCGTAAAGTATGACACCCTTCAGGAGGTCATAGAGATCAGAAAGATCCTGATCGAGCTGCTCATCCATCCCTGTATCAGCCTTTCGCTCACAAACAGGCTTCTTCACAATTCGAACCCTCTGCAACAAAGACAGAGGTTCCACTTTCGGTCGCCTTCCCTCGGCCTCCTTGGGCGTCCCGTCTTCCTCAAAATACTTATGACGGTCGGTCCAGTTGTTCCACAGAGCATCAGGTGGCCTTCCAAGCATGGCCACCTGGTCTTTCATGGCGTCGTTGTTCCAACCAAACAATAGCTTGATGAGAATACGATCGGAACAAAGCTCGTAGAGTAGACATCCATATGCCCACTTGTCTACAGCGGATGTCAGCTCTCCCTGGAAGAGCATCTCGGGCGACGAGTATGGCGCGGGCGTGAAGATCTGTGCGGGCTTCTCGTTATGATAGAAAGCAGCTCCAAAGTCGATGAGAAGCACTCGATCCGTGAGAACGCGCGCCTCCAGGGCCACTATGTCGGCAGGATCAACGATATACTCTGGCACCTTTGAGCCCCTTTCCTGCCCATCTAGTCGCTGGACAGGGTATCTTTTCGGTACTCCAATGCAAGCGTAGAGCTCTTGCTCAGACCAGTCATCGAAGGGAAGTAACTGATTGAGAATGTTCGAAGTATAGCAATCTAATCATGGCTCAGAACGATCATTCCCGACCGTGGCTTTCCAGACTTACCAGCATGCGCGATTCCCAGACTGTGCAGATAACCCAAAGCCTCTGCGATTTGCAAACCGATCTTGCGTGCCCACTTCAGTGATTCGTGAGGCAAGTGGAGCGGTCTGCACACGCGCTCCCCAGCCACAGCAGTTACGAGACATTGGTGTTTGCCATTTGGACCAAGGACGTCGAAGTGATCAAGGAGCTGAACGATAAAGTCCCGTCCAGGGTGAGAGATCTTGGATTCGGTGATTTCTTGTAGGATGTGGAGTTCTTTCGAGTCGACAGGAGCTTGAGTGGAGAGGATTTTGAGCGAAACGTATTTTCGTCGACAAGGTCCCTTGCGAGCCACACAGTTGCGAAGCTGCCAAACCCAAGCTTATGTAAGATTTGGTACCTTCCCTCCAATGTGTCGCCAATGTCAATGGGATGCAAACCATTGTTAAGATATCTGTCCGGGTCTTCGGTGTACTTGCTGGGCGATGCTCTGAAAATTTGTTGAGGCATCGCAAGCTCAGTGGAACATCGATTACCAGAATAGTGTACTAGAGAAACTGATGTCTCTACATGGTAAACGACTTCAGTTTGTAAGCACATTCAAGACTAGCGTAGGCTTGGCAGTCAGGTAGGCATTGGCTGTGTGGGGTTTCGCCCCAATGTACCTCCATGCATATTCGCGCATCGGCTAAAAGCTCAGCTGGCTGTGATGGTCCTTAGTTTCGATCTTCAGCCGGGAACTTGTCAAATACACCTTCTACGTCCATCTACCTTTCGCCTGAGACCACGCAACCAGCGACCACAACATGATGAAACCCGTCAAAGTTGATTACATCGGTTGGGAAGATGACTTCCATTATGCGGAGGAAAAAGCTCGAATTACCGAGCACATACAAGAAATTGCAGCAGCAAATGGATTTGTATATGCTTGTGTTCAGTGAGTGTATTTGATAACACTTCTATCCTTTTGTGGGTCATTAATATCAAGCCAGAGACATGATCATGAGATACCGCTATCGATCGCAAGGACCATGGGTCGACGTACACCTGAAACGCCAAGACTGGTTGGATGAAGGTCTCAACAAGTATGTGTTCAGTAGACTCCGGTTCAACGAAGACGGCGATTTCGAGAAAGAGCCAGAACTTCAAGAAGTGAATGGAGGAGAGTCTGCATCTATGTAGCTTGCAGGTTGGGACGGGAGTAAGACACATGGGACGGGCCGCATCGTCTGTTGGTTGAGACGAGTGGACTCGTAAGGGAGGATGTATCACACGCACAGTACTATCGTATCTCCTGTCTAACAAGGACCACACACAGTCCTTTTTATTTCAAGACCAACTCATATGGTCTGCAATGAGATGGTTGGCTTATCTGTAAACTTTGATCCCCATCAACCCGCCAGTACAACTATGTCGTGGGAGAGACTAGTTTGAATATTTGATCCTACCACCGAAGAGGTGATTTCCACTTCATTACGCTGTGTACACAGGTCTTCAACACGCCAGTGTCCTGTAGTTCAGGCATGCAAGCAGGACAGCTGCATAGTAGCGACATGACTCCAGTGTCACGAATGTTGGAGTTGTAAGTGTCGCCATGGTAAGAAAGCGGCGTACACAGCCCCAGTACATATGGGATACAAAATCAGCGCCGTTTCTGCGATGACCGCAAGCAGATCCCCGACAAGCATGCTGGCAAGCATTATATCGAATGTCCTTGCGGTCCATGTGGCAAAGACAGCAGGATTGAAGTTGACCAAATTATTGCTTCCGAGATTTATGATAAGCACTACATTGAATGTCAGTGTGGAACGTGTCGACAAGAAAGCAAGATTCAAGTATTCGAGCATGTCAGGATTTGGCCTAGGCTGACAGACGTCCATGGCCTTAGACAAAATCACAACAAAATAAGGTGAATTCGCTCAGCAATCAAGAAGCAGCTAGTTCCAAGCTCCAGCAACAGCAGCTCTGCCCGAAGGTCCTCACTTTAAAGACCTTCCAAAATAGTGTCTCGATTTACCAACACAAAAAAGGATGTTGCCAGAGCAGGGCAGGGTCCATTGATGTATTTATCGTATGCGGAGAACTCACTGGCTCAAATTTGCAGGCGCAGATGGCGACTTGAAACATTGAATTTCGAGCGCCTTCGGTGACGTAGAAGTCACAACGAGGAAACTGTGACGGATTTCGAGAGATCGCAGCTTTACTCAACGACACACATGGTTGCATTCATTAGCGGTGTTTCAAAATTGATATAACATGTCTATCCTTTAGTCATCACGCCACCTCCGTTGCTACCAATGACTTGACCAGTAATCCATCCAGCTTCGGGCATGCAAAGCAAACCAACAATTCCTGCCACCTCTTCCAAGTAAGCGGGCCTGCCGCCCATATCCTTAGCAGCTTCAATTGTCTCTTTTGAATCAATGCCATCGCGTGTCGCTGCAAGCGGTGCCATATAGTTGAGCGACCAGACCTTCTCCAACATCTCCTTCGGCAGACCAGTATACATGCCCGTAGCCATAGCGCCCGGATTAATGCTGTTGACTGTGCAGCGCTCACACAGCTCTCGGGCCCAGACTCTTGTCATAGACTCAAGAGCGCCTTTGGTCCCAGCGTAGCAGGACTGCCACCAAAAGCCCATCGATGTTGTGATAGAAGACACATTTATGAAGCGACCTGACCGGTCGTGCGGTAGGAATGGCAATGCGGCCTGTAGCACAAACAGTGGCGCGCGAGCATTCAGCTGAAAAGTTGCGTCGAAGTCTGGGAGAGTGACAGAGCCTAAAGGCGCCGGATTGACGACGCCTGCGTTGTTGATCAAGATTTCGATGCGAAACTCATTGTTCTTTGTGAACACTGCCCTAGCAGCTTGTGTGAGCCGTTCCGGCCCATCGGCAGCTGTGATATCGAATTGAGCCAGCAATGTCTTGACGCCATGATCTTTCTCTATCTCAGACGAAAGCTCTCTCCCAATGGGAGTAGATTCATCTGACGTGTAGTTGATGAAAATGTTTGCACCTTTTGCTGCTAAGTGTCGCGCCAGTGCAGCACCAAGTCCTAGAAGATGGTCAGAAACAGGGAGCACAGATCACTTGCCGATTTCGTACCCCTGGAAGCTCCCGTGATGATTGCTAATTTGTTTTCGAAGGGTCGCGACATGTCTTCTTGCTCAATCAGGGTCTTCAAAAATCAGATCTATGCTCTGACCTCTAACCGTGCTGGCGACCCAGCGACCCATAAAATGTGACGGGAAGATGTAATCGGTCCGCTGTCAGCTTCACAAAGGCAGCGGCCCCATACTTGCGGCATATTGACATACATATGCAAGGTGTGCACAACCAGGGATCATTACTGCGGTCTGTAAGAGGAGACCTCGCTTCGAGCGGTTACTCCTTGTATTTTGGCACCAGGATCTGCAAATAGAATACTGCATCGAACATAATGTGATCAGCGCAAACACAACTCCCTCCTGCAGCCAAGACCCGATAATCGCACGGCTGGAACCGCATAAGACCGTGCTCATACTTCATGTAAATCAAAGCCCATCAGAACTTCCCTTGCACGCAGCCTCTTTCGAATTATACTACTACAATGTCCAGCAAGCGTCTTCAGGATCGTGTTGCGATTGTAACAGGGTCGTCTCAAGGCATTGGTAGGGAGATCTGTAACCAGTTCTTTCTGGAGGGCGCCATTCTTGTCTGCGCTGATCTCAAACCTCTTGGGCAGGGGGAGTCGACTGCAACACATGAAAGGATTTCCCAGAGGGGCGGAAAGTCCATCTTTGTCGAGACGGATGTCAGCACAGCTGATTGATTGATTGAATGGTTTAACGTCCTAGTGAAAACCTCCCGAAGGGTATGAGGACGGGCTACGGTCAGGGTTTCATAGCGGTGACGCGCTACCTGATGCGCCTGGTCTAAATACAAGTGCTGAGTTTCAGCGGTCTAGAGTCCATCTCCTCCGCCGTTTGAGGGGTGAATACATGTGCCGGTGCCCGGTGCCCGTGAGGGTTACTAGTTCAGAGCTTTAAGAAGCATTAAAGAGGTACCAGAAGAAGAGTGGGGCGGCCTGTTTCCAACCTCGTCATCCGGGCAGCAAAACGCTGCCTGGACGCGCCTTTGAAAAACGCGAAGGATGTCAGCACAGCCGAGAGCTGGAAGGCACTCATTGCCAAGACTATAGAAACATACGGCAAACTTGACATGTATGTTTTATCAAATTGAACATGTTCCAACCGAAAGTCATCTACGCTGATCCTGAGCAAAGTGTCGTGGGCAACGCTGGCATTTGTACCGAAGCTGGAAACCCACAACCCATTCAAGAAGTAGATGAAGACGCATTTGACGCTCATACGCGCATCAATGCACGCGGTGTGTTCCTCGGATCGAAGTACTGTGTGCAACAGTTCTTGAAACAGGAACCACGTGCCAACGGTATCCGCGGTTGGATTGTTAACTTTGCTTCCATGGTGTCAAACATTGGCATGCAAGGACTGAGTAAGTCTGATTTGATAGGTGTGTACTGCAACTCCAAAGCGCTTACTTTGTACAGCTGGATACACTGCTTCAAAGGGGGCTGTGGCCGCCATGACAAGGACTATTGCACTTGATGTAGCAAAGCAGGGCATTGTTGCAAACTGCATCGCTCCAGGATGTGAGTATGCCCGGTCAGAACCGACCTTATCAACAACTAATACATTCTAGTCTCCCAGACAGCCATGCTCGACAATGCGCTCGGCGGAGCTCTACCCGGTGCCGTGGATGGTATTAAAGCTTTAGTTCCTTTCATTCCGAGGGGCATATTCGGTCACCCACTTGATCATGCAAGAGCGGCCGTATATCTTGCAAGTGACGACGCGCAGTGGATCACGGGAGTCACACTGAATTTTGATGGTGGCTTGACGGCACAGTAGAGACCCCAAGCAGAAGCTCGCGTTCTCTATTGGCACTTGCGTGCGGAAGTGGCAGGGTTATGTAAGGGAACACTGGCCGCATCCCGTCTCCAGCACAGAAGCAAGGCAAGAGTACCCGAGACAAGTGCCTCGTCATTTCACTCGTGCACACCAGTGATATGTGCGTTAAAAAATGGAGGTAGCGCGCGAAGCCTCACCCGCAGTCTTAGCAGAATGAATCTCACTCGTAAATAATAGCCATGAGTGGTATGTAACCAAATGAATATGACATGGAATTCTTTGCAGTACACACTCTATGGCCATGATCACAGTGAGAGTTTGATCAGTCCAACCACTAGAGAGTAGAGAGATCGGGCGAGTCAACGCAAATCTTGAAAAAGCAGCAAACATCGACGAGCTGATCTGTAGCCAAGCTCTATAGGTGTACCCTTCTGGTTTGCCCCTCGGCACCGGGCAGTGCATTGTCTCCCGCAGCCAGACACGGGCTTTATGACCGACTGACTGCAGGCCCCCAAAACAAATATCGTAACCCAAAGTCATTGCGGACGCGCCGTTACGGGTCCGTAAGACACGAGCCAACCTTGTACCCGGGGACCTGCGTGCAACGTCCCTAGGGTAGGCCCGAACTATCATTCCGGAACAACGCTCATAAGACGGAGCATAACGTATCTGGTCAGTTAGCCGTGGGACTCATTGAGCTCAGCCATCTACGCATTCGTGCCAATTCGTCAATTCTGTGCGTGCTGTTTGATGCACCGGTTGAGGACGCTAGGACTGCCGCGTACCAGCGCCTGAGCGTTTGTCGAACGCCATCCGTTAATCACAACCATGTCTGGACCAATACCAGCAGATTTCTTATTGAGCAGACTTTCGTAGCCATGTCCGATTTCATGCAGGCGGTCCGGTCACCACCAAGAAGCACGCAAAGAACTGTTGTTGGGTGTCGAATAAGAGTATCCCTTGGCGATTGTTGATCTAATAAGAGTACACCTCCCAGAGGACGGCACATGATCACCTTCACAGAACGATACGCATCACAATCGTCAACAGACATGGCAGGCCCAACTTCGCTGTCGCTGGCACTAGCGGTTCTTATACTGTTGCCATTTGATATCATCACTTGGGTACTTCGGTTCTACATACGTATTACTCGTAGAGCATGGGGACCTGATGACTGGTCGATGGTCGTGGCGATTGTGAGCAATCAATTTGAATCGCGAATGTTGCTTCAGGACGGTACTAACAGAAACATAGCCACTCTTTACACTCTCTACAATGGGCATGCTGGGCATTGCATTTGCCGGTGGTGGGAAAAGGGACTCAGAACTCACTACAAAAGAGGGGGAGACGGCAATGTTTGTAAGTGAAGATGGTCTGTACTTGTTCCCAGGCGACGTGTTAACTCAAGACAGTGGTGGTTCATTATGCAAACCATGTTCTGCCTTGCAGCGATCCCGGTAAAATGGGCAATTTGCTTCACATTATTGAGAATCGCAGACAAGCGCCGAGCGTACATGTGGTCAATCTACGTTATAATGGCTGCGGTTTTCCTTGTCATGGCTTCAACGACCGTGTATGAGTTCTTCCATTGCACACCGATATAGATGAACTGGAAAAACGTCCCTGGTGGTTCTTGCAAACCACAAAGCAACATCACCGGGTTCAGCTTTGCTCTTTCTGCGGTCTCAATTTTCTCGGATTGGTTCTGTGCCCTGTGATAAGTGAATCGGGATCTTTCACAGTGAGTTCCACTAAGACAAAGCAGTCCAATTCCCTTGCTCTGGAGCGTCCAGATCGATATTCGGGTCAAGATCTTAATCATCGCACTTCTCGGTCTCGGTGTTTTTGCTTCTACAGCAGCCATCGTTCGGCTCACAGTCACAGTGAATCTCAGTGCAACAACAGACTTCCTTTATTACTCCATGCCAGTCGCAGCTTGGGCACATGCTGAGCTTGGCCTCGGTGTGCTTCTGGCAAACATGCCTGCTCTGTGCCCGCTTCTCGAAAAAGTGTTCAGTCTCCGATCCACTCTGCGCGGCAGCAGCGGAAAGCGAGTTACCGATCCAAGTGGCGAGGAGGCCTACCATGAGCTTCAAGATGGCATCGGCGGCAAGAAGAGTGGCTCTAAAAAGGGGACTCTGGGTTCAGAAAAGGGCAATGAAACTAGGATATACGGCGGCGATCTAGCAGACAGCAGCTCAACCTTTGGGGATGATAGGTCTACGAAACGAATCGTGTGCGACGACGTCGGAGAAGAGCCGTCTGGTGGCATTCATGTGGATCATCGAATCACTATCGACCATCACGAGAGGAGGCAGCACTAGGTTTAGTCGCTGTCATGGACAGAGATTGGGACTGGGAGAGGAACGGCTGCAGACTTGTCTGCATGTACAGAGAGTATGAATTTGCACCTGCAGCGTATACCCATAGTACTACAACCCGTCATACCGTAGAATCTGTTTATGATAACTTCATGTCAATGTACAAATAAAACCAAGTCAAAACTTCGGCAAGCGAAATCGCTACAACAATTTTTGCCCTTGCATCAAAGCATCAATTAGTCACCAGCTTTCCAACTATCCTCTTTCGAGGCTACACACATGTCGATTGGGCATTTCACTGAAGTGAGCTAAACCACATACTGATCGCTAAGAAGCAAAGAAAATTCGAACTCGGCTACCTCGCACCGCAATCGTCCTATCTCTCCCACACCCGCCGCTACCATCCACGAGCCGTCAAATTTTCCGAAACGCGGCATATCCAAGCTTCGAGCTGTCACATTTTACGAAAAGACAAGGCGGACGCAGCACGTTGCATCCGCTCAAGCTAAAACACAAACCCTCCGCTCGTCATGGGCACGGCACTCTAACCGTTTCACGGTACGGCAAAAACTGCTGCGGGGGGCGCCCTTACTCGATCTACACTGACATTTCCCTTCCTTTGTGATTCTAGCCAGCACGCGATGCGCATGTGGAGTACTGTCATGCACTGCAAGTGGGGCCAGAAATGGTTTGGGCAAGATTAGCGGGCGCCCGGGGCGCCGGGAGCTATAGTCTATCCGCGCGGCACCGACACGGGATGAATGGTGAAAACGTAACGGGCCGTTGCCATAGTCCATCTTGCACTTTCTTTTTGCAGGTGCGGTTCGCGGGGGCGTGCGGCGACGTTGGAGGCCCTGGAGGTTATTGACATGCATGCCTGCTCAACAGTTTTCGTGCTGCTTCACTGCTAAGACCACATCCTTGGGGGACTGGGAAGGCTAGGTGAGCGCTTAGGGACCGTATGGCTGCACGGCTTGGTACGTCTGGGGCAGCACAGCTTTGTGGGATGTGTTGGTTGCGAATGGGTCGGGTCGCTGACTGGCTGAGACAGGCGCATCGTGGCGGTCATGCTGTGGGGGAGTGAATGCGAGGGACTCTCGAACCCTGACGAAGCGGGACGGCGCTGGGGATTACCCGAACGGTAGCATGCAGTCGTGGGCCTTTACCAGCCCAATCACAACGAAACAGGCACAGATTACCGCAGTGCATCTGGCCAACGGAGATCTGCAAGGGATACCGATTGCGAACGGGAAACACCCCCATCTCTCAGAGCAATTGCTGCATTTGCCATCTCACTCGATCACTAAGTCGGCGTAACAAGCAAGCCCGTTCGGAGACGAGCACCACAGCAGAGTATTGGAAAATGGGGAAGTGAAGTCCCTATCTTAAACACAGGGGTATAGTATAGCTGGTTCGCTCCCAGTGTACTGGTAAGCACTTCACTGCTCTGAATCTGCTGCATCTTCTTTGTTTCAGCAGCGTTTTCATAACCTTTTGACTCTCCTTGTCTGCATTGGAAGCTCGAGCATGCTTCTTCCCACCATACAGTCGACTCGGATGAAGCGTACAGGCTGCGGTCCGAAGCTCCGGCGACGAATGCTTCCAAGCTGCAAAGCGGGTACTTCATCAGCCCCAAGATCGTGGGCTCATTCACAGGAACAAGTATAGTCGTCGTTGCAACATACTTCCAGTTCCAAGCCCTTGCTGCAGTGCTGCAATCCGCTGTCTACCCAGACATCGGGCCCAGCACCAATGTCGCCCTTGTCAGTACTGTCTGGACCGCGGCGCAACCAATCGCGCTTTTGTTGTTTGGTAGACTGAGTGACCGCTTTGGGCGCCGGAACTTTGCTTTGGGCTCATGCATGCTCGCGATTGTCGGGGGTATTGTGGCTGCAACAGCTCAGTCGATCGAGACCTTGATTGCAGCTGAAGTCATCATGGGTATTGCGTCAGGTGTACCTGCTGCCTATCTTCTTTTGGCTGGTGAGCTCGTGAGCAATAAGGACAAGTACATCGGTACTGCTCTAGTTGTCGTGCCCAACGTGATTGCCACTGGTTTTGGCGCGTACATTGGTTTGGCTCTGGTCCAGGTTTCGAACTGGAGATGGATCTTCTACATCTATATCATGATGATGGGTGAGTACGCATGGTCCCACACGCCATACGATGACTAATGTGCGGTGTGTTTAGTCCCCGGAACCATCCTGTGGTTTCTGTTTTACCATCCCCCGTCGTACACGCAGCTCCATGGAAAGAAGTCCAGCAAGATTGCAGAGCTTAAGAAGGTTGACTGGCTCGGTGTCTTTCTTTTGACCGCTGGACTTGCGCTTTTCTTGGTCGGCATCTCATGGGGCGGCCCAGCTCAACCATGGTCGTCTCCGAAAATCATGGGCTTGTTGATTCTGGGAGTGTGGCAGTGGTGTCCTTCATCCTCTATGAGACGTTCCTCACGCCTCAGCAGCCAATTGTGCCAATGCGTTTCTTCCGCGACTTGCAAGGCTTCAGTTGCTTGGAGATCATCTCGGCGACCTATGGCGTTATCAATATCGCGTTGTTCGTCATGTGGCCGCAGCAGGTCACTTACATCTTCGGTTCAACTGTAAGCTCATGGCAGGAGACTGCATGGCTTTCTACCACAGCTGCATTCGGTCTGTGGAGCGGTATTATCCTACTCGGACCCTTTATGTCGTGGGTCGGTCACATCAGATATCAGATTCTCGTCTCTTCCGTCTGGATGACTGCCTTCCTTGGCGCGATGGCAAGCATTACCGTGGAGAAGAAGTCGATGGCGATTGCTTTCTCTTTCCTCGCAGGCTTTACCATTGGCTGGGGTGAAGTCATAGCCGCAATTATCGTCCAGTACATTGTCTCGGATGCAGACTTGGGTGTCGCTTTCTGTAAGTTTACCTTTATCCTACCAGAACCTCTCACTAATATGCTCTAGCCGTCATCTCTGCGTCTCGTACGATCTTTGGCTCCATCTTCACTGCAGCCTTCATTGCAGTGTACATCAACAAAGTGCCCGATTACCTCACATCTATTGTACCAGGACGCGTTTTAGCTGCTGGACTGCCCGAGTCCTCATTGGAGGCACTCATGACGGCTGCGGCGGCTGCGAACCAGACCGCTCTTCTTCAAGTTCAAGGAATGACGCCCGAAATCCTGCGCACAACGAATGTCGCAGTCAGCGATGCATACTCCAAATCCTACGCTTACGTCTACTATTTCGCTGTCGCTATCGGCGGCTTGTCCATCGCAGCTTCAATAGCTATGCGCGACTTCGACAAATACCTCAATACTCATGTCTCGAGGCAGCTGTATGACAAGAAGGATGCTCACACAGATCCGCTTGAGAATGCCGGTATGGCGCATGAGGTTGGCACTGGATACAACGATGAAGAGAAGGCTGTTGTGTAGAGACGCCAATGCATCTGTTACAATTTGCTCGCTTTGTACAAGTAGACTAGAGACATATATAATTCACCTACGCTCGAACGAGCGATTTCAACAGTCTCAGTCTTCAAACTTGGAGGTGATGCTTACAGAACACAGTGATGTAATACCACAGCAACCTTCTGCAGAGCCTTGTAGTTCATGTACTGTAAGCTGAGAGGCATGACGGAACGCATTTCAGACCTGCTGAAAGTCTGCGCAACTAGAGGCGTTCCATCAGAGCAATCGACGGCGAAAGGAGTCCGGCGGGGGCGTGCAACAGTCGCTGATGTAAGTGAACTTTTCGCGGCAGTGTGCTGTATGGTCACCATGGTATTGGTATTGCCTGTATAATATGTTCAAGACCGTTTAGAATCATCTGCTCAGACCGATCAGATCGCCAAACTGTTCAAATTGTCAAAGCGTGGGAATTGTCAGACCGTTCAGACTCTCCACACTTCTTCGAAAAGCCGACATAGCAGATCTGATCTAGCTCTTCAAATTTGAAGAACCTCAACTGTCACCTGAAATCAAAAAAAAAATCTT
>Ga0265780_10007325_pt1 | contig 13577 bp, 10 predicted proteins | sample P1T30metagenome_FD_192432 | JGI IMG/M metagenome (GOLD analysis project Ga0265780, IMG submission 192432) | Plant litter microbial communities from East Loma Ridge, Irvine, California - P1 T30 | ecosystem: Environmental > Terrestrial > Plant litter > Unclassified | place: USA: California... | reverse complement strand
CTCGTATCAAATCCGCCTGCCATAGTTCTGCAATTTACTCATCCTTCAACACTTCTCGACTAGATAGAGCCACGTGCGGTACCAATCGTTGATGCGTATACCGTTGGTGTACTCGACGTGTTCAAATTGTTCTGGCTTGAGCAGGCTATTGATGCGAAGTGGACTGTTTAGATTCCATGGACTGATAAGCCGTGAGCTCGGGATACCAGCCGGAAACACCTGGTTCGCAAGAAACTCAGAACATTCCCACGTAAGCTGCCCACCGAAGTACACAGAGCGTGGACTCAAAAAGCGTTCCTGCCAGATCCATCCGCGCTCCATGAGCGGCCCGTGAGTATGTCCATCTGTTTGGAGGGCGCTGGTGAAGCCGAGATACTCGCTGGACTGGCCTTCGTGCGAGATCTCGACATGTAGCATGGATAGTGCGGAGGGGTTTCTCGATGCAAATAAGCCAGTAGGAGCTTTACTGCCGATTCTGGCATCTGGTATCATCCAGCCAAGCCTATTCGTGTCTGGCAGCGCAGCGGCACTGGCGCCAATGTTCGGGCAGGCATTGCGATATACCGAGGCCATGCGAGAAGCCTCGCAACTCCAATCCAGGGGATCATTTTGTATGATACACAGTGGGTCTATCCAATCTTAAGTCTCCTCGTGGTCGCTATCGAGTCTTGGAAAATGGGACTCAAGGAGGCAAGATCGATGTGCTCTTTCATGCTGTCCAGATTGGACTGTACCATCTTCGTCGTTCCTTCAGTCCAGCGGTGAGTCAGGGTAGCATAATCCATTCTCTGCCTACTAGCATTCTCCACAAGTCTTATATCGCCCCGAATATTGACGAACCGGGTAGGTAGCCGGATAATATCGCCATCACGTTGTGCACGATCACACAGCTCATGTTCGTGCTGACAGACATACATCCAACGGCGTAACAGATCGAAGCATGATCCGCTCGATGTGCTGGTCGGCACTGTCTCCGGGCTCACTTCGACAGTCGAGAGGCCGAGAGCGTGAAATTGAGGATCTAGCTCGATTTTCGGGCACCCAGCATCTAGAACGGAAACAAAGAATCTTAATTCATGCCATTTCTGAGGCTCTCCACTCGTGTTCAGATTGTCCGCCTCGATCGAAAACAAGTCCACTTGCGGAGGTTCGTGAATCAGGTAAAATCCCTGGCGTAGATGTCAGTGATGTATACCGTCTCTTCAAGACTGCGCAGATATGACAGTCTGTGATGCATACCGTCTCTTCAAGACTGCACAGACATGACAGTCTGTTGGTGTGATAGCCTGCCATGAACTCTCGATGGTTCGTTCATATTGGTTTCTCTTCTAGCTGCTCGTTGAAGGTACCAGTACTTCTCGACAACTATGGCATAAGGGCGATAGTGGGAACTCGCAACTTGCTGTTCCGGACGTGCGCGTTCCAGGTATCGGGTGTGCCATCATAACCAGGGTTTGCAGATAGTGGGCGCCGTTTGGCGGCAGACTATTCTGGTTGCGATGATGACGCCTGGAAAGTGTCAATAACATGCCCCGCTATATGGGTTAGGCAATCATCGCACAAGGTGTGGACCAAGACTCCGAAGACATCAGGCAGTTCTCTCAGGACGCTCTAGATGATAGTGATCTCCTCGCGTGGCAAACATGTACCCAGCGACCCGAACAAGCGAACAGTCATAACTCGCATCGAAGATCCGTTCAATACTCCAAGAGCAAAAAACCCTACAATCACTCAGACAAGTCCATCTAGCTCACTTGACGCCCGCGTGAAATGCTGGAGACAAATTGTCATTTTTTAGTAATCTATACACAAAGTAGCTACACGTTCACATATCTTGAAATGACTTTCCCACTAACATCGAAAGCCATCTTGAACGGCAGGATGCGGCCTGCAGCTTCTCGGTACGACACCATTGTCCTGTCCGTCCTTCTCGTCCTACATGACTTCTTACAATGCTGCTCATATCTTGAGACAATTCGCTGTACAACCAAAGGTCGGAGCTCGACTCGTTTCATTTCGTTCTATTGAGTGGGGTGTTGTTCTTGATACGTTGGTATGGTGCTGGTGTCATGATTCGGATGAGTTGTGATACGCTGGTTCGGAAGCGACAGGAAGGAGAGCGCCGGTGTGATGCTGGGAAATGCTGGGTAAGATGCTGAAACGCTTGGAAAGACTAAATGCAGCGCCATGTGTCCGGGCTGTTGACTGGCCAAGTATCCAAAAGGGTAGTTTGCCAAGGACGAGTAGTGAGCCATCTCGAGATACCGTGATATGTATCTCATCGAGACTGCTCAACCAGGGAATTAGACACCCATTTGTACCAAAAGTGAGCAGCCCCACTAGACGGACCAACGAGCCCCGACACGATGGCGATGAAAAGGGAAAGAGCAAGAAAACACAGTGCCAAAACACGGACGGCCCACCCCGTTGTGTCTAGTTGTTATGCGCCATTAGCGACGGGCGGCACGCCCATTCGAGGATCTCCAGGAGGGACGCCGGGCACCTTCTGCAGCGGCGGATGCAAGTGGTGCTGGCAGCCGTGGTGGCAATGTGGCGCGGGTGGAAGGTCGTCGTAGTCGTCGTCGTAGTACTCGTCGTCCTGTGCATCCAGCGATCCGTCGTCGGCACGGCGGTCGTATCCACCGGGTGGCGGGTTCTGCGCGTGCTGGGCGTTGTTTGCGTTGTTCTGTGCCTTCTTGCTCGCCTTCTTGCCCTTTCGCCCCTTCATCCTAGCCTTCTCCAGCAGACGCCGCTTCTCGGCCATCCGCTTCCGCTCCTGCCGGTCCTTCCTCTCGTACTGACGGATGAGTGCCTTGGGCTTGTAGCCGAAGATGTCCTCGAACTCGCAGAACTCGCAGATCCACGGGTTGGTGGGCGGGTTGTGGAAGTTGGCGTACTCCTGCTGCATGCGGCGCTTGTTCGCGGCGTGCTTGTAGAGCTTCGACGCGCTGCGCTTCGGCTTCGGCGGCGGCGGGGGTGCCTGCTGTTGCGGGGGCTGGGCAGCACCCTTGGGCGGCGGGGCGGCTCTGTTGGCGGGTGGAGGATGGGCGCCGTTCATCCTGGGGCTCGTCTGCGTGCCCTGGGTCGACACCATGGGCGCGTCGGGGCGTACGGGCGGCCTCGCGCGGGCGGGCTGCTGCGGGTGGGGCTGGGAAACAGCTGGCGTCGCGGTCGCGGTGGGATATGCGCCGGGCGGCTGTGGGTAGGGACTGTTTTCCTGGCCGGGCCAAACCATCTTGTTCGCCGAGTCGGAGCCGCAGGTGAAGGTGAACTGCGTCTTGTTGGCGGCGTGCTTGGCGGCCTCTTGCTGCAGCAGGCTCACGTTCTCGTTGCCGGCGGCGGTGTTGGTGTTGGGCGGGGTGGCTTGGGCGTTGGCAATGGCGGTCGAGATGATGCCGCTCTGCTCTGGTGGTGGACCTAGACGGAAAACAAAGTTAGCGCACGGACTACAGAGCTAGAGGCAAGCCTATTTCCGAGGTGCCACCATACGTTTGCTGCTCGATTTGGCGTTGGCGAGATTCGACGCGCTGCCCAGCACCCGCCGCTCTGACCGTCCCGAGCCTGACCGCCCGAATCGCCCTCTGCCGGCGCCTGAGATGCCTGTCCCGGGCGCGGTTACTGCTGCTGTCCCTGCGCTGTGTTGCTGCTGCTGCGGCGTCGAGGGCGCAGACCCATAGTAGCGCCCCGGCCCGTCGCCGTCGTCCAGCGCGCCTGCCTCGTGGCTATGGCTGTGTGCGATGCCCATGCCTGCGAGGTCGGCCGAGAGGGTCGTGTGGTGTGACCCGTTGCTGCCCATGTTCGGAATCTTGCGCTTCTTCTTGTTGTTGGTGTTCTCGAACGACTCGTAGCCGTCCACAGAAGACGCCGCCGAGCCCGCCTTGGTGTACTTGCCTGCTACGCTAGCTATAGGCTTCCCAGAAGGGTGGCGGTGCCTGCTGTATTGGTAGCTGGGCGACGACGGGATGGGCGCCCCGCGCTCATCCTCTTCCTCCTCGCTCTCGGGGTCTGTGTGCGCCAGGCCGCAGTGGCACGCATGCTTATCGCTCTCGCCAGTGCGCAAAGACCTGCTGCCGCGCTCTGTGGCCGAGTACGGGTAGCTGAAGAGCGGGCCCGTGGACGGCGGATTACTGGGGAAGTCGAGCATCTCAGCCTGCTCAGGAGACAGCCTTGCGCGCAGAGAGCGCGTAGGAAGAGGGCGGATGGGCCGGTCGGGGTACATGGGCGACGAGGCGTCCGAACGCAGCGGCGAGGAGCGGTTCCACTCGTAGCCTGCGAGGGGGAGAAGGCATGTCAGATATGTGGCGAGAGTGGAGAGCAGGCCTATGCGGTACATGGTCGTGTCTTCGGTGCTGGGAGGGTGCGTGGGGAAAGAAAGTGTGGAAAGACGCCGTGGTCGCCCACGACTACCTCCTCTACTTACCCGCTGTCGCCGCTGCCATGCTGGCACTGCTTCCTTCACCGACTACCCAGGGGATAGTCCTATGCTCGCCTCTTCCTCCAAAAATATTCCAACTGCGCCTCTATCGTTCCTGTCTGTCCCACATTAGCTCCTCAATCCACCAAGCCTTTGCCAGTCCCAATGTCTCCACAGCTGTCTTCCTGTGCGCACACGTAGGCTCCTGGGTGTCGCAAGGTCTACGCACCTGGTGGTATATCCAACTGGAACTACGATAGTGGTGGTGACGGTGTCGAAGAGTAATGCGCTCGTCGTGTGCTGGTGCTAGTCATTAGCGGGTGCCGGAGCGAGCCCCTCCACTCCACTCACAAGATGTCTTCTCGGGCTCCAGAACTCAAGGTGCCAATACCTGAAGCTTATAATGAGCAAAAGTGATGCTGGACGCCAACTGGCAGGGCGTTCGTGGTAGCTCAGGCGTCGCAAAAGCCCGTAGAACACACCTGGGCTGATTCGAAGTGGAATGCCAAGAAAGTGGCCACGACTGACACTTCCCAAATGAGACGCTGAATTGTAAGAAGGAATACCAGATTGGAAGCACTACTGCACTGCCAAAAGACGGTATATGCAGCTTCACAGCGTTTGTAAAGCTATCAATGACGGTTGGCGTAGACGTGCATTCGGCTTGAGGTGTACCGTGGCGCTAGGATGGTTGGTAATACTGTCAAACTCGATTGCCCTCACCCTTATCCAGAGCATTCGACACGGACATCTCCAATCTTCGTATGGTCTTCCGGCATGTGCTTCAATTATGCTGCCTATCCAATGGCACCCCGAGCCGTGCATGTCATCTCTTCCAGCAGACTGAGCCTCGGAATCTGCCGAATGAAGTGCTGTGATGGCTGTGCCTTGCGCTGATTTGCAGGCTGCCACTCTTGATTCTCAGTGCTCACATCTGGGCATGCGACCAATCTCAGGACAGCTTCAGAAGCTTTGAGTCCACGAGCCAAAGCTCTGGAATACGATAACCTTTGCGGTCATCGGCCAAACTTGCCGGCCGTAACTGTTCCTGCATATGATGAGCTGACCCCGCGTCCCTAGCAGTGGAGTCCTACAGAGCCTCATACTATGCCGCGAGGATCATTCCTGCAGAAAGAATCGATCTGAGTTGCCCTTGGTAACTTGGAACCGCCTTGTAAGCATGAGTGTTCGTATCGATATGCTGAACAGGCTACGTCACCGCTTTGGTGTGTGAGTAGTGGTGTGGCATGCCATCAAGAGCTTTTGGTTTGTACTTCCCATCGGCTACATTCTTTTGAGAGCATGGCTGATTGCGAACAGAGATCAACCTTACGACGAACGACGCGTCAATGCCCTGGCAGCAATGGGTTCGAACACCTGCGCGTGACTGGAGCTACGTAGATGGGGAAGACCATGATCGACCTTCGATTGCGCTGTGCAAGTGCCATCCATGTACGAGGTAGCCCGATAGATTTATGTTCGTGTCTTTTGACCTCGAGGTCCTGAAATCTGCCTGGGAAGGTGAGAGACTCATCCTACTGGGCACTCGTATCAAGAAGTAGAGCAACGCACATGCGCAGCTGTAGTTGTACGGCCCTGTTTATCGTGGTCGAGGGCGCCGGTATTGCTTTTGGATGCTGTAGTTCGACTGTTTGCTCCATCCGCTCACGTTAAACGCGTTTCGCAGCTGCAAAGTAGGAAGTGGGTGAGTTGACTACGAATGTATCCGGCAAACAGCATGGCGCTGCGAAAGGAACCTAAAGCGAGCCATAGCAGGAGACGCAGGTAAAGCTGATGTCCATCTTTGAGCCTCTAAATTTACCTCGTCCGTATCATACACCTTCCAGAAGTGCGTCGCTGGGTCACTACTCCGCCGTTCCTTTACCGCAACCCTGGGCCCGTTCGTGGGCAATACTAGCGCCGACCCACCCCATACAAACACTGCACGAACTTTGGTTCCAATAACGGATCTCCACCTCTACCGCCAGTTTTCCCACCCAAAGATCTATCACGGATGTTATTCCCTCACTCGACCTTGCTCCTTCCAGGTTCACTGTCGTGTCCAATGCACAAAGCGGTACAAGTAAGATTAGCGTCCCCCTTCACTTCACTGTACGTACGTTGCACACTACTTAAAGCTTTGGGCACCTCGCGCCTGTGTTTAAATACAAATTCTTCGAGTTTTGGCTCCGACGACAAAACACAATTGACGCTATTCGGGATACCTCGAAACAACTTCACGGATAGACTCAAACATGTCGGATATGGAGAGCTCAATATACACGTCAGACATGTCGCATCAAGATCTACTCCACAACACTCAAGATGGGTGCACATGGGAGCTCTGTCACCTCTCCTACGCCTACTTCGAGTATCGCCCCAACAGAGCCGCCAACCTTGCCTTCGCGGTGCTCTTCGGCATTTCCATGCTGGCCTACCTAGGGCAGGGCATCTTCAGCAAGAAGTGGATCGGCTTCACGGTCGCAATGGTGGGAGGTTGTGTACTCGAGATGATCGGCTACGCTGGTCGAGTCGCTGCGTACAAAGACTTGTGGCACGAGGTATGTTACGGATGGAGAGCGAGCGAGCGAACGACAGGAATACTGACAAAATCGAAGAGACCGTTCCTGATTCAGATCTGCTGTCTCACTATTGCCCCCGCCTTCCTCGCTGCTGGACTCTGTGAGTGCTCACGCGAATAATGTGTTCTGACGTGTTGCTGACTACCCTCAGATCTCAGTCTCTCGCGCATTGTCGAGACCTTCGGTGCTGAGAACTCACGTATCAAACCGATCTGGTACCCGCGCATCTTCATCACCTGCGACTTCTTCTCGCTTGTTCTGCAAGCTGCAGGAGGTGGCATCGCTTCGGTCAAGACGCACAACGACGAGGATCCAAAAATGGGCAACAACATCATGATCGCTGGTCTCTCTTTCCAAGTAGCTACGCTCTTCGTCTTCATCCTTCTTGCCCTCGACTTCAGCGTCTGCACGATTCGCCGCATTCGCGCATTCGGTACCGATCACGCGTTAGATCCTCGTCACGCCCGTCTACGCAACAGCAGGCCTTTCCAGGGCTTCCTCGTTGCCCTGACACTTGCAACTCTCCTCATCTTCACCCGCTGCGTCTTCCGTGTCGCTGAGTTGAGCGAGGGCTGGGAGGGTAGGTTGATGAAGAAGCAAGGTCTCTTCATTGGGCTCGAGGGTGTGGTAATCGTTCTTGCGGTCTATCTGCTTAACTTCTTCCACCCTGGTCTCTGCTTCAAGGAGTCCCGCGTTGAGACGTCTACCCAGGCGTCTGCCGCTAGGTCCTCCGACGAGAAGGCAACGGGATCGGGTGCCGGCAGGACCTGGTGTGGTATGAAGAAGAAGGCCGTGTCTCCGGGAAGCAGCATGGAGAACATCAAAGCATAGGTGCTTGCCTATCTTATCGCTCGTTCGACCAGCGTTCAGTATCGAGGCGATGGTAATCGGGTGCGAGGAGAGAAGGGAGGGGCGAATATCTGTCACTTTCGGCGGACAACAGTCACTGGGAACATACTCATGCAACACAAGTGTCTCGTTGATAATTGGTCATGGTGTGTTCGGTCTTCCTGCAGAATATGAAAGGATAACTTACGGATGGAAATGTTTAAGTGGACACCAAGAACCGTGTCTGTGCGTGATGTCTGGGAGTCGTGATGCGCATCATTGTCATGTTGTCAAGTGAGGCAGGTACGATTCTGCCAATAATATGGGTATCTGGCGAAGACTGGCGCTCTTCTGTTCTTTCCCGCCACATGCGCAAATATTCCTGAATACCTATTGCCAATCAAGCAACACGGACGTCATACTCGAGATTCAATCCAGTGGCTCAACGAACTCACCGCTCGACTGTAGAAGTGCGCCGGGAGAACGTCAGGACCCCGGAGGTACGGTAATCGTGACTCAACAACATTTCTGTCGGCCTTCAGTTGCTTGAAACTCTTGTCTTTGCTCTGATTCATAGCTTGAGGTTGTCCCGCGCCTACTCTCGGCTCCTTCACCTTGCCTGTCTGCGTTTGCACCCGACGGCTTCCCGCCACTTGATAACTCGCACCTACCTTACGAAACAGGCGCCTGATCCACCTCAGCACTCTTTTACAATAAAGATCTCTCCGCACCCCGCTTGTAGCCCTCAGACACCCGCAACACGTTTCAGTCCCCAAAGCTCGACGATAACAGAACCTTTTACTCTCAGATACCGACACCACAAGCCACCGCAATGAATCAAGCTGAAGATGTCGAGATTGTCCTCGGCCACAAGCGCCGCTACAAGTTCCACTCTGGTACACTTGCGCGCAACTCCACCCTCTTCGCGAAACTGCTCACCGAGCCTAACGCAGCGAAGTTGAGCAACAAAGCAAGGAATGCGGGTATCAAGATCCGCTGGTTGGTCGAGCTTACCAGTTTACCTTGCGACCAATATCCCGCGGGTCTGCTCGAACTTGTGGTACGTCCTGGAGCATTCCAGTAAGTTGAATCACTGACCCTTGACACTGACGCACGCGCCTACAGAAACTCGGACCCACAAGCCAACGTGAAGACGGCGTCAGTGGATTGATCGTTAACGAGAATGGCCGCGTCCCTCAAGCCGCCAAAGCCTTCGCCATGTGGGAATCCGTCTTGTACGCCTTCTACAACAAGCCGATCGTCATCGATGATAGCGACATGACCGCCGCTCTCGCAGACTGCTACCAGATTCTGCAGATCTCAGACTACCTTGGCTGTATTGGCCTCGTCAGCAAGCCCATCGAGATCGCCCTCCTCAAGCACGGCCAGGAACTCTTCCGCTCTGTTCAAAGTTCGCCTCATGCCTGGGTCGAGTTATCGAGCCGCATTCGTAGCGAGGTGATCTTCAAGGAGAGCATGGTACACATCATCGGCAACTGGAAGGTCCTAAAACTACGGGTCAGTGTCAACGACCAGCTCCGCGCAGTACCCGGTCTTCGCGCCATCATCGAGAAGTACCACCGCGCCCTGCTCCAACAGTGCAAAAACCTCGAGCTCGGCATCATGTCTCTCTACCCCGGCGACATGCGCCTGCCCGTTGAAGACCTGCCCATCAAGCGCGAAGCCTACGCCAAAGACATCCTCGTCTGGATGGCGCTCACCTTCTTCCGTCACTGGATCGGTCAGCGGCTGATCATGGAGAAAGGTCGCCACTCACAAGACTGCGGCTTCGAGCTGTACAAGCAGATCGGTGTGGCAGGCGAGTCCTACATGGACAAGTCAGTCATCAACCAGTTCCACACCAAGTTCCCCATGACCAAGAAAGCCATGAACGTGCTCGAGAACCACCTGCTGGAGATCAAGGAGTGCATGAAGGGCGTCGTCGACCAACACAAAATCCTGCAATCGAATTGCCAGCTCGACATTCACCGCTACCCCGTCAAGTACCTCACGTGCATCGACTTCAAGCGCACGGATTTCCCCTGGCTCAAGGACGACGACGAGGTGGGCCAACCGCGCGTCGTGCCGGCGAAGCGCGAGTACAAGCCCGGCGGCAACGACATTGCGCGCCAGAACCTCGCGACCGCCAAGCGCTACCAGGACCGCGATCTCAGCGTGGAGGACGACATGCAGGACGACGAGGAGTTTGAGGAAGAGGACGAGGAGGATGATGACGATGTGCAGGATCCGAGACAGAAGCGTGCGCGTGCGGGATAGCTTCCTGTGCCGGTGATTCCCGAGGAGTTTAGGATGGAGAAGACTGCGGCTATGTGTCCGTGGGCAGGCGAGCTTTGCGTGGCGCCGTGCATGTGTCAGGAGAGGTTTGCGGAAGTGATGTAATGGTTTGGGGAGTTGGGTGTTAAGCGGCGGAAAAGTGTTCATTGGGGTATGGATATGTCTTGTCAGTGTGTTTGGAGGACCCGAGGGATTTGGGTTCTGCAGTCAGTTTGGTGGTATACGGGTTCTAGTGTCAGCATGTCTTACCAAATCTCAACTCAAACACAGAAACACAGTAGGTCAGGAAGATGACAACGGTTAGCATGGCGAGTGACAGTGAGTGGGACGTTGAACGAAAAGAAATTGTTCTTTGTACAGTAGCCGTAGCCAGGCTGACATCTTCTCTCCCCGCGCACCATCGTCTAGATGCTCGCATGTTCCCACTCGCAATGGCTCATGTGCCTGCTTCTTCCTCGTTGCACCACATAACCCCCTCTTGTCTCGTTTCCTCCCCAATTTCCCTCCCTACTCGTCATCATACCCCGTCGGCCTCGGCCTCGCACCCCTCGGAACTGCCAATCATTAGCGCATAACCTTCACAACCCCATTGTCTGACTGCCTGCAACCCGTTCCCTCCATGTGTTCTGCAAGACTTACTCGGATAAGTCATAGGAATCTTAGCAATCTGCTCCTCGCCCATGTATCTCCGTATCGGCGGGACCGTGAGCACCAGTACGGGTCCAGTCAGGCCGACAATGATGCTGTAGAAGTATGCGGGCTTCTGGATGGAGGCCCATTTGAGGTAGCGGAAGGGCGTTTGGAAGAAGCGTGGGGAGGGGGGTATGCCGGACATTGTGTGTGTAGGTGTGTGATGGAGATTGTGTGTGGCTTGTGTGGCTTGCGTACACGGCGGGTGTATCTAGTGGTGTGTGATATCAAGGCGTGTCTCCGCAATTGGCGTCGCAATCGCTCGCCCGTCGATGTCGATGTCGTGAAGTCAAGATCCCCAAGCTCCGCTACCCAATCGGCGCTGTTCGATTCTCCGGCACCGACCACGGCTTGGCGTATACGTTGCTCTCTCCCAAAGCTATCCCGAGCAACGAACTAGTCATCTCACTTCCCGCCATTTCACGATATGAGGTGGTTGTTTTCTTCGTTATTGGTGCTGGTGTGGACGGCGATTGTTGCGGCGAAGAGCTTTTCGGGGAATAGGTTGCTCGTTGTGCTGGAGGAGCAGAGTGAGCGCGAGAAGTATAGTGTGTTTTTGGAGGATTTGACGGGTGAGTTGTTGTTCTTTGTTTGGAGGGGATGCTGGGTGCTGGAATTGAATTCCTAGGAAGTGATGGCGCGCAGTTGGTCTCTTGGGAGGGTTGGGAGCTAGAGGCTGGCTTCGTTAAGAGATGGCATGACAGAGCTACAATTGGGATGGAGATGGCGCAATTTACATTATTGCTGCTTTGCATACACGGAACACTGCTGACAACTTTATACAGCTCGAGGCTTCACAACGACGGTTGAATCACCAAAGGCAGACAAGCTATCGCTTTTCAAGCATGGCGAGCGAGCATACGACCACGTCGTCCTCCTCCCAGCAAAGTCGAAAGGCCTCGGCCCTGCGCTTACCGCGAACAATATTCTCGATTTCCTGAAGAAGGAAGGAAACATTCTCGTCGCGCTCTCTAGCGAATCTGGCACTCCTGCCGCTATTCAGTCAGCGCTCCTCGAGCTCGATATCAGCATCCCAATGGACAAGGGCGCAGTTGTGGTTGACCACTTCAACTACGATAGCACTTCCGCGTCAGACAAGCACGACGTTCTGCTTCTCGAGCTGCCCGGCGCCGTTCGATCAGACGTCAAGAACTACTTTGGAGGCGATGGCTACATTGCGGTACCGCGTGCCGTGGGCCAGGTGCTCGGAAACGACTCGCCGCTTCTGGCACCTGTTCTCCGTGCCCCCAGCACCGCATACAGCTACAACCCCAAGGATGAGGCGGATGCAGTTGAGGACCCGTTCGCGGTCGGCAAGCAGCTGAACCTGATCTCGACCATGCAGGCCAACAACGCCGCGCGTCTGATGGTTGTCGGATCTGCCGAGCTTCTCCAGAACAAGTACTTTTCCGAGAGCGCCAAGCTGGCCGGTAAGAGCATCAAGACAGCCAACCGCGAGTTCGCGCACAAGCTGTCTGCCTGGACTTTCAAGGAGACGGGCGTGCTCAAGGTCGGCAAGTTCGTCCACTACCAGGATGAGGGCAAGAGCAAGAAGATGAACACCAGCATTGCTATTCCTGAAAACAACCCTGGCATCTACCGCGTCAAGACCGATGTCGTAAGTTCACCTCTTCACCAAGCTTTTGACCGTTGTAGCTTATACTTTCCTAGCACTTCCAAGTCGAAATCTCCGAGTACTCCAACGACCACCTCCAACCCTTCACCCCGACCGCCTCCGACAACATCCAACTCGAGTTCAGCATGTTGTCTCCCTTCCAGCGCCTCAACCTCTCGCCCATCGCACAAACCGCAAACTCGACCATCTTCGGCGTCGCGTTCAAGACACCAGACCAACACGGCATCTTCAACTTCCGCATCAACTACCGCCGCCCCTTCCTCACAAACATCGACGAGAAGAGGCAGGTAACGGTCCGCCACTTTGCGCACGACGAGTGGCCGAGGAGTTGGCAAATCAGCGGCGCGTGGGTCTGGATTGGTGGTATCTGGGTTACCGTCGCAGGGTGGTTGGCATTTGTGGCGCTGTGGCTCTGGAGTAAACCTGCGCAGGAGAGTGTGAAGAAGACACAGTGATTCGTCTATACCGGCGGCTGATAAATGGAGATCGAGACAGGTCACGTCTTGTTGGACGTGCGTGGTATGTACATTATGGAGTTTTACTACCCTGGATAGGAGGGCAAAAGCTATCCGTATCTAAAATCGAACATTTCATCTTTCGTCCAATTCATATCCGCCTCCACAAATCACACCGTCCTAAACGTAAACGGCTCCGACACCTCCACTACAATCCTCCCCCTCCCATCCCCATCTCTACCCTTCCACTTCTCCCTCTTCTCCTCCAAACCCCCAGCCAACAACTCCCCCTTCCTCCCCCACCTCCACTTCCCAAAAGACGCAAGCAAATAACTACTAACCCTAACGCTATACTCCGCTCCCTTCTCCAAACACTCCAGCTCCCCACCCTGCGCGCCCGGCCCCTCTCTATCCAGCCAAAACGTCTCTTCAAACGGCACACCCGGTTCAAATTCCTCAAACACCTCGTCGCTGGGAAACGGCTCGTCGTAGTCCCAGCACCCGATGCCCCATGGAAACTCGACTTCGGTGCCGGAGGAGTCGGTGATGTGTGCGATTTCTTCGAGGCCGTGGAGTTCTTTCAAGGGCGTTTTGGCGAGACTGAGTGTTAGCGGGGAGGGGGAGGTCCGGTGGAGGGTTAGGGTTAGGTGGAGGCCGAAGCGGGGGGTGGAGGTTAG
>Ga0265780_10007324_pt1 | contig 13578 bp, 4 predicted proteins | sample P1T30metagenome_FD_192432 | JGI IMG/M metagenome (GOLD analysis project Ga0265780, IMG submission 192432) | Plant litter microbial communities from East Loma Ridge, Irvine, California - P1 T30 | ecosystem: Environmental > Terrestrial > Plant litter > Unclassified | place: USA: California... | reverse complement strand
AAAGCATTTTCATCGTAACCTAGTTCGAAACGTGAATTCCAAACACCGATTTCTGATGTAAAGCTGTACGCACCGTTTCTAAGGTTCACGACATTTCCTAACAAATTATCACGAAGGAAAACAGCCTGGTCAACATTCGCAAGGATACCGTCTGCACGGTCAATGGCGATTTCGTATTGTCCGGCATTGATAACCTTGAATCCTAATGGTACGATATCATCTGAAGAGAAAGCAGGGCGTCCCTGAATCGTGTATTCGGCACCGTCGATCAAAGAAGTCAGGGCCAGGTTACTGTCGTCGAAATATTTACCATCGATTCTTGTATCGATTCCCAACGTAGCATCATCACGGTAAGCCAAAAGCATTTGCGTTTTGATAGTAGGGTTGGTAAGTTTAAGCCAGATACGTCCATTGTCGCTGGTTGTAGCAGTAGCTGACGTATTTGAAGTTCTCAACAACGTCGTCGGGCTAAGGGTACGCATAGCGTTTGTAAACAAGGCAGTAGCTGCACCGGCTTTGTAGATGAAACCTTGTCCTGAAGCGATCACGCCATTCGGAACCAGGAAGTTCGGGTCAGCATCGCCATTAGGGCCTGTTCCAACACCACCTGCAAGCGTATAGGTTGCGTATGATGTTTCGTCCGTATTGTTAGTCTTGCGCCAGAAGTACAAGGCTCCCGGGATATTATTCAAAACCAGGAAGGCATCGGCACTAATCGCTGACGGATAAGGATTACCTACAGCGTTGAATTTACCGTTTGAAATCGGGAAGTTAAACGTTCCGTTATTCGGAGTTCCGATGAATGTTCCCGTGTACGGAACCGGCGTAGTCGAAGAGTGATTATTCGGCATACGGATCAGGTATCCTTTACCCAATTCAAACGGATTGGATACTGGAGCCGGAACGACGGTGTAAAGATCATTATCCGGGTTGTATGTGTAGAAACGGTTCAATGTCGTCTGTGGCGAAAAGCTGAACAGGTTCTGGTTGGCAACCGGTGAAGACCAAAGTACGTAATCAAGACGCTTCAAAGGAATCGTAGAACGGTTGATTGAAACCGTACCGGTATTGATGGCATCTGTTTGCTGCACAAGGTGTGATTTGTCAGCCAAGGTTACATTTCCGCTTGTAACGGTAAGTGCGCCATATAGCGTTATGTCGTTTCCGGTAGGGAAAGAAACCGTTGCGTTGTTTGTCACGGTCAGGGTACAGGCGAACAAATCTTCAGATGCCGTGTAATTCCCTGCAATGATAGCAGTTGTAGTTATCGCTGGAACGCCATTGCTCCATGTTGTTCCATTACAGGTAGTCGAGCGTACTGTAAGCGCTACAGGAGCTGAAAATACAGGGCCGCATGGTGCATTCGTTGCTGCAACCCTGAAGTAAGTGGTAGCCGTTATGGCAGCAGTTGTATAGGATGTGGTTTGAGCTCCGAGTCCGCCTGTAACGTTAACCCAGTTAGTCGAGCCATCAGCAGATTGTTGCCATTGTAGCGCCCCTGTTGCACCTGTTACGGTCAAGGTAGCCATTGATCCCGTACAAACTTCCTGTGCACCGCTTACGGTTCCTGCAGTTGCAGGCTGTGCGATAAGGATTGCAACGGTATTTGTAGCAACTCCATTGGCACATGTGGCGTTTGAAATAAGGGCACGGTAATAACGGGTAACCGTCAATACAGGCGTAGTGTAGTTTGCAGAAGTTGCTCCTGAACCACCGGTAACGCTATTCCAATTACTTGTTCCAGTGGTAGATGTCTGCCATTGGATTGTTCCTGTATAACCTGAAACAGATACCACAGCAGTGCTTCCTGAACAGATCGTCTGACCGCCTGTTGCCGTTCCCGGTACAGGTTGTGCAACAACGGTTACAGCTGCAGCTGTAGTGGTGACGTTGGTACACGTTTGACCGCCGGCTGTAACGATAACATAGTAGTAACGCGTACCTGTAGCAGTTACAGGAGGATTATAAGTTGGACCCGTTGCACCTGTTACAGCTGTTCCGGTAGTGGTGTTATTAACCGTATTGGAATACCATTGATACGTAACCTGCGCGCCTGTAGCATACGCGGTAAGCGTAATTGCAGATCCCAAACAAGTCGACGCTGAAGCAGGATTGGTCGTCGTCAATGCGTTTAGGTAAGCTACCGTACTGATTGTCGATCCTGAAGCATTGGAAACAACCACAGTATATTCACCTGCACTTGCAGCCGTTACATTGGTAACAGTGTACGAGCTGCTTGTGGCGCCCGGGATGTCAATTCCGTTCTTTTTCCATTGGTAAAGAAGACCGTCACCCGTTGCCACGACCGTAAAGGTTGCGCTTGAATTGGTGTTCGGGCATACGATAAGAGAAGAAGGTTGTGTAACGATTTGCGGGGCCGGGATAAGGAAAGCCGATGCGTTGTAGGCAATGAAACCTGGATCACTGTCGCCTCCGGGAATTACCTTAAAGCTCGCAATAGACTGGGCATTGGCTGCTGTGATTCCGAAATCAGAAAGCTTGAAAGCCACAATACGGATATCACGCGTTCCTGCTGACTCTCCGTTTCCGTTAGGAGTCGCCGTGTTGTAAGACGTATTGGTAGGTAAGTTGAAAAGGTCATTTTTGTATGTACCAATTGCATTTACGCCATTCAGGTTGGCTTCCAACGGAAATCCGATAATATTTCCGGCGCTGTCGCTAAATACATACATATCCAAGGTGGTACCACTTGGGGCTGCGATTTGAGTAACCACGATGTCCGGTTGGGCATCTGCAATTGTAGATTCTACCACATTGCTTACCGAAAAATCAAGGATAAGGTTCGTGCTGACGTTCGTTACACCGGTTCCAAGGTCAAGACCTTTAATACCATCAATAAGCACGTCGCGTACTTTAAGACCTACTACGCTTGGTGCCTGGTAATTGGTTGCTGTCGGATTTCCGTCAACCCTGCTTCCAAGGATGATATAATTTGAACTTGCCGTACCAGAAGTGCTTCCCGATATGGAATTGATCGGCAAGGCGCGGTAATCACCAGCCGTAAAAGTTACATTGTTAGTGCCCAGGACGGCGTTGTTAACACCTGTCGCATAGATAGAGCCGCTATACCCGAAAGCCAGCAAGTTGTGGCGGTTGTCCGGTTGGTTGGCAGTAACAGCACTCGCAGCCGTTGAAGACCAGTAGCCGTTCCAGTCAGAAATGACGCGTGTAGCACCGGCTCCTGCAGGAGAAACCGTAGCCGCAACATACGTTAAGCCTGCAAGCACAGGATTCGCTGATGGGCTGTTTAGCTGTACGTTGCCGGAGGCCGAGTTGTTGGCTACCACGGCCGTAATTTGCGTCGGGGAGTTAATTATAAACGACGCTGCGGAAACGCCACCAAATCGGACGTTCGTAACCACATTTAAATTAGTTCCTGTAATCACAACCGTAGAGCGTTTTGAAACGACTGTAGGTGTGAAAGATGTGATCGTGGGCTGCGCAAAAGCGGACAGCGAAAGGATCATAAAGAAAACGCGAAAGATCGAGTTTTGTAATAGTGTTGCCATACTTAATTTTTTGGAAATGCAAAAGAACGAAAATTAGTGGCAAAAAACGCTATGAACTGTAATTTTCTTATTATCAATACGTAAAATATACTTTTTCATTTCGGGATTTGACAATTCCGTAACAATTTGTGGCTCTTTTTATTAGTCCTCTTTAAATGCTTATTCGGTTAAGATAAAATTATCGGTGAGGCGGACATCATCAGACGAAGCCGCAACGAAAAGTTCAAATTCACCCGCTTCCGATGCGAATTCCAGATTCTCATGGTAAAATGCAAGCTTCTCGTTGTCCAAAGTAAACGTTATTGTTTTTGATTCTCCCGGAGCCAATTTTATTTTCTGGAAGTCTTTGAGTTCTTTTACCGGTCTCACAATGGAAGCTACTTTGTCCCTGAGGTAAAGCTGTACCACTTCTTCTCCAGCGCGACTTCCGGTATTTTTAAGTGTAAAGGAGACGGTGAGTTTATCCTTTTTAGAAATTGTTTTAGTCGAGAGCTTGAGATCGGAATAGACGAAAGTGGTATAACTCAAGCCATGCCCAAACGCAAATTTCGGGCTGTTTTGCAAATCGATATAAGCCGAAACATAATTTTTGTCATCCTCGTTTTTCGCCGGACGTCCCGTATTCATGTGGTTGTAGTAAATCGGAATCTGGCCCTCGGTCCTTGGGAACGTCATTGGTAATTTTCCTGACGGATTGTAATCCCCGAAAAGCACATCCGCAATAGCGTTGCCCGCTTCAGAACCAAGCCACCACGTATAGACTATGGTTGGCATATTATCAGCCGTCCAGTTGAAAACCAGCGGACGTCCGGCATTGATCAATACAACAATAGGCTTTCCTGTTTTTAGGAGTTCCTTAATAAGGTCTTCCTGCACGCCCGGCAATGTAATGCTGCTGCGGCTTTTGGCTTCACCACTCATGTCATGTCTTTCGCCAACACTCACAATGATCACATCAGATTGCCCGGCCACTTTTACAGCTTCGTCAAAACCGTCTTTATTAGTATCGGTAATTCCGCAGCCTTTGGCGTAAAGTAGCTTGGTGTTTTTACCGACTTTATTTTGCAAACCTTCCCATTGGGAAACGATATAGGTAGAATCGACATCTTTAAGGTCGATTGACCAAAAACCGTGGTTGGCGCGTTTTAGTTTGACCATTGGGCCAATAAAGGCAATGGTTTTAGTTGTTTTTGAAATCGGAAGGATATTCGTCTCGTTCTTGAGCAACACGATACTTTTGGTCGCAATGTCGCGGGCTGCTTTTGTATTTTCAGGATTATTGAGTTCCTTTTGCTGGCGTTTTGCATCGCTGTAACGGTACGGATTGTCAAACAAGCCCATTTCGAATTTCTTGCGCAGGATGCGTTTTACGGCATCGTCCGCCAAAGCTTCAGAAACTTTGCCCTCTTTTACTAATTCAGCAAGGTTCTGATGATACGCATTGCTTTCCATGTCCATGTCGCTTCCGGCGGTTATGGCTGCGTAGGCGGCGTCTTTTTTGTCCTTGCTGTAACCGTGATTGACCATTTCGCCAATCGATCCCCAATCGGAAACCACAAAACCCGTGAAATTCCATTTGCCTTTTAGGATGTCACGCTGAATGTGCTTGTTACCTGTAGCCGGTATGCCGTTGATATCGTTGAAAGAATTCATGAACGTCGCCGCTCCCGCATCGAGAGCCGCTTTGAACGGAGGCAGGTACGTTTCCCACAACGTCCTTTCGCTCATGTCTACCGAATTGTAATCGCGCCCGCCAATGGCCGCTCCATAAGCCGCAAAGTGCTTCACGCAGGCCATTACCGAAGTAATATCACCTAATGTATTGCCTTGAAACCCTTTAACCCGGGCATACGCAATACGGGATCCAAGATACGTGTCTTCACCTGCACCTTCCATGACGCGTCCCCAGCGAGGATCGCGTGAAATATCAACCATTGGTGCGAATGTCCAGTGAATGCCGCTTGCCGCAGATTCACGTCCGGCAACGCGTGCCGCCATTTCAATTGCCGGTAAATCCCAGCTAGCGGCTTCGGCCAACGGGATCGGGAACGTGGTTTTGTAACCGTGAACGACGTCCAATCCGAAAAGCAACGGTATTTTGAGTCGCGACTGCATCGCAAGTTCCTGATAGCCTCGCGTGTATTCGGCACCCAGGATATTGAGCATGGAACCTATTTTCCCGGCTTTGATTTCCTCCTTTTTATTCGGATTGATCGTCAACGGACCGGTTGCGGCATTGTCGCCTGTGTATTGGTTGAGCTGTCCGACTTTTTCTTCCAAAGTCATTTTGGCCAACAATTCGTTTACTTTCTGGTCAATGCTTTTTTGCTGCGCAGATCCCGATATGGAAACGAGCAACAGTAACAACGGTACGAGGTTTTTCATTATGAGGTACAGCTTATGCACGCCGGTTAAGACTGCCGGCGTGCATTTTTAGGAAGTTGGCTTATTGGTAGACTTTTACGTAGTCTATCGTCATCTTTTGTGGAAACGGTGTTTGGGCGGTAGGGAATCCCACGTAATTTCCGCCAATGGCCACATTTAAAATCAGGAAGAACGGATGGTCGTAAACCCATTGTCCCTGCACATCGCCTTTGGTTATGCGTTTGTAGAGATAGCCGTCGCAGAAAAAATCAATTTTAGACTCGGTCCATTCTACGGCAAAAATGTGGTATTCCTGGTCAAACCGGCCGTTTTGCAAAGCATAGGTTGAAGAAATGGCGTTCCCTGCAGAATAACCCGGTCCGTGAAGCGTTCCGTGGATCATGTTCGGTTGTTGCCCTTTGAGTTCCATGATGTCGATTTCCCCGCATTGCGGCCATCCGACTTCATTCACATTTTCGCCCAACATCCAGAAAGCAGGCCAGATTCCGGGCCCGTAAGGTGTTTTGAGGCGGGCTTCGAACCTGCCGTATTTCTGTGTAAATTTATTTTGCGTCTTGATGCGCGCGGACGTGTACGAATTCCCGTTTTTGATCGCGGTTATGACGAGATTTCCGTCTCCGTCGAGGGAAACATTTTCTGGGTTATTCGTATAATTTTCAAGCTCCTGGTTGCCCCAGCCGTTGTTGTTTCCGAGATCGAAACCCCATTTGGTTTCATCAGGCAATACGCCCGAGGCTCCGTCAAATTCATCACTCCAAACGAGTTCCCAGTTGCGGCTGCCCACATCTTGTTTTTCGTCATCATCGCAACCCAAAAGCGACACGGACAGCACCGAAACAATCGCTAAGGCGAAAGACCGGTTGTATATTGATTTTCTTACTATATGATTCATCTTGCTTTTTTTAAATTTTAAACCTGTCAAAAATTAATTCCTGAATAAGATATTGTCGAAATATATGTCGCCATTGCCGTCAAATTTCAACTGGATCACATCCGATAAATTCACAGGTGCAAACGATGTCAATGGAATGTCGATGCTGTTCCATCCGCTGGTTGTAGGAACGGTAAGCGGAATAAGTTTTTCGACAGGCCCGGTCGAGATCAGATAAATATTAAGCGCATTCGAATTTGCCGAATAAAAGTCGAGGTGAAGGAAGTTTTTACCGGAAACATCGAGGCTTCCCGCCAACTGCAATCCCTGGTAATTCAGGTTGCCGTAACGCAACGTATTGTTTCCTGCAATTGGCACTTGCGTAACTGCGGTAACTTGTCCCCAGTTCGGGTTTAGGTCAGAGCCGGCAACATTCGTGTAGGCATCGCTGAAAATCGAAATCACGTCGCCAGCCGGATAATTTGGAGTTGGTGCGGCCGTTGTCGGAACAGGTGGAATGACACTTACGTCATTGACAAAATAAATATTGTCCGCATAGAAATTCGAGACGTTCGCCCCAACAAAGATAAGTTGGGCAAGATGCGCCCGGCTTGCCAGTGCACCAAAATTAGCCAATGGAATATTCAGGCTGATCCAGTTTTGCGAAACAAGCGTTGGAGCGGTAAAGGTAACCGTTGCATTGGTATCGTTTCCTCCGCCAATTGCGCCATCTGCGCCCGCATCAAGTAGCTGGACCTGGAAATTGGCTCCTGCAGGAAGTGCGTTCGGAATGTAAACATCGAGATGCAAATGGGACATTCCCGAAGCATTGATCGTAGGGCTCGAGAATTCAATTCCGACAAAATTAAAATTCGTATAATTCAGGACATTGTCATTAGCTACAGTAAAATCAGCAGATTGCGTGGTTTGGTAAGGCTGCCAGAAACCGTTGTAATAATTGACGGGAACATTCTGGTAGGCATCACTGAAAACCGAAATGACGTTCGCCGGATTTGCAGATGGAGTAGGAGCATGAACAAATTCGCCAGATGAATTGATCGTCATGGAACCCAACGCATCCACACCGCCCACAGAGGCCGTAATTACGGCAGTTCCCGCGCCGATTGTAGTTACAATTCCTTGTTCGTTAACCGTCGCAACAGATTCGTCTGATGAGCTGAACGTAAAATAAGCCGGAGTTACATTGACATTCTGGTTAATGCCGTTGGGCATGTTGAACGCCGTGACCAATCCGTCGATGGTTGTAGTGACACCAGCGTAAGAAATTTGGGAAAGGTTTTGTCCGTTAAAGATCAACGGCTGCTGGGGCGTAATGGTCCCTAATTTTTCAAAACGCACTTCGTCTATCCAAAAAGTGTAGCCGCTTCCGTTTTCTGGTCCTTCAGAAATGAAAAACATGCCTTTTTCGGCAGTGAGTTTCGCCGCATCAGGAATCGGAATGATGTATTTGCGCCAGGCCGTGCTGATCTGCAAGCCCGTAAGGGAAGCCTGATATTTGTTGTCTCCGAAATCATTTCCGAAACCGATCACATCAATCGAGGCGGCCATGGTACTTTTTGCCCAGAAGGTAAGGGCGTCATATCCGCTGAGATTACGTCCGACACCGGTATAGAATGAACCACCGGCATACGCACCGGTCGGGTCGTTCACATTGGGCACGTCAAAACGCATCGATGCTGCGGAATTGTTGTAAGAAACGTCTGTATCGACCTGGAATGCATCTGCGACAGCACCACCATAAGCCGAATAAATCAGGCCAGGAGTAAAGGTGTCGATGAAGACTTCAGGATTTTTGGAAAACGACGCTTCTTTAAAATCGCTCTCGTCGTTCTCACAGCTAAAAACGGCAAATACCAGCATCCACAGGGATAAAAGGTAAGCCAATCGGGTTGTAAATTTTATTTTCATCACTTTTTTATTTTTCTTTTAGGATCGGATGCAACGCCCTCGATGTCAGAATTTGCAAAAACCACTACACCGGGGCGTGTCGCATCTTATTATTTTCCGATGTTGATATGGATATACGTCCTGATTTCCCATTCATTTCCGTTAGGGAAGCCAATCGCAGTAGGATCCGGAACCCAGTTGCCTGCGGCGTCCAGAACTTGTGTCGGATTGTACCTCGGGGAATACTGGTCAAGGGCTCTCCATGTTCCGCGCACGCCGATTCGCGTACTTGGGATAAAGTTAATCCAATCTGGCTTTGAAACCTCCGTTGATAAATCGGCCATGAGCTGAAGCGGGAACGTAAGGTTGTAATCGCGGTGGTAATCGTACGGGCCCCAATCGTTAACACGGATAAACGAATTTAGTTTAACCTGTCTGTAAATCATGCGCAGATCCATTCCGTAGCGGTTGATGGTACGCGGATCGCTTCCGTTGGCCTGTGCATTTCCGCCGTAAAGCGTCGCAATAAACCCGAAATCCTTACTCCATTTTGAGACCAGGCGGGCGTTGACTTCATATAAGTCTTTGGCCGGAGCCGCTCCGTCGAAAGCAAAAGTTGAGCGTCCGTCAGGCAGGATCCCGATAGCGGCGTCCTGAGTGGTTGGCAAGTGGCGGAATACGAATCCGGCGCTGACCGCAAATTTCGCGTCTTCAGTCCTGTCATTTTCCCAATTGTACATCCAGGTTCCCGGTGTAGGATCAAATGTAAACAAAAGTTCACCCGCAACTTGTTCCCTGTTTGCGCGCACCACAAATGGATCGTCGAGAATATTTCTCGGGCGTCCCGGTGCCGGAACGTTGGCATCGATTGGCCCTTCAAGCGGTTTTTGCCACAAGAAGTTTGGCGCGATCTGGAATTTTCCGAGGTTATATGTGGCGCCACTGAGAAAGTTGTATTGGTTGCCGCTTCCGCTGTCTTTTAATCTCCAGCCGGTGAAAGTCTGGGTGTAGTCAGCTCCTCCGTTTGCGACTAATCCCATGGCGGCTCCTTGTCCGTACCAGTTGAATTTGCCACCGGTGTAAGTCAATTTTACTTTACCGCCCCAGTTGTCTTTGCTCTCGATTTCGTGCTGGAAAACCTGTTCGTTGCCTTCATCTCCTCTTACAACCTGGTATTCCCTGCCGTTCAATGGCGAACCTGCCCAGATACCGCCAACGTCAACGCCTAATTTCCCGATGCTGCGATGAACAGCAAGCGTTACGCGTCTTGTCCTGGGTTGCGGGATCGCAAAGGAACTTTCGGTATTGGTCTGGCGCTCCAGGTCTTCGTGGAAAATACCGGTTACCCCGAATTTGCCGATGTTTTTGGAGTATTTCAACAAGATTGCAGGGTTTGCTCCCCACCAAAGTTGTGGTCCGAAGGCGAGTTTGAGCCCGCTGAACATTTTTTTACCTTCCACTTCAAATCCTAATGGCGCAATACCGTTATAGGTGTCGATAGTAGGTCCGTAGTTGGCCTCGGGATATAATCCGAAGAAATCGCCTTCATAGCCCCAATGGTAATGGCCTGTGCGGTAAAATCCGTTAAGGTTGAACAAATTGTGGTTCCACGAATAGCTCGCACGATATACCTGAACACGGTTGTTGGAATCAAACCGGACATCCTGGTTGTTGCGCTCCACCGTTACCGGACGACCGCGGTTCTCATAGAAAATCTGGTCGATAGGATTCAAAGCGACATTGCCCAGGACGTTGAATTCTACATTAGCCGTCATGTTCGATGCCGGATTGGCCTCTACGCCGACATAAAACGATTGCATGTGATCGAAACCAAGCTTATTCGGGTATTCCGTAACATTAGGGTTGGGTTCATCAGGAGTCGTGATGAGCGATCCGCCTGTGTTGAACGTTGTAAATTCTGCGCTAAGCCTGCTGAATCGGATCAATCCGCCTTTCTTGCTTTCAAGGGCCGCTTTGTCGCCTCGGGCGCGCAGTGTCGCGTCCATGACCTGGATATTTTCGAAATGGGAAGCGACGCCTGCAGCAGAACTCGCATATGGGTTTAGCTTATGGGCTTCTTTCAAAACGTAGTAAGCCGAGCGCGGATACAATTCGTAAAAGCCTTTTTCATTCGTTGGGCCTTTTGCACAGATCCCGAACCATTCCTCATTCATATTGTTTTGTCCCTGCTCGAAATCACGCACGTATCCGCCATTGGCCCATGAAGCGTTGGTGTCGTGCAGGTCAAGGCCTGATGTTTGTCCGTACTTCCACCAGCCGTCGCTGAACTGGAACGTAAATCCGCCCAGGGCGTTTTGTGCTTTACCCAAACCGGCTGCATTCTGGTAAATTTCTTTCCATTGCGAGAGTAAGTAATACGATTGGGAATTTTGGTCTTCCTGTCCTGTTATGGCATTGAATGCATCGGCGCCGAATTCTGCGAACAAAACCGGTTTTCCGTATTCCTTTTTTACTTTTTCAAATAAGTCTCCAAACGACATTCCGCGGTAAACGTTTGTAGCGAAAATGTCAAAATCAGGACATTCCTGAGCGATAATGTCGAGATACATGAGGTCTCCGTTACAAAATGCAATCGGATAGGAGTTCTCGATCTTTTTCATCGAAACCGCAGCTTCATTGAACAATTTGTACATCGAAACCGCTCGTTTGGTTGTGACGCGTTGTGGCATCGGGATGTTTTGCGTTTCGGCTCCGTCCCAAAATAAGCCATAGTTGTTTTCGTTCCCTAGCAAGAAAAGCAAAAGCCCTTTTGTGTCTTTGTAATCGTTGGCTAGTTGGGCTACTTCAGATAAAAGCTGTTCGCGTACCTTCGGGTCGCCGTATTCCGTATTGGTTATGTACGTTCCGTTAAGGGTAACGCCATAACGACCAAAAGAATGGTTAATCATAGTATGGATTCCATGGGTGGCATACACATATTCGATCCACTTTTTAGGCATCCCGGCATAAACACGAATGGTATTGACGCCCATATTTTTGAGCAAAGACATTTCATCGTCTAACGCTTGTTTGATGAAAGTATCAGGCTGGCTCCACAAACTATAGGTATAATTGGTACCAACCGGGTAATAATCCCAGTTCATGCCGTTTACGATAAAATCTTTACCATCGACGATCAGTTTCGAGCCATCACTGCCATTGGCCACGACAACCTTGTCGCCCTGGGCAAAAACAGCTGGTGAAAAGACAACCATGGTCAGCAATAAAATCAGTTTTCTCATTACAATGTTATTTGGTTTGGTTTGGTCCGGAATGTATGTATCGGCAAAATTTCATTCTAACTGCCGAATAAATTCCATTAAATGGCAAAGCGAGGGAACGCTGCCATATTAATTGGAATGTGCTAAAACTACATCTTTTGTTGTGTGCAAATCGTTTTGATCATTGAAAGAAACCATACAAAAATCAGGAAGCTGGCAAATAATTCAGAAACGCTCAATTAACACTGTTTTAACAGGCATAGTTCTCAGCTATTGCAGTGATTCACGTCCGGATGAAACCGTTTTCGTATGGTTGTTGTATAGTTGGTTTAACGGGATCCTAATATTCTAAACCGATAGGATATAGTCAACCACGCCTGTTTCATGCGGCAAATCCATTTTTTTACGCAATCGATATCTTTTGACCTCTACACTTCGCACGGAAATGTTGAGTAATGGGGCGATTTCCTTAGAGGATAAATTCAGGCGCAAATAGGCACACAACCTCAAATCGTTCGGTGTCAACGACGGGTGTAACTGCTTGATTTTTTTGAGGAAATCATTATCGGCGTTGTTGAACGCTTCCTTAAAAATGGTCCAGGAATCATCTTCCGAAATGCTTTTGTTGATCGTATTGATTACTGACTTTATGCTCTTCTCATCACTTGTCGAACCGGTTCTCTTTAAATCATCTTTGATTAAAGAAAGCAGTTCGTTCTTTTTCATGAGCCCCATCGTTGAAACGGCCAATTCACGGTTCTTGCTGTCTACATCGCTCGACAATTGCTCGTTTTTGAGCTTCATAAGCTGTTGCTCGTTTTCGAGTTCTTTGATCTCCAGCAGCAGGTTATTTTCCTCAATTAACTTTTGCTCTTTTTTCCGGTAATATTCCTTGTATGCTTTGTGGATGTAAAGCGCGAGCAGGACACAAGAAATCAGGTAAATGGCCCACGCCAGGTTGGTCGCATACCACGGTTTGCGTATCGTGAATTTATAGGTGGCAACCTCTTTCGGGTTGGAATTTGCAATTTTGGCCCGAACCTGAAAGGTGTAATCCCCTGGCGGAAGGTTCTTAAAATTCGCCGCCGTGCGGGCAGACCATTTGCTCCATTCCTCCTGTAAACCTTCGAGCTTGTATTGGTATTCGGTATAGATGTATTTGTTGTATTCCGGAACGGTGTAGTTTATAATGATGTTATTCTCGTCATACGCAAAATCGCCTTCCTGCTTCACGGGACAACTTATCATGTCCTCGTCAAGCTTGTTGGTGGTTATATTGGTGATCGAAACGCTGTTGCTTTTAAACCGGAGGTCATTGAGATTAATGGTGTAATAGCCATCGGTAGTGCCAATGAGGTAAATGGAATTGGACAGTCGCGTGACATTTTCATATCCAAGCATGGAACCCGTAAGTGACATGGGGATCGGGATCGTGTTTTTCTTGAGATCATTCCCGATTTTATTCACCGTAAAATAATGGATGTAGTTTTTGGAGAACATCCACAACTTGCTCGAATTGTCAGCTATTAATTTACCCGATGTGTACTCATCTTTTTCAAAAATAGCACTGAGCATTTTGTCCTTGCGGAAAGCTTTGTGTTTCTCATCGAGCACATAAATGCCTTCTTTATTGGCATAATAAATTTTTCTGTCGAATTTAATC
>Ga0265780_10007323_pt1 | contig 13578 bp, 23 predicted proteins | sample P1T30metagenome_FD_192432 | JGI IMG/M metagenome (GOLD analysis project Ga0265780, IMG submission 192432) | Plant litter microbial communities from East Loma Ridge, Irvine, California - P1 T30 | ecosystem: Environmental > Terrestrial > Plant litter > Unclassified | place: USA: California... | reverse complement strand
TCAGTATCAAAGATGAGAGCACGAAGAAGGGACTTGATCTGTATGGGCGTATGCGTTTGATCAATTGGATCAGGAAGGAGGTGAGGCATTCAAACAGAATCAACAAAAAATCAAAGCTCATGAATAGGGAGCTAGTGCTGAGGCAGCTAAATCGCTGGATGGCAGTGATAAAGTCTTTAGCGATGAGGGATTATTGATTCCCGTCATTTCTGATGATCCATTACTACGTATGTCTCGAGCCCGGTATGTACGAGCTTAGCTGATGATAGAAATGGATTTCGACGATGAATGGTCCGACGACGAGGAACCTATTCAGACTACTACCGCTACCAAATCCAAGAAAGAAGATGGATCCCAGCGTGTAAACCAGTTGGAATCAGAGCTTGAGAAAGCTAAAGCCGACGTCAAACGACTACAAAACCTCGTTCAGGAAATGACAAACGACGAGAGTGATGCTGGAGAACAAATTGTTCTGGGACCAGGTGTCAAGAATAATGGCAAAGGAAAGGGGAAAGCTGTTAGGGATGATGATACCCATTACTTTGATTCTTATGAGCATAATGGTGAGCCCTTCATACAGCGGTCGGATCTAATGGCTAGATATCCACGAGATCATGTTGAGGGATACAACTAGGACTGTCACCTATGCTCGATTCTTGTTGTCGAACCCTAAAATCTTTGAAGGCGCTATTGTTATGGATGTCGGTTGTGGAACTGGTATTCTATCCAGTATGTTGATCGCAGAAGTAGTGATAGAGCAGAACTGATAATTAGTGCTCGCTGCTAAGGCTGGGGCTAAACATGTGTACGCGATCGAAGCTAGTGGTTTAGCAGTGAAGGCTAGGGAGAATATCGTGAAGAACGGGTTCAAGGATCAGATCACGTATGTCTCCCTAGTTGCCTGATACAATGAAGTAGCTGATGGTAGTATAATCCAAGGCAAAGTAGAAGATATCGAACTTCCAGTCAAGCACGTCGATGTGATCGTTAGCGAGTGGATGGTATGTCCCCCTTTGTACCCTCAGATGTCGGTAGTCGCTAACGAATAGGGATACATGCTATTATACGAATCCATGTTGGATTCCGTCCTCACGTAAGTCTTCCCATACATGTAGAGCGGAGCTCATATCAGTGCTCGAGATCGATTCCTGGCTCCCCAAGGATTGATGGCTCCTTCCCAGACTCGTCTTGTGTTGACTGCTATCACTGGTGAGAGACTATGGAAGGAGAAGATTGATTTCTGGAACTCTGTGTACGGTGGGTATCTTGGTCCAGTCCAGAGTGTGTGCTAATGATAGGATTCGACATGTCGACTATGGGAACGTCTTACTTTGATGAGGGGCAGATCGATATCAATGAGGCTAAGGAGGTCGTCACCAACGAGTTCATCATCAAGGTATGCGCACCACACATCTCGCTTAGAAATGCCCTGTGGCTGACTTACAACAGGACGTGGACGCTCAGACGGCAACGGTCAAGAGCCTAGATTTCAAAACACCTTTCACCCTTACCGCCACCACATCAACTACCATCCGAGCATTCCTCACACATTTTGACACGTTCTTCAATCGTGATGGTAAACCCACAACCGAGGAGGTCGATATCGACCAGTTCAAACATGACGAATATGAGTCACCCGTCTCGGCCGTCGAAAAAGACATCAGCTTCACCACGGGAACTAGGGGCCAGGCCACGCACTGGAAGCAGGTTGCTTTCTTACTACGCTCCCCTATATCAGTTCAGAAAGGTCCGTCGGCGTTATTACATATGTAGTGCGACGCAATGACTAACCAATAGGCGATGTCATTCAGGGGACTTTCAACTGTCGGAAGAGTAAAGAAAATTCGAGAGAACTCGATGTGGAGATTCATTATCAGCTAGTCTCTCAAGGACAGGGGCAGGAAAAGTCTGATAAAATGGCTACCGTAGGCGTTTATAGGGTTAGATGATTATTTTAATTAGGATTAGCAGGAATGAAAGAGACCATGACGCTGCGAAAGTCTAGGCCCTCCCCTTATTGAGGGATCTACACGAGATGCATAATCAAGATACCAGTTGCTTATGCACACATAACTTGTTGCTTACATTTCGTTACGATGGCGACGGCAGCTCTGGAAATCTTATATCATCAGATGACCGTGATTTACGGGGTGAGAGCTGAAGTCTGGCGTCATACGAGAGAAGCACCTGAACGCCTCCTATATCCCTTCCCCCTGTGTTGGAATTCTAAGAAACGCCCGTCTGGGCCCATTTGTCATGGGGCCGAATAGGAATCCAGTCCCCGTCTATGTGAGTAGAGTTTCGGTTTGGAAGAGTGTCTGTGGAAGGAGAAGCGGCCTAGGTGATTCCAAGGAATGATTACCTGAGAGGAGTGGTTCTAGTGCTTATTATTCATCGCTACGGGTTATTAGCAGTGTGTAAACCCTGATGTCGATCACATGGCGTTTTTTCGTACAGCATTGAATTCAAGCCTATTCGACTATGCCATAACATTCTAAGCCTCCATTCTATTGCACTTGCACTTGTCATTCACACCATTGCCCGACCTTTTAGCTTTATTTCCTACTCAGATAGAATTACGACTCTGGCCGAAGACTCAAAGGACGTACACGGAACAATTCACTCGGCCCTCGATCCCCTTTCATCTCCATTCCAGTCCGGGTTCCCGAGACACGCTGTAACGCCATTGAAGCCAAGTTTACGCCGCAACCCGCTTCTTTCCAGTACTACTTGTACTTTCGGCCCTTCACTACCAATAACAAATACCATTAAAGTACCCGCTCCCTAGTTTGGCAAGATCTCTTCCGAATCCAATCGAGTATTACGCAAGTCAAGTCGCGCACTGGTACCATCATTACACAAACTTCTTTGCCGCACACACATATATACAACACATCGTTCATTGTTCTATTGCATCACTATCAGATATACACGACACGATACATGCCCATGAACCTACTGGAATACACATAGCGATTATGACACCGGGAGGAATCGATTTATTCGATAACCAAGACCGCAATCAATATCAACATCAAAATGGACATGATCGATACACCGAGAAAAGAAGTAGATTGGGATCAGATGATGGATTCCCGGTGAAATCAGAAACGGGACATAGGGCCAAGAAGCGTAAACCGTAAGTCAACGACTCTTGAAGAGTTCTGATGGTAGGATGTACTCTTTGAGGGTGATGCAACAACCCGAAAGAGCGAGATTATGTTCATTCAAAGAAGAGAATGAGACCAGTGAGTCACTTCCCGTGGCAGTGGAAAAAGAGGGTCATGCTGATGATCTAGTCGATCGACGTCCGGTAGATCCACCACCTGTTGTTGAATTACTGCTCGATAACGAGTGCGTTCCTTGGGATCTCGGATGTAAATCACAAGCTGATCAATAGGACATGTGGTGAAGCAGAATCTGGTTTGACTCGATTCTTCATACGTGCATCAATCGTTCATCCTCAACCAATGGAATCAGACTCGCCAAATACCTATACACCAGTCAAAACACCAACTGGAGCGGATGCATCGGCTGGAGAGGTCGTACAGACTCCAGAGAGGTTGAGAGGGCTGGATGGACATATCGGACAATTAGTCATCTTTGCGAAATTGAGCGTGAGGATGCCAGGAGTGTTCAAGTTGAAGTTCACGCTATTCCAAACCTCAGAGTAAGCCATTCTGCGGACTATGTGGATGGCAAGCTGATGGCAGTTCTGGATTGACGGAGATCACCAATACTATATCTGAACCGTTCGAGGTATTTTCACCGAAACTGTTCAAGGGCATGAGGGAGAGTACGGCTTTGACCCGACATCTCGCTGCTCAGGGTTTAAAGGTGAAATTGAGGACAGATACTTCAGTTGGTCGACAGTGAGTCCTACAAATTTTTCGAAAGGGCAGTAGCTGATTTTCAGGAGCGAAGCTCGCCGTAGAGGTTCAGGGCCATCACAGCCAATATCACCTAAACCGATATATCGGCCTCAAACCGATCCTCCCCTATATACCCACTCTGCCCAGAATCATCCGCCGCCCATCGCTATCCCGTCACCTAATGTTCCAACCCCGCCACACAGCGCACCACCACGTACACTAGTCTGGAGGGATCATGATCCATACCACCCAAGATCCCCTGCCTCGATGATGCCATATCCACCTGGACCTTCTCATCTATCTGGTCCACCTATCGCTGGCCCGGGATCTGGACCGAGTCACAATCCCTCTCAACACCCACTTCATCACCCTCATTCTTCGCATGGACATCCATACGAACAGATGCAGGATCAGAGATATAATTCGCCATCAAGGGCTTATCATATGGATGATGGATTGACTCCTAATCTTTGGCACCCAGCTCCTTCCCTTAGTTTTGGAGGTAAGCCACCACATACTCAACGCAAATGTATAGCTGACGATAAGCGGGTCATCCCTCCGATCTTTCTGCTTTCTCATTGAATCAAGGAAATTCATCAAACTCCCATTCGCATCAACCAACAGGTTCATCAGCAAGCGTATCCCGACCTTCTTCTTCCCGCCAATATTCCTCGTACTCGACGCAAGCATCTTCGATTCAGCGCACTCCATCTGATCGATCCGAAATACCCACGTTGAATGATTTGAGAATACGAGGGCAGGATGATGGGTTCTCACTCTTGCCTTTCCTTCCCAGTTTCCCTACCCAGCCGTCTGTTAGTAATTTACTGTCGGGTACGCCAAGTCCACCAGTAATAACCGATCCGGGCGGCGAAAGAGACCGAGAACATCGGAATCAATTACCTCCGATCAGAAGACCTGATTCGAGGGATGGTCATTAATGCCTTAGAAGTGGACTGGAGGGGATGATTATATATTCTATAGTCATGTCACATTATGAAGCGATGCACACAAAGGTCATCCGAGATGGCTCGCATGCCGAGTATCTGCCATGTAAAGTAGCGATAGTCTATGATATGCATGCATACTTGCAGCTTGAACCCGTTATTGAACGCAATAAAGCTCAGAGACTCATGAATCACTAAATATACCCCCGCTTTAAAAAGTTGAATTCCTTCGTCCCTTCTGCAGTCCAATTCATTACCATATACCATATACCACAATGTCATCAGTACTCAAAGCAGCAACAGACGTTCAGAAGAGGAAGGATAAGGGAAAGGGAAAGTCAAAGGCTGAGTCTAATGGAGATGAGGAAGTCAGGACGGAGAACAAACAGAAACCCAGAAAAGACAAAAATCTGCTCATTTCCTCGAGGGGAGTTACGCAACGAATGCGACATCTAATGAACGATTTGGAAGCTCTTCTACCTCACACCAAGAAAGGTAAGCCCAAAATTCCTACTTGTATGGACTATGAGCTAATGGGTAGATTCGAAGCTAGATTCCAAATCCTCCTTACACCTTCTTAACGAATTATCAGATCTACACTCCTGTTCCAACACTTTATACTTTGAAGCAAGGCGTCATGAAGATCTATACATGTGGATCTCGAGATCACCAAATGGCCCTTCGGTGAAATGTCATGTACAAAACATTCATACGATGGATGAATTGAAAATGACTGGAAATTGTTTGAAGGGAAGTAGGGGTTTAGTTGCCTTTGATGGGAATTGGCAAGGGGAGGAATGGAAGACTTTGACCAAGGAGCTTTTGACTCATGTACGTCGAGATAGTTCGATGGAGGGGAAACGGTGCTGATAATAGACTTTCTCTGTACCAAAGACTTCGAGACGATTGAAACCTTTCATCGATCATATCATGTTATTCTCTATCCTAGACAACCGAATTTGGTTCAGGAACTACCAAGTTAGTCTTCCTCCGGGGTTGTTCGCCTGTCAAACAAAAGCCCAACCCGGTAGACACCAGTGAAAAGAGCTAACATATAGATCATTGAGAAAGACCCTCTGCAACCCGCCGGCCCACCTCAAGTCTCTCTAACAGAGATTGGCCCCCGATTCGTCCTTACCCCAATAAGGATATTCGAAGGTTCTTTCGGTGGACCCACTGTCTTCGAGAACTCGGAATTCATCAGTCCAGCAAGTGTAAGGGCTAGTGCCAAGAGGGCTGCTGGTGAGAAATATAGGCAGAGGAGAGGTGAGGAGGATGAGAGGGAGGAGAGGGGTAAGAGGTTGAGGGAGGAGGTTGGAGAGGATGAGTTGAGTAGGAAGAAGGTCTTTGCTTAGGCCCGGTCGCCACTGGGCCGCCAGGCCATAGACATCGTTGGATAACGGGAAGGCGTGTTTGTTGGATTTTGGCTCTATTTAGCGATGAGATGCATTGCTCGTGTAATTATTTCGTCATGATTGATCCGAGTCGATATGCATGAGAGTGTCTATTAACATATCGAACCAGCTCAGAGGTTGAGATAGCGTGTACATGGATAATGGCATTGGCATTACATTATGATAGATGGGTGAAAATTGGAAACGCGTCCGACGCGTCTTGATCCTCATGTCGAATTAACTTTACATTTCACCTCTATTACTTTCATTACCGCCGTATCGTCCACTCTTCATCCCTACTCAGATCGCAGCGCCGTTCCGATATAATACTAGAAGCGTAGAATACTGCCTGGCACATCACGGCTTCAGAGCGGAAAATGGCAATCGCAACAGACAAGTAAGTCATCCCCCGCACAATTCATGTGAACGATACTGATGACAGCATGCAACACTATGAGTAAGCTCAATCCTCCCTATATTCAATCATACAGTACACAACTCATGCTCAGTCCCGAATCACCTCAGGTGATGAATGCTTTCTACAGGCGTTTATTCCCATATCGACCGTTCTTCCTCTGGCTAAATCAAGATCAAGGTACTTTCCCCCCTCCTTCTGCTCCCAGGTCCTTCGCAACGTTACGGCTGACTCGTAGTTCCCGGGAAATTGTTCACACATCGAGAATTCGCTTTCACGTTAACTGGCGACATTTATATCCGATACAATAGTTTCAACAATGCAGAAGATTTCAAGAAAGAGGTGGTTAGGCTGAATCCCTCTCGATTCGAAATTGGTCCTCAGTATACTGCTAGGGTATGTCTAGTCTCCCTTCCAATTACCGATGGAACAGTAATGAATACGGATGAAGCTGACCCCTCAGCCTAGAGATCGAAAGACGTTAGCAGCTGGTGCATTACAGCCTCAACGAAGGGAATTGGTGTTTGATATTGATATGACGGATTACGATGAGATCCGAACTTGTTGTTCAGACAAGAAGATCTGTAAGAGGTGTTGGGGATATATTGCAGCTGCCGTCAAAGTCTTGGATTCTGCTTTACGTGGTACGTCCCCTCCTTCACTTCCCTCGACCAATGAAGGATACTGATGATAGATACATTCGGCTACAGACATCTACTATGGGTATACTCCGGTCGGCGAGGTATTCATTGTTGGATCTCTGATCCTGCCGCTTTAGATCTGAATGATGAACAACGAAGAGCGTTGGTTACGTTCATGGAAGTAATCAAGGGTAGTAAAGAACAGATGAAAAAGGTTAACGTGAGGGGACCAAAGGGTGATTCAGATTTACATCCTTATCTCGAGTATGCCATTCTCTTCTATTACATCTGTAGGATAAATCGCTCATCGACAGTACTGCCTTGACATCGCTCAAAAAGGACTTTGTGACTTTATGTCTGAGGGATCAAGATTGTTTCAGGACGGAAAGGCAATGGGAAACTTTATTATCCCTACTCCCCGGTGACCGAGGTTTGTCCACCTGCGCATCGAGCATACCGAGATGCTGATGATAGAAACGATCGGAAACCTACGAGCGAAATGGCAAGTCGAAGAGCTTGACAGTGAAGAGAAATGGACAGATGTCATGAAAGCAATTGGATCCCTCATGAAATCAGATAAACTCCTAGGAGTAAGCTCCCTATACAAAGTCCACGAAGCAGGCTGATGATTAGCGACGGTTCGATAGAGCAGCCCAGGATGTTATTCTACAATATACCTATCCAAGGATCGATGCGGAAGTATCAAAACATCGTAATCATTTACTCAAGTCTCCATTCTGTGTGCATCCTGGAACTGGTACGTTTCCCTTGCATTTGAAGAGAGAGCTGATGTGTAGGACGAGTATGCGTACCGATAAATCCTGCTCTCATCGATGAATTTGATCCAGAGGGCGTTCCGACTGTTAGTGATTTGCTTAATGAGTTGGATCATCTGCCCGCCGCCGGGGAGGTGGATGAGAAAGCCAGGAGAGTTGAAGGTGGGTCTTCCCCCTACCGAGACTCAAGAGAGGCTAATGGCAGATTATGAACACACTTCACTAAAACCATATGTTGAGATGTTTGAGAAGCATGTTGCTGCTGTCCTCAGAGACTCGAGGATGGTCAAGAAGGGTAAGTGACTCTCTGATTTGCTGGTAGTGATCGTGCTGACATCCAGCCCTGAAGGAGGAGAGTATGGATTTCTAGGTATCTTATCTCTGTGTTGTATGCATTCTTGCTGTATCCAGTCGACGAGCACAGACGATCCACGGCTACGAGAACATGATGCATAGTACAGCAATGACGAGAATGAGCCCTGGCAAGCAATATCCTACTTCCTAGGCCCCTTACCACCTCCCTTGGCGCCTTTCTTACCACCCTTCTTGTCGAGGTTGACCTTTGTCCTAGCAGCCCGCATTCCTTCCCTATCTCCTCCGGGAGTATCAAATGCACTACCTTTTCCACCTCCAACTCGGCCTCTAGCAACCTTCTTCTTCTTATCCTTACCTTTACCCTTGGCTGACAATTTCTTGGGTAAAGCTTCAGTGATCTTGACTGGCTGTGCCGATTTCTTGGCATTTCGAATAGCAGCTGCTGTATTCTTTGAACTTTGCTCATCGGCCTCGTCTTCTTCCATTGCCATTTTTCGTCGTTTGAGTTTACGGGATAAACCATCGTATTTCCCTCTTTTGATTGCTGGTTTCTCTTTCTCGTCGGATTTGGATTTCGAATTGAACGATTTCTTTTCTTCGGGGAAGGAAGATACGTATGCTGATTTACTTGCATCTGTTCGTTAGTTTTGCGAAGCCCCATAAAGAGGAGGATATAGCTCACCCTTGGCATTCTGCTTTTCCTTTTCAGACTGGAACCATGTCCTAGCTGGACGAGCGTAGATTTCAGCTTCATGTTCAATGATATTTTGACCCTTTTTCAATTCCATATCCGCCTGGCGCATCTTCTTATCAGCCCCATTCACGATTTGAAGTATGGAGGGGACATACCAATTTCTCTTCCTTCTCTTCGTGTAGGATTTCCTGGATCTCATCCGTCAATCCAGATAAATTCTCGGCCATTGCCGTTATAGCTTCACTTGGGATGATTCGATGTCGGATTTGGTCTGCTGATGATTGCTTGATTGCTGCTTTCAACATCTTTCGGTCGGCCTCTCCGACGAGCGTGATCGACCTGACATCAGTAAATGTCATTATACAAGTGAAAAAAAGAGGGACATACCTTCCTTTCCTGCCTGCTCTTGCTGTTCGACCAACTCGGTGAGTGTACTGAGCGAGTTGACCTGGCATATCGTAGTTGATGACTGTCTCTACTCCTTTGATATCGAGACCACGAGAAGCGAGATCGGTGGCAAGCAGATAATCGACTTGACCGGTTTTAAAGTCATTCAAAGCGTTCAATCGCTATCATCAGCATCTGCTAGACTTTGCAAAATAACTTGACGTACCTGCTCTTGGGTAAGATTACCGTGTAGTTCCGCAGCCTTCAATCCACATAGACCAAAGACGACCCTCATTTGATGTGCCAATGCCTTACTCCTGAAGAAAATGATACACCTCTCCCTGACTGTCCTCTTGCACAAAGCGACAAGAGCAGGAGACCTCGTGTCATCAGACCTGATCCTTACGAATTCCTGAGTGAGCCCTTGGGCAGTGTTCCTCTTTGGATCGACGAATACTCGGATAGGCCTCTCCAAAGAGAGTTTCACTAGCTCATCGACCGAATCCGTCATTGTAGCAGAGAACAACATTGTCTGTCGACCCCTTGGACAGTTTTTGATAATTTCCTCGAGTTCATCCGTGAATCCAGCTTCTAACATTCGATCGGCTTCATCAATCACTAATACGTCCAGCGCCGATAAGGTGAATGAAGGGGTGTTGGTCAAATGATCAATCAATCGACCGGGAGTAGCGATCAAGATATCGGGTAATGTTCGTAAAGTATGTGCTTGAGCGGATAACGAAAGTCCACCAACGAGTAATGCGAATCTGACATCCAAACCTCCATTCTCCGCTAATGCTTTTCCGACAGATTCACATTGAACTGCCAATTCACGAGTGGGACACAAGATAAGAACTCGACATGCTTGTCCTCCTTTACCTTTGTCCCTATAGGTGAGTCGTTCGAGAATGGGAATCAAGAAAGCGGCAGTTTTACCGGAACCAGTAACGGCTGAACCGAGGATATCACGACCTAGTAAAGCGAGTGGGATTGCTCGTGCTTGAATAGGAGTTGGGGTAGTCAAGTTGAGTGCGGTGAGGGATCGTAGAAGTTGTCGGGATAGGTTCATGGATGCGAATGTTGTTGCGACAGTGGTATCGGTAGTCGTAGGGTCGGAGGAGAAGAAAGCGTCTTTACGTGCTAGTTCAATGGCGTCGTCTTCAGATTCGTCACTTGCTGATCCAGCATCCTCTTCTTCAACCTCATCCTCGTCATCTTCTTCATCTCCGCTCATCTCGACGTCGCTTCCCTCAGACATATCGTCCTCCCCCATATCAACAGTCACATCTCCTACTTCCTCTTCCTCATCCTCACTATCCTCGTCCTCATCATCGCCACTGCCCATACTCTCATCACTCTCCTCCTCCACTTTGACTTCTCCGACCCTCTTTCTCTTTCGCTCACGATACGCTTCGAGCGGTTTACCAGTCCTTCTAGCAATGATATCATCAACATTGATAGCCTACCATCAGCTCAGTCCCAGATTCGTATCATTAAGACTTACATCTTTACCCTTATCTCCTACTCTAACCTCATCACCTCCCCAGAGATCGACACCCGCGGAGCCACCATTTCCAAAATCAAATTCGAAATCTGGATCAAGTTCCTCATCCTCTCCTTTCTTGGCTTTGGTGGGTTTACTAGTACTTGCCTCTCCGCCATAGTTTGAGACCTCGTCATCCGAGTCTATTGTCGTCACAAAGTCTGCCGACATGATTTGATATATATGGTGAAATGTATATGGTATAGGTGACATTGAAATATTTCAGCAATCCTGCAAATTCAGGAACGGCACGTGGGATCATGCATCATCTGAATCTGTCTACTTTATAAGCTCATATGCCTTCGTTATACCTCTTATAAATACTCTCATGATACACCGCTAGCATAGACCAAGCCATACAAAATGGCTTTAATTCCTCCAAAACCAATGTACCCGCCAAACTCCCCGGGATCGTCAACAGGCGCATCACAACACGAGAGCCAAACCGATACTCAAGCCCCTTCTCGGCCAGCCCTCCACCTTGAACTGAACCCGACCTCTCCGCCTATCCCTTCATTCCTCGAAGCGATCCTCCTGGCTCACCCATCTATACCAACACCGATACCGACGACCCCAAACGCCAATGCCTCATCAGCGTTATATACATTACCCCAAGCTCCTCCTCCGCCTGAAGATCCTTTAATACCACCAGAGAACTTTAGTATAGTAGCCTCTGGGGTTTATCGATCTGGTTTTCCAAAGAAGAGGAATTTCAAATTCATGGAAGGATTGAGGTTGAAGACTGTCTTAACGCTTGTTTTGGAAGATTATCCGGATGGGAATTTGAAGTGGTGCGAAGAGAGGGATGTTCAGTTTATGGTGAGTCCAGTCTCATCTAATGGGTCATGAGATGTGTACTGATAGTAGCAATTTGGTATTCCTGGGAATAAGGTATGCTGCGGCTAGCATGTATCCAGGCGAGATATTAATCTAGTAGGAACCATTCGACAATATCCCAGAAGATGTCATTTGTTCAGCACTAGTCGCAATACTAGATAAACGGAACCATCCAATCTTAATACATTGTAATAAAGGCAAAGTAGGTCATGTTCATGTCTCGAATCTGCAATGTGCCTAGCTAACTTGAAGCACCGCACAGGTTGTCTCATAGGTTGTATCCGCCGCCTCCAATCATGGTCCTTGACATCTATCTTCGACGAGTAAGTGGACCCCTCGCGTGTGGCAATGTCTACTTTGTACTAAGTGTAGATATCGCCGGTTCTCAACCCCAAAATCGAGAGCTGTAGATCAGCAATTCATCGATCTCTTCGACCTATCGATAGTCTGGGATGAAGTTCTGTCAACTGGTGGTGGAATTGAGAATCTACCCGAGTGGGGGATGTTGAATATCCCTAGAAGGGCTGAGATTGGGGCTGCTGTCCGAGAGGGGAGACGAGCGAGTTTAGCGGGGCTGTAGCTGTCTTGTTGGGAATGTAATAGTAGATTGTCATAAATGTTGTTGTAATGTATGATCCCATTGCTGCTTGACAATTCTCGTCCCGCGAGATCGCTCACATCCCATAAAGGGTATTTACATTCAGAGGGTGACGCTGGCTGCGACGGCGTCACTCAAAGGCGAGATTAGACACATTCCATTCATCTCATTTGATAGATGCATTTGATGATTATGCCTTCTAGCTGTCACTCATGTATGCGCTTCGCATTCTACGCTCTACGCTCTACTCTAGCTCCATAGGGTCGACGTCCTCGCCCTCCGCCCTCAAATGCCTACTAGGTTCCCAGACCTGCAAAACATTATCTTCAGCCGTACTGGCCAGATGCCATTTCGCGGCCGGACTCCAACTCATATCACTAGGTTTAGAAGTATGTCCACCATGAACAAACATCAATTCAGGAGGTCCATCTTCAGCATCATCGGGAGTTTGTTCTGCTCCAATCTGATCAAGATTCCAAATATGGATTCGACGATCTTCGGAGGCTGATGCGAAATGAGTACCGAGGTGAGGTGACCATGCTACTTGTGTGACTGGGGCCGAATGGGATTCGAATGAATGGAGTTTGGTAGAAATTTTTCGGATATCCCATAATGCTACCGTCTGAGTTGTCAGCTAACGATATATTAAATCATGAGGATGACTTACGTTATCGCCTGATCCAGTGAGGAGAAGCCATTCGCTATCAGGAGCAAATGAGACGGCATTGATTTCGGATTTGTGGGCTTTGAGCCCATGAGCGGGTTTAGGTCCAGTATTACGTGTGTCCCATCTGAGAAATCAGCCATGTCCAGGACGTGCCAAGTACACACGTACACGTTCAATTGACAATCATCACCCACGGACGCAAACATGTAATCGTATTGATGGTGCCAGTCGACATCCTACAGGTCAGTTTCGTTTCGCAGAAGCGAGTATACGACTTACATTGATCTGACCAGTGTGGCCGTGATACTTTCGTAGGGGTTCCAGCCTGTTCGACAATCTATTGAATGCGGTGACGTCCCTGTTTGTAAGCTGTGTCCCAGTTTATAAATGAGGTAAAATTACCAGTGGGCGACGAAATCGTCTTCTCCCGCACTGACGATATGACCCTTTTTGACTGGTGACCAACTCAATCCATAACTGATCCGTCAGCTC
>Ga0265780_10007322_pt1 | contig 13578 bp, 12 predicted proteins | sample P1T30metagenome_FD_192432 | JGI IMG/M metagenome (GOLD analysis project Ga0265780, IMG submission 192432) | Plant litter microbial communities from East Loma Ridge, Irvine, California - P1 T30 | ecosystem: Environmental > Terrestrial > Plant litter > Unclassified | place: USA: California... | reverse complement strand
CGCACGCCGGGCGTGCGCCGGGCCTCCCGGCCGGTGGTGCGGTCCGGCGACCGCCGGGGCAGCCCAATAGACTGGGCGGCATTCCACGAACCGATCGACGGAGCACCATGCCTGACATCACGAGCGAGCAGGTCGCCCACCTGGCGAACCTCGCACGTATCGCACTCACGCCCGACGAGATCGAGAAGATGACCGAGGAGCTGTCGCTCATCGTCGACAGCGTCGCGAAGGTCACCGAGGTCGCGACCCCGGACGTCCCCGCGACGAGCCACCCGGTCCCGCTCGAGAACGTGTCCCGGCCCGACGTGGTCGGCGAGACGCTGACCCAGGAGCAGGCGCTGTCCGGCGCCCCCGACTCCGACGGCGAGCGCTTCCGCGTGACGGCCATCCTCGGCGAAGAACAGTAGGAGGCGACCGTGACCGACGACATCCCCCCGCTGAGCGCCGCGGCGCTCGCCGACGCCCTCGTGGCCCGCGACGTCTCGAGCGTCGAGGCCACCCAGGCCCACCTCGACCGCATCGCCGCGGTCGACGGCGACGTGCACGCCTTCCTGCACGTCAACCGGAACGCGATCGCCGCCGCGAAGTCGATCGACTCGCGCCGCGCGGCCGGCGACGACCTCGGCCCCCTCGCGGGCGTGCCGATCGCCGTCAAGGACGTCCTCTGCACGCAGGACATGCCGACCACTGCCGGGTCGAAGATCCTCGAGGGCTGGGTGCCGCCGTACGACGCCACCCCGGTCGCGAAGCTCCGCCGCGCCGGTCTCGTGCCGCTCGGCAAGACGAACATGGACGAGTTCGCGATGGGCTCGTCGACCGAGTTCTCGGCCTACGGTCCGACGCACAACCCGTGGGACCTCGACCGGATCCCCGGCGGGTCCGGCGGTGGCTCGGCCGCTGCGGTCGCCGCGCACGAGGCACCGCTCGCCCTCGGCTCCGACACCGGTGGCTCCATCCGCCAGCCCGGCGCCGTCACCGGCACGGTCGGGGTGAAGCCGACCTACGGCGGGGTGAGCCGCTACGGCTCGATCGCCCTGGCCTCCAGCCTCGACCAGATCGGTCCGGTCGCCCGCACCGTCCTCGACGCCGCGCTGCTGCACGACGTCATCGGTGGGCACGACCCGAAGGACTCCACGTCGCTCCGCCAGGAGTGGCCGTCGTTCGCCGCCGCCGCGCGCGAGGGGCTGCAGGCGGACTCGCTGCAGGGCCTCCGCATCGGCGTCGTGAAGGAGCTCGCCGGTGGCGAGGGCTTCCAGGCCGGCGTGACGCAGCGCTTCCAGGAGACCGTCGCGCTGCTCGAGTCGGCCGGTGCGGTCGTCGTCGAGATCGACGCGCCCTCGTTCGCCTACGCGATCAGCGCCTACTACCTGATCCTCCCGGCGGAGGCATCGTCGAACCTCGCGAAGTTCGACTCGGTGCGCTTCGGCCTCCGGGTCACGCCCGAGGGCGGCGCCACGGTCGAGGACGTCATGGCCGCGACCCGCGGAGCCGGCTTCGGCCCCGAGGTGAAGCGCCGCATCATCCTCGGCACGTACGCGCTGAGCGCCGGGTACTACGACGCCTACTACGGCAGCGCGCAGAAGGTCCGCACCCTCGTGCAGCGCGACTTCACGGCCGCGTTCGAGCAGGTCGACCTGCTCATCAGCCCGTCGGCGCCGACCACCGCGTTCAAGATCGGGGAGCGCATCGACGACCCGCTCGCGATGTACCTCAACGACCTCACCACGATCCCGGCGAACCTCGCGGGCGTGCCCGGCATGAGCATCCCGAACGGCCTCGCGCCCGAGGACTCGCTGCCGACCGGCGTGCAGCTCATGGCGCCGCAGCGTGAGGACGCCCGGCTCTACCGCTACGGTGCCGCCCTCGAGCGACTCCTGGAGCAGCAGTGGGGCGCGCCGCTCATCGACCGCATCCCGGACCTGGCCGCCAGCCAGCAGTCCGCCGCAGAGGAAGGTGTCATCTGATGGCCAAGGACGCCCTCATGGACTTCGACGAGGCGATCGAGCGCTTCGAGCCGGTGCTCGGCTTCGAGGTGCACGTCGAACTCGCGACGCAGACGAAGATGTTCTCGGACGCGCCGAACTTCTTCGGCGGTGAGCCGAACACGAACGTGACGCCGGTCGACCTCGGGCTCCCCGGGTCCCTGCCGGTCGTGAACGAGCAGGCCGTGCGCTACTCGATCCAGCTCGGGCTCGCGCTCGGCTGCTCGATCGCCGAGAGCTCGCGGTTCGCGCGGAAGAACTACTTCTACCCGGACAACCCGAAGAACTACCAGATCTCGCAGTTCGACGAGCCGATCGCCTACGAGGGCGAGGTCGAGGTGGAACTCGCCGACGGGACGATCTTCCAGATCCCGATCGAGCGCGCCCACATGGAGGAGGACGCCGGCAAGCTGACGCACGTCGGTGGCGCCACCGGCCGCATCCAGGGTGCCGAGTACTCGCTCGTCGACTACAACCGCGCCGGCGTCCCGCTCGTCGAGATCGTCACGAAGCCGATCATCGGAGCCAAGGAGCGCGCTCCCGAGCTCGGGGCCGCGTACGTGCAGGTCATCCGTGACCTCGTTCGTGCGCTCGGCGTCTCCGAGGCCCGGATGGAGCGCGGGAACCTCCGCTGCGACGCCAACATCTCGCTGCGCCCCTGGGGCCAGGAGAAGCTCGGCACGCGGACCGAGACGAAGAACGTCAACTCGTTCCGCGCCGTCGAGCGCGCCATCCGCTACGAGATCCAGCGCCAGGCCGCGATCCTCGCCGACGGCGGGTCGATCACGCAGGAGACCCGGCACTGGCACGAGGACACCGGCCGCACCTCCGCGGGCCGCCCGAAGTCCGACGCCGACGACTACCGCTACTTCCCGGAGCCCGACCTGCTGCCGGTCGTGCCGGACCCCGCGGTCATCGAGGAGCTCCGCGCCTCGCTGCCCGAGGCACCGGTCGCCCGACGCCGTCGGCTCAAGGGCGAGTGGGGCTTCGCCGACCTCGAGTTCCAGGACGTCGTCAACGGCGGGCTGCTCGACGAGGTCCAGGCGACGATCGACGCCGGGGCCGGCCCGCAGGCTGCGCGCAAGTGGTGGACCGGCGAGATCAGCCGTGTCGCGAACGCGCAGGACGCCGCTCCCGGCGACCTCGTGTCGCCGCAGCACGTGGCCGAGGTCATCGCGCTCGTCGAGTCCGGCGACCTGACCGACCGGCTCGCACGCCAGGTCCTCGAGGGCGTCATCGCCGGCGAGGGGTCGCCGGCGCAGGTCGTCGAGACCCGCGGGCTGAAGGTCGTCTCCGACGACAGCGCCCTCACCGCCGCCGTCGACGAGGCCCTCGCCGGCCAGCCCGACGTGCTGCAGAAGATCCGCGACGGCAAGGTGCAGGCCGCCGGCGCGATCATCGGTTCGGTCATGAAGGCCATGAAGGGCCAGGCCGACGCCGCCCGCGTCCGCGAACTCGTGCTGGAGCGCGCGCAGCAGTAGCGCGCACCCGCCACCGCGGAACCAGGTTCCGGACACAGCACCGCGCATCGTCGCGGTGCTGTGTCCGTTCCGGGGTGCTGTGCGCGGGTGCCGAGCCGGGGGAGTCTGGGGACACGTCAGCGACCTGGTGACAGGATGGAGCGTGTCAGCAACGATCCGAGCCATCGGTACCGCCGTCCCGCGGACCACCCTCGGGCAGGCGTCGGTCCGTGACCTGTTCGCCGCCCAGCCCGGCCTCGGCAGGCTGGCCTCGCGGCTCGTGCCGGCGGCGTTCAACGCCTCCGAGGTCGACTCCCGCCACAGCGTCCTGCCCGAGCTCGACGCCGCTGCCGCACCGGGTCCGTTCCGGGACGCCGACGGGGTCCTCACCTCGCCGAGCACCGGGACGCGCAACGACCGCTTCCGCGAGCTCGCACCGCCGCTGTTCGTCGGCGCCGCCCGCGACGCCCTCGAGCGCGCCGCCGTCGACCCCGCGACCGTCACCCACGTCGTGACCGTCTCCTGCACCGGCTTCACGCAGCCGGGCCCGGACCTCGCGATCGTCGAGGAACTCGGCCTGCCGCGGAACGTCTTCCGCCAGCACGTCGGCTTCATGGGCTGCTTCGCCGCGTTCCCGGCCCTCCGGATCGCCGCCGCATTCGTCGGTGCCGACCCGTCGGCCGTCGTCCTCGTCGTCTGCGCCGAGCTCTGCACGCTGCACGTCCGGAACTCCGACGACCCGGACCAGATCGTCGCGAACAGCGTCTTCGGCGACGGTGCCGCCGCCGCGGTCGTCACCGCCGACGGTCCCGGTCTGCGGCTCGACGCGTTCACGACCCTGGTCCTGCCCGAGGGTGCGGACGAGATGGCCTGGAACATCGGCGACGAGGGCTTCGAGATGGTGCTCAGCACCCAGGTGCCCAAGCTCATCGGGGTGCACGCCGCCGAGGCGGTCGCACCGCTCCTCGAGCCGCACGGCTGGTCCACCGCCGACGTCCCGCTCTGGGCCGTGCACCCGGGTGGCCGGGCGATCCTCGACCGCACACAGGCGGCGCTCGACCTCCCGGACAGCGCGCTCGTGGCCAGCCGGGCCGTGCTCCGTGACCACGGGAACATGTCGAGCGCGACGGTGCTGTTCGTCCTCCGCGAGGCCGTGGCGGCCCAGCCCGCCGACGGGACCCCCGTCGTGGCGCTCGCGTTCGGCCCGGGACTCACGGTCGAGGCCGCCGCGCTGACCGTGGTGGGCGCGTGAGGGAGCGGTCGCAGCGGGACGGCGTCGACCTGTCGGTGCGGGACCGCGACCTCCGCGAACTCATGGACGATCCGGACTGCGACGCGGCGACGCTCGCCAGGACCTACCGGCGCTTCGCCCTGGTGAACGCCCTCGTCGGCGGGTGGCGCTCCGTGTGGCGGACGCACGTCGCGCCGGCGCTGCCGGTGTCCGGGCGGGCACGGGTCCTCGACCTCGGCTGCGGCGGCGGCGACCTCGCACGGTCGCTGGCGCGGTGGGCGGCGGACGACGGGTTCGACGTCGAGGTCGTCGGCGTCGACCCGGACCCGCGCGCCGTCGTGGCCGCCGAGCGGTCAGTGCCGTCCGGGGTGATGTTCCGCACGGAGTCGAGCGCGGACCTCGTCGCCGCGGGGGACCGCTTCGACGTCGTGGTGTCGAACCACGTGCTGCACCACCTGGGCGACACCGAGCGGGCCGCGTTCCTCGCCGACTCGGAGCAACTCGCCGCCGGGCGCAGCGTGCACTCGGACATCCGGCGGTCGACGACGGCGTACCGGGCCTACGCGGCCATGGTGCCGTTCGTGTCCGCGGGGACCTTCGTGCGGGTGGACGGCCTCCGGTCGATCCGCCGGTCCTTCACGGTCGCCGAGCTCCAGGACGTGCTGCCCGCGGGCTGGCGGGCCGAGCAGGCCTCGCCGCACCGGGTGCTGGCCGTGCGGGACGCGCCGCAGTCCTAGGACGCGGAAGGACGCGGAGGAGGCCCGGACTTCCGTCCTCCTCCGCGCGTTCCGCCGGTCAGCTGACCGGGGCGATGGTGTCCGACAGGTCGAGCGACCAGACCGCGACACCGGTGAGTCCGTACTGGTGCGCCACGGCGACCCGAGCGGTGAGCGACTTCGCGTCGGACCACCACAGCACCTCGCCGTTCGGCAGGGTGGCGGTCCACTCGCCGGCGGCGGTGTTCCACGTCGCCGTGGCACCGGCGGCCTTCACCCGGGCACGGGCCTGCGCGTCGGACACCTGGTCCGGGGCCGACGGGCCGTTCCAGTGGTAGCCGTACCCGGCGACACCGAGGACGACCTGGTCGGCGGGGGCGAGCGCGGTCAGCGACGTGACGGCGCTCGTGGTCCAGCTGAGCGAGCCGACGGGGCCGGGGTTGTCCGGCTCCCACGGCCCGTGCTGGTCGTACGCCATGAGCGTGAGGTGGTCGATCGGTGCCGCGAGTGCGGGGATGTCGTACCCGAGTGCCGCGTAGCCCGTCTTCGTCGTCGACGCCTGCAGGGCGATGTCGATGCGCGCGGACGAGCCGAGCTTCGTCCGCAGCTCGGTGGCGAACGACGTCAGCCCCGTCTTCTCGGCGGACGTCATGGACTCGAAGTCGATCATGATCGAGTCCCACCCGCCGGTCTGCACGTCAGCGGCCAGCGCGTTGACCACCTTCGCTCGGTTCGTCGAGCTGGTGAGGAGCTTCTTCGCGATCGGTTCGCTGAAGTCGCCGATGCCGTCGTCGAAGTTGCTGACGAGCAGCTGGGCCGTGAGACCGTCGGCGTGGGCTCGATCGCGCTGGGCCTTCGCGTCGGCGGACGGCGCGGTGACGCCGGTACCCGCGGTGGTGACGAGCAAGCCGTCGACACCGACGACGTTGATCGCGCCCTTGTTCTTGTCGATCAACGAGGTGGCGGCGCCTTCCGGCTGGAAGCCGGTGACGTCGAAGCCGTTCGTGGGCGTGGCGGCGATCGCGCTCGAGTGCTGGACCACAGCGCAGCCGCTCACCGCGAGTGCGGCGGCGAGTGCCGCTGCGGCGACGGGGAGTCGCCTGGAGGAGGTGGACGTCATCGTGCTGTTCCTTCCGGTCAGTGCGGGGGTGGTGCTCGGTCGCCGGGTCATCGGAGTCCGGCGACCGTCGCCGTCGAGGCGAAGGTGCGCGCGTCGACGGCGAGTCGGTAGTGATCGAGTGCTGCTGCGGTCGCGCCGACCGATTCGAGCGCCGCGAGCCCGGCCCCGAGCACCGGCGGTGCCGTCACCCACGTGGGGACGGCGCGGGGCGCGAGCGCGTGGATCCCGGCGACGAGACGGTCCTCGAGCACCGGGTGCCGTGCGGCGAGCACCCCGCCGCCGAGCACGATCGGCACCGGGTCCGCGAGCAGGCCGAGCCGACGGAGGCTGACCGTCGCGAGCAGGACGATCTCCTCCGCCTGGCGCTCGACGACGGACAGCGCGACCCGGTCCCCGGCGGCGGCGACGTCGAAGAGCACCGGGCAGAGCCGGTTGACGACGCCCGGGTCGAGTCGGCCGAAGTGGATCGCCTCGGTGACCTCGCGGACGGTCCGGAGCCCGAGGGCCGCCGGGACCGCGTCGACCAGGGCAGTGGCCGGGCCGCGCCCGTCGTCGGCCCGGGCCGCGTGCCAGAGTGCCCGGTTGCCGATGTGGGCACCGCCGCCCCAGTCGCCGGAGATGTCCCCGATCGCGGGGAAGCGGGAGGTCGCCCCGTCGGCGCGGACGCCGATCGCGTTGATCCCCGTCCCGCACACCACGGCGACCGCGTCCGGCGACAGCGTCCCGGCCCGCAGCAGCGCGAACAGGTCGTTGTCGAGGACCGCGGGGGCACCGCCGTCGGCGTCCCAGTGCGCCAGCGCCACCCGGGCGGCGGTGAGTTCGTCCGGCAGGTCGAGCCCGGCGAGGTACACGTGGGTGGTCAGGACCTCCCGGCCGCCGAGCGCACCGACCACCCGCCGGCGGACGTCGTCGAGGATCGGTCCCGCGACCGCCCACCCGCGGACCTGCGGGTTCGTGCCGGGACCGCGGGCGTGCTCGACGACCGCTCCGTCCAGGTCGATGGCCACGACGTCGGTCTTCGACCCGCCGCCGTCGACCGCGATGACGACCGGGCTCATCTGGCCCATGCGAGGTGGTCTGCGTTGTTCGTGATGAGCAGGTCCGCGAGCTGCTCGGCCTTGTCGATCTGCCCCACCAGGGGGTGCGCGAGCATCGCGTGCACGACCCGGTCACGGCCGCCGTGCACCGCCGCGTCGAGGGCGAGCCGCTCGTAGCCGGCCACGTGTGCGACGAGCGCCTGCTTGTCCGCCTCGAGCGGTGCCACCGGCAGTGGCGTGATCCCCGCGGCATGCACCCGTGCGGGCACCTCGATGACGTGGTCGTCCGGCAGGAACGAGAACGTGCCGTCGTTCCGCACGTTGAGCACCTGCACGTCGCCCCGGTCCGACAGGAGCGAGGAGAGGACGTCGATCGCGGCCTCGGAGTAGTACGCCCCGCCCCGCGACTCGAGCTCGACGGGCTTCGTCACGACCGACTCGTCGGCGTACTTCGCGAGGAGCGCGCGCTCGGTCGCCATCACGGCCTCGGCGCGGGTCGGCTCGTGCAGCTGCTCCTCGAGCACCACGTCGTGGGCGTAGAAGTACCGCAGGTAGTACGACGGGACCGCGTGCTGCAGGCGGATGAGGTCCTCGCGCATGTGCACGCTCTCCGCCATCCGGGCGAGCGCTCCGCCGTCCGGGCTGAGGAGCTCGTCGAGCACGTCACGCTCGGTCCCGTCCGCACCGGTGACGTGCACCCCGCGCTCCCAGGTGAGGTGGTTCAGACCGACGTGGTCGAGCCGCACGTGGTCGGGGGCCACGCCGTACTCCTTCGCGAAGCGGCGCTGGAAGCCGATCGCGACGTTGCACAGGCCGACGGCCCGGTGCCCCGCCTCGAGCAGCGCGCGGGTGACGATCCCGACCGGGTTCGTGAAGTCGACGATCCAGGCGTCCGGCTTGGCGTGCTTCCGGACGAGCTCGGCGTACTCGAGGACGACGGGGACGGTCCGCAGGGCCTTCGCGAAGCCGCCGGGGCCGGTGGTCTCCTGCCCGATGCAGCACGCCTCGTGCGGCCAGGTCTCGTCGCCCTGCCGGGCCAGCTGGCCGCCGATGCGGAGCTGGAACATGACGGCGTCCGCGTCGGACACACCGGCGACGACGTCGTCGGTGACGTGGATCGTGCCGGGGTGGCCGGCGTGCGCGAACATCCGACTTGCGACCCCGCCGACGAGCTCGCGCCGGACCGGGTCCGGGTCGACGAGCCAGAGCTCGTCGATCGGCAGCTGGTCGCGGAGCCGGGAGAACCCGTCGACGAGTTCGGGCGTGTAGGTGGATCCTCCACCGATGACCGTGAGTTTCACGTTGTCCGTTATCCCTTCACGCCGGTGAGCGCGATGCCCTCGACGAAGACCTTCTGAGCGAAGAAGAAGATGACCACGACCGGGATCATGACGACGACGGTCATCGCCATCGTCATGCTCCAGTCGGTGCCGTGCTGGCCGCGGAACGTGGCGAGCCCGTAGGCCACCGGCCACGCCGCCTGGTTCTCGGACGCGTAGAGCAGCGGTCCGTAGTAGTCGTTCCACGAGTTGAAGAACATGAAGATCGCCGCCGCCGCGATCCCCGGACGCGCCATCGGCACGATCACCCGGAGCAGCACCCGGAACTCGCCGCAGCCGTCCATGCGGGCGGCGTCGGCGTACTCCTTCGGGATCGTCAGGAAGAACTGCCGGAGCAGGAAGATGCTGAACGCGTCCCCGAGCAGGTTCGGCAGGATCAGCGGCCACAGCGTGCCGGTGAGGTGCAGGTGCGACCACATGACGTAGACCGGCACCGCGGTCACCTGCGGTGGGAGCAGCATCGTCACGATGATCGCCGTGAAGATCAGGTTCGCACCCCGGAACTTGATCTGCGCAAGGGCGTACGCGGCCGGCACGGAGCTGAGGATCATGAACGCGGTGGCCAGCACGGCGTACATCGCCGAGTTGCCGAACCACTGCGCGAGCGGCAGCGTCGTGAACACCCGTGCGTAGTTGCCCCACTCCCACGTCGTCGGGATGATCGACGCCGTCAGCGCCTGGTTGCTCGACATGAGCGACGTCAGGACGACGAAGACGATCGGGGCGAGCGTGATCACCGCGAGGGCGACGAGCAGGGCGTGCTCGGCGATCCAGGCCAGGGAGCGACTCGGGCCGCGCTGCCGGTCACCGCGGCCGGTGCGGGCCCCGGCGCTGGCGGAGCCGGAACGGAGCGGACGGGAGAGTGTGGTCATCGAAGGGCCTCCGGCCTGGCAGTGTCCATCAGTCGGTGTCCGGACGGAACACGCTGATCCGGCGCATGGTGAGCACCAGCACGAGTGCCGTGACGACGAACAGCACGACCGCCATCGCGGACGCGTACCCGAACTGGAAGTTCGCGAACCCGTGCTGGTACAGCAGCTCGGTGTAGGTGAGCAGCGAGGTGCCCGGGTACCCGAGCTCCGCGGAGGTGCCGCCGCCGATGGTCGCCTTGCCGGACGCCACCCCCGACGCGACGGCCGCCTCGGTGAAGTACTGCAGCGCGGCGATCACCCCGGTGACGATCGAGAACCCGATCACCGGCGAGATGGTCGGCAGCGTGATGTGCCGCACCTGCTGGACCCCGTTCGCACCGTCCAGGGACGCAGCCTCGTAGAGGTCCCGCGGAACGTCGAGCAGCGCGGCCAGGAAGATGATCATGATGTCGCCCATCACCCAGACGCCCATGATCACGAGCGACGGCTTCGACCAGTTCGGGTCGTTGAACCACAGCGGCCCCTGGATGCCGAACCACGACAGGATCAGGTTCACCGGGCCGGTGCCCGGGTTGAACAGGAACACGAACGCGACGACGCTCGCCACCGGCGGCACGAGGGCCGGCAGGTAGAACAGCGTCCGCCAGAACCCGGTCGCCGTCCTCGCCCTGGCCAGCAGACCGGCAACGGTGAGGGCGCAGACGATCCGGATCGGCACCAGGATCACGACGAACCAGCCCGTGTTGACGATCGCGTCGACGACCTGCGGGTCCTGCGTGAACAGGAACCGGTAGTTGAGCAGCCCCACGAACTGCGGGCTCTGCAGCTGGTTGTACCGGGTGAACGAGTAGTAGATCGACGCCAGCAGCGGGTACACGAAGAAGATCGCGAGCCCGAGGAGCGCCGGCGTCAGCATCAGCAGGGCGATGCGGCGCCGGGCGGACTCGGCGGTGCGTCGACGGCGCGGAGAGCCGGTTCCCCGCCCGGCGGGGGTGCGACGCGACCCTGTCGGGTCGGTGGGCCGGGAGGCACGGGTCGGTCGCGCCTCCCGACCGGGGGCTGCCGGAGTGGTCACCTCGGTCACGGTCCGGCCAGCGTGTTCGCGTCGTCGATGTTCTTGTCGACCGTCTTCAACTGCGCATCGAGGTCGCCGCCGCTGCCCTGGTACGCGACCCAGAACTTCGTGAAGGTCGCGATGTAGGCGGCGCCGTCGCTCGTGGCGGGCGAGGTCGCCGTGTACTTGTCCTTCGCGACGTCGATGAAGGTCTTGTAGGCGTCGTCGACCTCGAGCTTCGACGAGTTCAGTGCCGAGGTGAGCGTCGGCACGTTCTTCAGTCCGTTCGCCATGGTGACCTGCGCGTCGGTGTTCGTCGACAGGTACTTCAGCAACGCCCAGGCGAGCTCCGGGTGCTTCGACCCCTTCGCGATGCCGGCGACGTTGCCCGCGATGTAGGTCGCGCCGTGGTGGCCGAGCCCGGACATCACCGGCGTGGGCGTCGTGCCGTACTGCAGGTCGGGCTTCTGGTCCTTGATGAACGCGGTGCGGTACTCGCCGTCGATCGCCATCGCGACCTGCCCGGTCTGGAACGCCTGGTCGGCGGAGAACTCCTGACCGAGGCCCGAGGTGAACTTCGTGAGCTTGTCGTAGCCGATCTCGTCGACGTACGCCTTCTGCCACTGGATGAGCTTCTTCCAGGCGGCGGACGTGCCGAACGAGCTGTTGCCGTTTGCCTTCAGCCACGGGCCGTCGACCATCGGGGCCCAGTTCTGCGGGGTGTTCTCGTATGCGTTGATGAGCGGGTTGAAGCCGAGCTGCTTGATCGACCCGTCCGCGTTGTAGGTCGTCATCTTCAGGCCGTCGGCCTTCAGCTCGTCGAGCGTCGTCGGCGGCTTCGTGATGCCGGCGGCCGCGAACGCGGTCTTGTTGTAGAAGAGCGCGCTGGTGTCGGCGAGTGCCGGCATCGTGCAGCGCTTGCCCTTGAACTCCGTGTACCCGCGGACCGCCTTCGGGATGTTCGACAGCTCCACCTCGTCCCGCTTGACGTACGGCCCGAGGTCGCGGAAGGCACCGGAGGCGCAGAACGTGCCGACGATGTTCGTCGAGTACGACAACCCGACGTCGATGTTCTGCCCCGACGAGATCGCCTTCTGCAGCTTCTCGTCGTCCTGGCCGGCGTGGATGTCGACGGTGACGCCGGGGTTGGCCTTCTCGAAGCCGTCGACGGCCGACTTCACGACGCCGGCCTCGCGTCCGGTGAAGAAGTGCCACAGGGAGACGGTCCCCGTGAGGTGCTTCGGGGCTGCCGCGTCGATCGACGCTGCGCTGCTGCCGGAACTGCAGCCGGCCACGACGAGGGCGCCGACGGTGGCGACGGAGGCGGCGGTGACGATCCGCCGGAGATGGATTGGCACGGGAGTGGTCTCGCTCTCTTTCCGGGCACGCCGAAGGGCCCTCGGACAGGGCGTGTTCGACCGTGCTGATGGTGGAGGTGCTGGACGGTACTGGTCAGGCGGTGCTGGGCTCGGAGCGCTCGGCCGGGTCGGCTGGGACATCGTCGGTGATGCGGTCCAGTCGGGCGGCGAGCGCGGTGCGGACGACGTCGATGAGGACGTGTCGTGCACCGTGCAGGACGGGGATCTCGGGGACACCGGGTGCGACGACGGCGGTGGACCAGCGGGTGCGGGTCCGGAGCCAGCGCGTCACGGCGGCGGCGAGTGCGGGGCCGCCGGCGATCCCGGTCGGGCCGTGCAGCACGACCGTCTCCGGGTCGGCGACGGCGAGTGCGGGGAGGACGTTGTGTCCGACGCGTTCGCCGAGGGCGGCGGTGAAGGGGTGCTGGCCCGGCAGGTCGGGGAGCTGCGGGAGCACCTGGCGCCAGTCGGCGGGGGAACCGTCGGGGGCAGTGAGGCCGTGCGCGGCGGCGAGGGTGACGATCGCGGACTCGGAGAGGAGGTCGGCGACGAGGGTCGCATCCGGGTCCAGCCCGAGGGCGTCGGCCGGGACCGCGAGGTACCCGATCTCCCCGGCGGCACCGGACGCCCCGGTGTGCAGACGGCCGTCGATGTCGAGCGCCATGCCCATGCCCTCCGCCATCCAGAGCAGGGCGAACGAGCTCACGGCGCGACCGGCGCCGACGTTCCGTTCGGCGATCGCGGCGAGGTTCGCGTCGTTCTCCACGACGACCTGGATGCCGAGCGTGCGGGACAGGGTCGCGGCGACCTGCTCGCGCGGCCATCCCGGCAGCCCGTCGGTGAAGGTCAGGGTGTCGGTGACGTGGTCGACGCTCGCCTGGACGCCCACGGCGGCGGCGGTGACGAGGTCCGGGTCGACCCCGGCGGCGTCGGCGGCCCGTGCGACGGCCGCGGCGACGATGTCGGCGCCGGGGGAGCGGTACTCTTCGTCGCTCATCCGGTACGAGGCCACGGGGTAGGTGCGGCCGGCGGCGTCGACCACCGTGGACCGGACGTCGACGAGCTGAACGTCGACGGCGACGGCGAGATCGCGGTCGGTGATCGCCTCGTACACGAGGGCGCTCGGGCCGCGGCGGCCGGACTGGGCGTCGGTCCCCGCCTCGCGGATGAGGTCGGCCGCCTCGAGCCGCCGGATGATCTCGGCTGCGGTCGGCTTGCTCAGACCGGTGCGCTGTGCGACTTCGTTGCGGGTCATCGGCCCGTCGTCGAGCAGCAGGGTCAGGGCGGCCCGGTCGTTGAGGACACGGAGCAGTCCGGGCTGACCGGGTGTGCGTCCTCGCGGTGTCATGTCGAGGACTGTAACGGAAAACCTTGTTTACTGAAAGGTTTGTTAACAGTTTTGAAACAC
>Ga0265780_10007321_pt1 | contig 13578 bp, 10 predicted proteins | sample P1T30metagenome_FD_192432 | JGI IMG/M metagenome (GOLD analysis project Ga0265780, IMG submission 192432) | Plant litter microbial communities from East Loma Ridge, Irvine, California - P1 T30 | ecosystem: Environmental > Terrestrial > Plant litter > Unclassified | place: USA: California... | reverse complement strand
AATCTACCAACGACTGCACGGTTTCCAGATCCATTTGCAGTTCCCCGGTATGGAAGCTTTTTGCTTGGGCGAGTTCGTCGTCGCTGATGCCGTCCTGGGCGACGGCCAACAGCTGTTCGGCGACCAGCGCGAACAAGGCGTCGCTGTTTTCATGGCTGACTTCACCGCCGACGCTGAATTCGGCAACGCCGGACATGTGGTTGCCGCCCCATGTTTCCACACCGTAACTGATGCCCCTCGCACGAGCCGCGCCCCAAATGCGCGAATGCAGCGTTCCCGTGAGCACGTGCCTGAGCACGTTCATCGTGCGCTGCTCATCGCGTGTCAGCCGCCTGTTGACGTAAAACGTCAGGACGAACTGGATGTTATGGACATTCTCGCGCTGAACATGCACCAGCCCGGTTGGCGCGACTGTTTCCTGCGGCAACAGGAATTGTTCACCGGCCGGCAGCTCCCATGCTTCCAGCTTCTCTATGAGCGCGGGCATGTGCGCCTCCAAATCGCCCGCGAAGACGAAACGCATGTTGCGCGTGGTGTGCGTTCGCTCGTAATGCTCATAGACGTCATCCATGGTGACTGCGGCGATCGTTTGCAGCTCTTCAGCGTCAAACCAACGCTTCAAGCCTACGCTGCGTAACATTTGCTGCGTCAGAACGCGTCCGTCGTCGTCCAGATATCCGACAATTTCTTCACGCACGTTCCCCTTTTCCGCTTCTAAGAATTCCTGCGTGTATTTCGGTTTGGTAATGGACAGCGTTTCGAGGTCGATGATGCGTTCCCATTCCATCAGCGGACAACTGGCCATGTACGTCAGTTCGATCGTCCCGGTCTGGGCGTTGGAGTACGCGCCGTTACGCGTAAAGACATGGCTGAACGATTCAACGGAATCGAAGTCGCGGTTCGCGCCGAACGCCATGTGCTCCATGATGTGCGCCACTTGGCTGATCTTGGTGTGTTTGGCGTAATGATTGCCGGCACGGAATTGGATCTCATAGCTTACGGACGTGCTCCCGGGAACCAGAATGAACAGTCCTTTTGCGCCGTTTTGTAATGCAACTTCTTTGACGCTGTGCTGCAGAGGCATTATTTTTCCTCGAACAGTCCTGCGACCTGCTCGCTCAAGTTCACGATTTCTTCGCGGTCACCGCTGCTGACGGCGGCAAGCACCCAGGTGTTGGCATCGACGAAGCTCTTGGTCGTCGCCATGATTTTTTCACGCGTCACGCGGCGGATCATATCCGGCACCTTTGCGTAGTCTTTGATGAAGTCGTCGGCGAAGTAACGGTTGGTATAGAAGCCGCTGATCTGCGAGACGGTTTGCGCGCCCATTTGGTAACGGCCCAGGCCGAATGATTTCGCAGCGTCGATTTCGTCGTCAGACAGTTTGCCGTCGAGGACCGCTTTGATCTCACCGGCGATAATCTTAAAGAGTTCCGGCGCGGTGTCGTGATTGACCTGGCCTGAAATGTCCCAAGCGCTGTCGTAGAAACCGGCACCGGTGTACGAACCGACGCTGTACGCCAAGCCTTTTGAGCGGGCTTTGCCGAAGATGCGCGAGTGCGTCGTGCCCGTCAGAATGTGGTTCAGGTTGTGCATGGCGTCGAGTTCTTCATCGCTCAATTCGCGCGGGAGGCTGAGCGTCAGGCCGAAGGTCAAGTTGGTCGCGTCCTTGCGGCGAATGACCGTTGGGCGCGCACTGCTCAGCTCGTCTTTCGGCACCGTGAAGCGTTCGCCTTCACCAAGCTCAAAATCTTCAAGCTGGCGGATTATTTCTTTCTTGCGGCCTTTGAGTTTGCCGGCAATCACGAAGCGCATGTTGCGCGTAGTGTGCGTACGGCGGTGGTGTTCGCGGATGTCCGCCAGCGTGACGTTCGCAATGGTCGCGATCGCTTGGCGATAGGTCAGAACGTCTTCACCCAGCAGCTGCTGGACGCGAGGCCACAAGATGCGGTGATGATCGTTCAAGTAGTTGGTCAGTTCCCCGCGAACGTTCCCCTTTTCGGCATCCAGCTCTTTGGCGTTGAACTTCGGCTGGCAAATGCTCATCTTCTGGAGCTCGAGAATGCGGTCCCATTCAAAATCGGCGCAATCCGCTTCGTATACCATCGAAAGGTCGCTGGTATACGCGTTGTGATAGGCGCCGTTTTTGGTGAATTCCGATTCGAAGGCGTGCTCAGATTTGAACTGGGCATTGGCACCGAAGGCCATGTGCTCCATGATGTGCGCGACCTGTTCGATCTCTTTGTTTTTCGCGTAGCGACTGCCTGCTCGGAACTGAAACTGCATGCTCATGACGGTCGCGCCGGGGATGTCGATTAAAAGCCCTTTGGCGCCGTTTTTCAGTTTCACTTCTTCAACAGTATGGTTCATAAACTACTCTTCTTCATCGGATTTTAGGTTTTGGTAAGGGGTCGCTCTCGGAAAAGCGCGGTTATTTGCGGCCGCTCTTGCGGTTCTGTCGTTGGCTCTTCTTTTTCTTGCGCGCAGCGTTCTTCTTCTGGCTGGCTTCGGAAACGGTTTCGGCCTTCTTCGTCTTGAAGTCGCCGTCACGGTTGGATTCGCCTGAAGTAATCTCATTGACGCCCTTTTCAACGGCGCTTTCCGCCAAACGGGTCAGTTCGGTTTCGTGGCGCTCGGCAGCGCGGGCGACGGCGTCGCGTGCGGTCACGTGCATGACGGCACGGAGGACTTCGTCGCGGAGCGTTGCTTGCAGGCTGTCAAACAACTTGGCAGCTTCGGCACGATATTCGACCAGCGGGTCGCGTTGACCGACGCTGCGCCAGTGAATGCCGTCGCGGAGGTGCTGCATATTCTCGAGGTGCTGCATCCACAGCGTATCGAGTACTTGCAGGTAGACTTCGCGTTCGACTTTGCGGAGCGCGTCGACTTCGACTTCTTCTTCTTTGGCTTTGTAGAGCTTCGTCACTTCTTTCAATGCGAGCTGCACGCGGGCCTTGTCGTTCTTTTCAGCACCGATCGCTTTGAGGCGCTTGTCGCTGATCGGGAAGATTTCTTGGAACTCGACGCTGAACTTCTTGTTGTTCTTAGCAGGAAGTTGCGTCAGTTCGCGGACTTTTTCTTCGATCAGACGTTCGATTTCAGGCTTGATGTCCCCGCCTTCAAGAATCTTGCGGCGAATCGTGTACACGACGCGGCGGTGGCGGTTGATGACGTTGTCGTATTGGACGACGTTTTTACGGATGTCAAAGTTGAAGCCTTCGACGCGTTTCTGAGCAGCTTCAAGCGTGTTCGACACCATCTTGTGCTGGATTGGGGTGTCGTCGCCCATGCCGATGCGTTCCATCAATGATGAAATGCGTTCGCCCTGGAAGATGCGCATGAGGTCGTCTTCAGTCGAAACATAGAACTGCGTGACGCCAGGGTCGCCTTGACGACCGCCACGACCACGGAGCTGGTTGTCGATGCGACGTGATTCGTGTCGTTCGGAACCGATGACCACGAGACCGCCGAGTTCTTTGACGCCTTTGCCGAGTTTGATGTCGGTACCACGGCCGGCGATGTTGGTCGCAAGCGTAATCGCGCCCTTTTCACCCGCTTTTTCGATGATCGCCGCTTCGCGTTCGTTGTTCTTGGCGTTCAAAATTTCAAACGGTACTTTCGACTTCTGCAGCCAGTCCGCAATCAGCTCATTCTTCGCAATCGAAGCCGAACCAACCAGAACCGGTCGGCCTTCTTTGTGATATTCAACGATCGTGTCGGCAATTGCCTTCAACTTCGCTTTTTCAGTACGGAAAATCAGGTCCGGGCGGTCTTCACGCTGGATTGGGCGGTTCGAAGGAATCTGTACGACATCTAGGCTGTAAATTTGTTGGAATTCTTCCGCTTCAGTAAAGGCGGTACCGGTCATGCCGGAGAGTTTCTTGTACAGACGAAAATAGTTCTGGAATGAAACGGTTGCGAGCGTCATGCTCTCTTGGAGCACGTCCACCTTCTCTTTGGCTTCGATTGCCTGGTGCAGACCCTCGTTGTAACGGCGTCCTTGCATCAAACGGCCGGTAAATTCATCGACGATGATGACTTCGCCGTCAGTGCTGACGACGTAATCCTTGTCGCGCTTAAACAGCGTTTGCGCACGAAGTGCCTGGTCAAGGTGATAGACGGAACGGACGTATTCAGGGCTGTAAAGGTTTTTGACACCGAGCAGGCGCTGAACTTTTTCGACGCCTTCGTCGGTCAAAGCGACCATTTTGCGCTTTTCATCGAGCACGTAGTCGTTTGACACGAGCTTCGCGGCGATCTTCGCAAACTGGATGTAGTTTTCAGGGTTTTCAGCTGCAGGGGCGCTGATGATGAGCGGCGTACGCGCTTCGTCGATCAGTACCGAGTCCACTTCGTCGACGATAACGTAGTGCAAATCGCGTTGGCGGAGCAGTTCGACTTCGTCGACCATGTTGTCGCGCAGGTAGTCGAAGCCGAATTCGTTGTTCGTACCGTAAGTAATGTCAGCAGCGTAGGCTTCCTTGCGGGTGACCGGGCGGAGGTGTTTCAATCGAGGATCGTCGTGCGAAGCGTCAGAAGTGTACTTCGGGTCGAAAATAAACGACGCGTCGTTGATAATGACGGCGGTTGTCAGGCCGAGGAAGTGGTACAGTTCACCCATCCACGCGGCGTCACGTTGGACCAGGTAATCGTTAACCGAAACGACGTGGACGCCTTTGCCTTCCAGTGCGTTCAGGTATGCCGGCAACGTGGCGACAAGCGTCTTTCCTTCACCGGTTTTCATTTCAGCGACGCTGCCTTCGTGCAAAACCATACCGCCGATGAGCTGTACGTCAAAGTGACGCATGCCGAGCACGCGATCGCTTGCTTCACGAACGAGCGCGAATGCGTCTGGCAGGATAGTATCAAGCGATTCGCCCTTCTTTTGCAGGCGTTTTTTCAAAACATCCGTCTGTTTTTGCAGGTCGGCTTTTGAAAATTTCTTGTACTTTTCTTCAAGCGCGTTTACTGACACGACCTTTTTTTCTAGTCGTTTAATCGTCTTCGCTTGAGGATCACCAAAGATTTTGGTGAGCGCACCTTGTTTGCTAATCATTACGTACCCCGCTTTCAGGAAATGTTTCGGTCAATTTGCTTTTGAGTACCATTATACGAGTTTACAGGGTGGTTCACAAGGATTTTCAGGAATGAACTGGGGTGCTTACGCTTCTGCGGACTGCGCGTCACGTTTCATACGGTTCATTGCGCGGCGATTGCCGACGTGTGCCAAACTTGCCTGCTTGTATTTGCGCAGCTGATTGATAAGTTTTTGTTCGACGATGTCGATGGCCGCGAACATGTTCACGGTCGAATCTTTCGCCGTCATGCGCTTGTCCGGAATGTTGAGGATGACTTCAGCTTCGTACTTGTTGCCGTGATCACGGTTAACCTGTTTCAGCTTTACGTCAGCCGTGACGCTTTTACGCGCGTGGCGCGGCAAGTACCTGTCGAGTTTGGCGATACGACGCTGGACGTATTTTTGAACCTGTTCGCCCGCGTTGTACTTGACTCCGGTGATATCGATTGATGCGATCATGTTGCCTCCGTTTCCGTTGGTTTGATGATTCTTATTATACGCCAGGGTTACTGAGAAAGCTCTGGTAATGAGCGGTTCATTGCGAAGGTTAAAGAACTTCTTTGCCGCCGAGGTACGGCTGCAAAACTTTCGGAATGCGGACGGTGCCGTCTTCGTTTTGACCGTTTTCAATGATGGCGATCATGGCACGGCCCAATGCGAACGCGGTCGCGTCGTTGGTGTGGATCAGTTCGAGGTCGCCGGATTCGCGGCGGACACGCGTGTTCAAACGGCGTGACTGATAATCAGTCATATAGTCAGCGGTATGCGTTTCGCGATACTGCTGTTGGCCGGGCAGCCACGCTTCCATGTCGATGCCGCGGGCGTTCGGTTTGCCGATGTCCGCAGTACACTTCTGGATGACCCGGTACGGCAATTCAAGCTGCGTGAGCAGGTATTCCTGCACGGCAACGAACAGCAAGTGTTCGTTCATGCCGTGTTCAGCGGTCGTGAAGCTTTCCATTTCAAGCTTGTCGAACTGGTGCATGCGCAGGATGCCTTCCATGTCCTTGCCGTAGGTGCCGGCTTCGCGGCGGAAGCTGGTGGCGTAGCCAAGGTATCGAACGGGCAAATTGGTTTCGTCGAAGATTTCGCCGGCGTGCATGCTGCCGAGCACGTGTTCCGCGCTCCCCTGTAGCCACAGGTCGTCGTCTTCAAGTTTATAACGGTCGTCGCGCGGCTCTAAGCGGTCCATGGCGTCATACAACTCGGTACGAATCATCAGCGGAGGAAGCACGGGCGTGAACGGCTTCAACGAGACGTTCAAATCAGCATCGTCGGCAATCTTCTGCAACACGGTTTCGTCGCTCAACGAATTGATGACAAATTGCACGATAGCCAGCTGCAACTTTACAAGGTCGCCTTTCAGGTATGCGAAACGACTGCCGGCAACTTTTGAAGCCCGCTCTTTGTCGAGCCAGCCGCGTGCTTCGGCGATGACCGCATGGTTGCGCGGTTCAAACTCAAACGTCGTGGTTTCGCCGACGGTTTTCGCAACGATGTTTTCATCTTCGGTCGCGCCGAACGGCACGTCACTGGCAGCCATGTTCGGGATTTTCTTGAAGAGTTTCAAGAAGGCTTCGTCTGCATCACGCAGTTCGCTTTCAAGCACGTTCAGCTCGTCTTTAATTGCTTTGCCTTGGGCGATCAGCTCGTCGGATGGGCGTCCGCCTTTCATCTGCGATGCGATGGAGTTTCGTTTTTCTCGGAGTTCCTCTACTTTGGTTTGCAGCGAACGCTTGTGCGCGTCGAGACGCAGCGTTTCGGCAACATCGACGTCGTAGCCTTTGTCGGCTGCGTTCTTTTGAACTGCTTCGGGATTTTCACGGACAAAACGAATATCTAACATGCGTCTATTGTACCAGATCCTCCCCCGTTCCCTACTCCGTCCTGAGGGCTTCGATCGGGTCGAGGCGCGAAGCTTTGCGCGCAGGCAGGATACCGGCACCGACAGAAATAAGAATCAAACCGACGATCACGATGGCGATTTGCAGCGGATCGAACTTCAACAGCGCGATGTCGCCGAGGTCCAGTGCCTTGGTGATGGCCGGGTTTGCCAGCGTTCCGATAATGAATGCCAAGCCCGAACCGATGGCGCCGCCAAGGAAACCGACCCATGCCGCTTCAAACTTGAACAGGCGGCCGACATCACGGCTGCTCATGCCGAGCGCTTTCATGAGCCCAATCTGCTGCGTGCGCTCCAAGACGCTGATGTACTGCGTATTGATGATCCCGAACACAGAGGTCAGCACTGCCAATGCGCCGAAGCCGAGCAAGATGCCGAGCAGCACGTTAATAAATGTATTCACTGTTCCGAGGACGTCAGCGGCAGTTTGCGCGTCGTACCCTTTTTTATCGAGTACATTTTTTACGTCTTCCGCTTTGTTGGCGTCTTTCACGCGGACGGACGTCAGCAAGAACTGGCCGTAAGCAGGCGTGCCTTCGTTGATGTAAGTGTACAAATTCTTGGCTTCGGTGCTCGAAATCAGAATCGAACCCTGTGAGCGGAACGCCAGGCCGGATGCGCTGCTGACCGCTTTGACGGTGAAAACCGTATCTTGCATTGCAGGTGCGGCCGTATAGACGGTGGCAAGTTTGGTTGCGTTGACGGTCACCTTCTTGCCGACAGCATCCGCGGGCGTTTTGAAGCCGAGCACTTTGGCGTAGTCTTCAGTGAGAATGAGTTCGTCATCGGCCAGCTCGCCGCTGACAGAGCCAGCAGCGTAATCGAGCGTTACGCTCGGGCTGTAGGTACTCAGTTCGGCGACATACTTCTTCTGCCCTTCCGTCGTTATGTAATTGACGGACGGCGCGTAATTCGGCGTGACGTTTTCCACGTCGCTGATCTTTTCAATGTCCGCGATGTCCGCTTGTGAAATGGTCGGGTAACTTTGCCCGAATCCGCCCGAACTGCTGCTCTTGTTTGCTGAATATTCCTGAATGGACGAAGTCGCCGGAGCTTTCTTTGTCACGGTCAGTTCATGCGTGTCGGTGTTCGCTTTGACGATGGCGTCAGTATAATCACGCCCGCCCTGCCCGCCGGCGAGGCTCAACGTAATGGTAAAGGCGCCCACGCCGATGGCGAGGCTGGTCAGGAGCGTACGTGCTTTTGCCTGGCGCAAGCTGCGTCCGGCGCGGCGGATAGTATCATTGAGTTTCATTAGGCGAGTTCCTCTTCTTTCAGTGCGACCGGTTCGTTTTTCGGATCGTGGGCGCTTACGTTCAAGCCTTTGGTCGACGCGATCTTGCCGTCGACGATTTCGATTTGCGCGTCACACTTGCCCGCAAGATCAGGGTCGTGCGTCACGACGATTAACGTCGCGTTGTTCGTCTTGGAATAGTTGAACAGGAAATCTTCCACCACTTCCCCGGTCGTCGAGTCGAGGTTGCCAGTCGGTTCGTCAGCAAACAGGATCTTCGGTTCGTTCACAATGGCGCGGGCAATGGCCAAGCGTTGTTTTTGGCCGCCGGAAAGATTGGCCGCTTTGGATTTGATCTTGTCAGTCAGCTCGACGGCCGCAAGCGCGGCTTCCACCTTGGCACGTCGTTGTCCACGCGGCACTTCGGCGATTTCCAGCGGCAGGACGACGTTGTCGTAGCAGGTCTCGTTCGGCTGAATGAAGAAGCTTTGGAAGATGAAGCTCATCTTCGAAGCGCGGAACGCATCGATCTGGCGACGTTTCATCGTGAGAATATTCTCGCCGTCGATGAGCACTTCGCCGACTTCAGGGCGGTCCAGCCCGCTCATGGCGTGCATCAGCGTCGACTTGCCGCTGCCCGATTTGCCGATGATCGCGATCGTCGTGCCTTCGGGAATTTCAAAACTGATGTTGTCCAATGCCAAAAAAGCGTTTTGCTTCTTCCCGTACGTCTTCGTGATGCCTCTAATCTCTATCATGTCTCCATCATAGCAAGAAACGCCGCTCATGCATAAGCGGCGTTTCTTTTGTTCATCAGTTTTTCTTAATCGAATTTGACTTGCGGGTAGATGGACTTGGTCGTTTCGTCGTATTCCTGGCGCAATTGCGGGAACGGCACCCCTTCGCGGGCAGGAACACCTTCGAAGATCCAGAAGACGCGTTCGCTGAAACCCCAACCGCAGGCTGGCGGCATGCCGTATTCGAGCATTTCGACGAAATCGATGTCGAGCATCATGGCTTCGTCGTCGCCGCTGTCGCGCATGTTCTGCTGTTCGACGAAGCGGCCGAGCTGGTCGATCGGGTCGTTCAGTTCCGAGAACCCGTTGCCGAGTTCCGAGCCGGCAATGACCGGCTGGAAACGCTGGACGACGTTCGGATTGTTCGGGTCGGTTTTCGCCAGCGGGCTGATGAAAGTCGGCGTATTGACGAGCCAGACCGGGCCGGCAACGTCTTTGCGGATATTCTTCCACAACTTGTCGATGCCGCGAGCACGGTTTTCCGTCTGTTCGACTTCCAACTTGTTGTCGGCAAGCGCTTTTTTCACGTCATCCAGTGACGATTCGAAGACGTCGATCCCATAACGTTCCTTGATGATGGTCGCGTAATCCCACACTTCCCACTCCCCCGCCATGTCGACGTCGAAGTTGCCGAGCTTGAACTGGAGCGTGCCGAACGTTTTCTGCAGGATGTTCTTGTACATCGCTTCCATGAAGTTTTTGCCGTCTTCCCAGTTTGCGTAGGCCCAGTACCATTCCATGGCGACGTGTTCCGGCAAGTGTTCGTCGGAATAATTTTCGTTGCGGAAACGAGCGCCGATATCATAGACCTTTTCAAAGCCGGCACCGAGCAGACGCTTGAGCGGCAGTTCATGGCTGATGCGCAGGTAGAAATCCTGGTCGAGCGCGTCCATGTGCGTCACGAACGGATTGGCGTCGGCACCACCGGTGGTGTGCTCAAGCACGGGAATGTTGACTTCGAGGAACCCGTTGTCGTTCAAGTAGTCGCGGGTCGCCTGCCAGAAGACGCTGCGGCGCACGAAACGGTCGCGGACGTCCTGGTTGACGTTCATGTCGATGTACCGGCGGCGCATGCGCTCTTCTTTGTTCGTGAAGCCTTCTTGCGCTGACGGCATCGGACGAAGCGATTTGGTCAAAAGGCGCAGTGTTTGCGTAAAGATGGAAATCTCACCGGTTTTGCTCTTCCCGACCGTTCCGGTAGCTTCAATGAAGTCACCGGTATCGAGCAGCGGCAGGTCTTCGATACCGAGCTGGTTGGCTGCGACGTCACGGCTCGCAACGTCCGCTTCGTTCAAATACAGCTGCACTTGGCCGCTGAAATCCTTCACGACGATAAAGGCCAGTTTGCCGAACTTGCGGATGGCAACGATACGGCCGGCAATAGTGACGGGCTGGTTTTCCAGCTGTTCAAAATCGCTGATAACAACGCCGGCGTTATGCGTGCGGTGCGCTTCAGCCGGGTACGGGTTGAATCCTAGTTCTTTGAGGTCTTCGAGCTTGCGAAGACGTTCGTCGCGAAAGTCTTTGAGTGTTGCCATAATAGGTTTTATTATACCAGAACACCTCTCGATTCATACAGACAAGCGCTTTTGAGCAAAAAAAATCAGCCCGGTGAGCGAAAGCTCCCGGGCTGGTTGCTCACCCCTGCCGTTCAATGCGTTTGAACTGCGAGGGAGAGAAAAGATTAATTGATGCTGGCGATCTTGTACGTCACGCTGCCTTTTGGCGTCGTGATCGTCGCGTCGTCACCGACTTTGCGGCCGAACAATGCGAGACCGATCGGCGATTCGTTGCTGATCTTGCCTTCGAGCGGGTTCGCTTCGACAGGGCCGACAATCGTGTAGGTCACGGTTTTGCCGTCTGATGTCAGGTCGACTTTGCTGCCGAGGCCGACCAGGCCGTTTGAACCGCCCTTGATGATGTCGGCGTTGTTGATGATCTCTTCGATTTCAGCGATGCGGGTCTCCAGCAGGCCCTGTTCTTCGCGTGCAGCGTCGTACTCGGCGTTTTCGCTGAGGTCACCGAAGTCGCGTGCTTCAGCGATTTTGTCCGCGACGTCGCCGCGGCGTGCCTTCAAAGCCTCGAGTTCGATTTCGAGTTCTTTTTTGCCATCTTCGGTGATCTGGTATTGTTTTTTCATAAGTTCTCTTTCTTAAAAAAATATGTGCATCGAATGCCTAAGTTTCTTTTTTTGAAGGCGTCCTACACCACATATAGCGTAGGACGCCTGCAGTGCATACCTATTTAGCTTAGTTTAGCAAGCAGGTCTTCACGTGTCAATATAGTTGACTCGCCGGTTTTTCTCGGGGTAAATTCAAATGTGTGGTCTGCAAGCAGCCGTTCGCTGATTGTGACACGGTACGGGATGCCGAGCAGTTCGGCGTCGGCGAATTTCGCTCCCGGACGCTCGTTTCGGTCGTCATACAGCACCTCAATGCCATTTGCAGTCAATTCATCATACAGGGCTTCGGCCTCCGTTGCAACACTTCCGATACTCACCATGTAGACCTTGAATGGCGCAACGTTTTCAGGCCATACCAATCCTTTGTCGTCGGAAAAGTGTTCCGCGATAAGCCCCATCAAACGGCTCGGGCCGATACCATAACTTCCCATAATGACCGGTTTCGATTCGCCGTTTTCGTCGGTGAAATTCAGTTCGAGCGGGTCGCTGAAGCGCGTACCCAGCGTAAAGATATTCCCCACTTCGACGGCTTTCTCTTCTACCAGTTCGTCCTTCGTGACGCCAAGCTCCGCCAATACTTCGTCGTTGTAGACTTCCTCGTTGATGGCGATGTTTTTTTCTTTGTGTACGTAGATGGTATCTTCCCCTACCGGGCTGACCGTCTGGTACTCGTGGCTGAACTTCGCGAAGCTGCCGCCGCTGGCGAACGTCTTGTAGGTACCGTCGCCGAGGCCGAGGCGATCGAAGACGCGGGTATACGCGCCGCTGATCGTTTCGTAAAAGGCATCGTGCTCTTCTTGGGTACGGCTGAAGCTGTAGAGGTCTTTCATCCAAAACTCGCGTCCGCGCATCAGTCCGCTTTTGGAACGGAGCTCATTGCGGAATTTGATTTGGAACTGGTACGGATACACCGGCAGGTCTTTGTAGCTGCGAATGTAATTTTTCATAAGTTTGGTGAGCGGCTCTTCGTGTGTCGGCGCCAATCCGAGGTCGGTGCCGTTGGCGAGCTTGGTCTTAAACCAGACGTCCATGACGTCGTCGTCCCAGCGCCCGGATGTTTTCCAAGCATCGCTGCTCTGCAGTGCGGTCATGCTGATTTCGCTGCCGCCGACGCCGTTCATTTCTTCACGGATGATGGCGATGATCTTTTCAAGCACGCGCTTGCCAAGCGGCAGGTATGCGTAGACACCGGCCATTTCTTTTGATACGTAGCCGGCGCGGATCAGGAGCTGCGCGTTTTTCGCGACCTCGTCGGCCGGCGCGTTTTTGCTTGTCTTGGTAAATAGTTGAGAAACTTTCATAATAGGTACCTACCAGTGTAATTTAAAGCAGCGGATTTATAAAGAGGATATAAAACGCAAGGCCGTTCTTTACCATGTGGAGCAAGATCGACGGCCACAAACGGCCCGAGACGACACGCAGGATGCACAGTACGATGCTGAGCGCGAAGACGTCGATACCGACGTTCCAGGCAAAGTGCAGGATACCGAACACGACGCTGGTAATGAGAATGGCGATCCACGTCGCGACGTACTTGCGAAGCTTGCCGAGCAGGTACCCGCGGAACAACGTTTCTTCGGCAACCGGCGCAATGATGACGAGCGTCAAAAACGCCAAGGCGTATTCATAGCCGTGCGTCAGCTGCGTAAAGCCGGTATCCTGCACCTGCTGGGCATCGTAGAACGGGAAATGAATCGCGACTGCGGTGAGGATGGCTGAAAGCACCGCGTAAAAACCGAACGCAAACGGCGTCAGGAGGATATCGAGCCACGTGAACGACCCTTCGAAACCGAGTTCTTTGCGCGTCGTGCGGTACCGTTTCACCCACCAGGGCAGGCCGATAACGATCGTCAAAGAAATAATATAAATGATAGCAGAGATGACCGTCTGGAGCGTCGACTCGTTCAACCCCTCAAACGAAACGCCGACAAGGTTCAGGCCGGCAAGCAGCAGCCCCGCAACGACTTGCGCCAGCAAGAACCCGGCAATGACCCATACGGGTATGCCGAGCGCCATCCACGGTTTGACCGCGGCCGGCTTACTTAAAAAGTTTCGTAACATCGCCGATGGTTACCACGATGATCAGCAGCATGAGTGCGCTGAACCCGATCGCTTGAATTTTTTCTTCCGTCTCTTTGGTGAGCTTTTTGCGGCGCAAGCGGTAAATGGTCATGATGAACCAGCGTCCGCCGTCGAGGGACGGGATCGGCAGCGTGTTCATGACGGCGAGCGTCAATGAGATGATGGCCGCGAGGAACAGGATCTGCGTCGGACCGGCCTTGCTGGCAGCCGGGAAGATCGTTCCCAGGATACCGATTGGGCCCGCGACGCTGTTGCCTGCCGCTTCCAGGTCGCTGCTGGCCGCTTTGCGCGTGTCGGCGTTCG
>Ga0265780_10007318_pt1 | contig 13582 bp, 15 predicted proteins | sample P1T30metagenome_FD_192432 | JGI IMG/M metagenome (GOLD analysis project Ga0265780, IMG submission 192432) | Plant litter microbial communities from East Loma Ridge, Irvine, California - P1 T30 | ecosystem: Environmental > Terrestrial > Plant litter > Unclassified | place: USA: California... | reverse complement strand
GGCGTGGCCCACCGCGACGCGCTGGCCAGGCTGGGCGCCGGACTGCGCGGCGTGCCGGGCGTGGTGCTCAACGTGAAGGAAGACCAGGGCAGCGCCTTCACCCGCTCGGTGCTGTTCCGGCTGCACTTCGTGGAGGTCAGGCGCTCGCTGCTCGAATCGATCGGCATCAACTGGGCCAAGAGCGCCAACGGCCCCACCGCCGGCTATATCGGCATCGCCACCGACAAGGGCGTGTACGACCCGCCGCGCGCCTACACGCCCGAGGACGACCTGCTGTCGCCGACACCGCCCTTCGTCACCCGCAACGGCAGCAAGGGCGGCCACTTCCTGGGGCTGGCGACCTCGCTGACGTCGCGCCTGAACCTGGGCGTGTCGAGCGGCGACGTGCAGGTACTGGCCTCACCCGAACTGACGGCGAAAAGCGGCGGCAAGGCGCGCCTGCAGGTGGGCGGTGAAGTGCCGATCCCGCTCGCCGGGGCCTTCGGTTCGACCAGCGTGGAATTCAAGCCCTACGGGATCATCCTGCAGATCGAACCGCAGATCGATGCCGACGGCATCATCACGGCCAAGGTCTCGACCGAGCTGTCGCAGATCGATCCGGCGGTGACGGTGGCCGGGGTCCCTGGCTTCCTGACCCGCAATACCAACACCGAGATCAGCATCAAGGAGGGCGAGATGGTGGCCCTGTCGGGCCTCGTCAACAGCGAAATGGCGAACGCGGTCGATCGCGTGCCGGGCATCAGCCGCATCCCGATCCTGGGGCGCCTGTTCCGCTCGGACGACTTCCGCAACAGCAAATCCGAGCTGGTGGTGCTGCTCGAGCCCGAGATCATTGCGCCAGGCGACGGACTGGCGCAGCAGCTGCGCGAACGCGGGGAAGCGAACAAGAAGGGCTTCGAAGACCAGGTGCTCGAGCTGCAGCGCAAGGAAACCCAGTCCCCGATCCCCGACCCGTCCCTCGACTTCTATCGGAACTAAGATGATACGCATCCAGGTATTTCGACGCGCCCAGCTGGTGGCGGAAGAAACCAGCAAGGGAGCCAGCTGCTTCCTCGGCAAGGACGCCGGCAGTCTCATCGTGCTGCAGGGCTGGCGCGTGGGCCGCCGTCAGCTAGAGTTCGCGCTGGGCGAGCAAGGGCTGTTCGTGCGCGACTGCGGCGGCATGGCGCCGCTCAAGGTCAACGGCAAGGAGATCAATCAATACGGACCGCTGGCCAGCACCGACACGATCGAGCTGGCCGACTACCGGATCATGGCGCATGCGCTCGAGGAGTTGCGGAGCCATCCGGCGCCAGCGCCCGTGGCGGTCTTGCCGCATGTGGCGGCGCCGGCACGCCAGCCGCAGCCGCCGCAGCCCGAACCGAGCGTGAATCCGCTGGAGCGGCCCGAAGGCATCGCCATGCGCGGCCAGCTGCACCGGATGCTGATCGCCGCCATGGACCTGCGCCGCGTGAACGTGGCGCGCATGGCTGACGCCGAGCTGCGCGCCACCGTGCAGAAGCTGATCGAGGAATTGATCGACACCGACAGCGCCTTCGAATCGATGCGCGAGCAGCGCGCGGCGCTGTGCGACGTCGTACTCAACGAAGTGGTCGGCCTGGGTCCGCTGGAATCGCTGCTGGCGGACGACGAGGTGAGCGAAGTGATGGTCAATCGCCACAACGACGTGTTCGTCGAACGGGCAGGGCGCCTGGAACGCTCGAATATCTCGTTCTCCAACGACGCGGCGGTGATCTCGGCGATCGAACGCATCGTCTCGCCGCTCGGGCGCCGCATCGACGAGAGCTCGCCGATGGTCGATGCGCGCCTGAAGGACGGCTCGCGCGTGAATGCCATCATTCCGCCGCTGGCGATCCGCGGGCCGAGCATCACCATCCGTAAATTTGCGCGCAACAAGCTGGTGGGCGAGGACCTGATCCGCTTCGGCGCCATCAGCGCCGAGATGATCGCCTTCCTGCAAGTGGCGGTGAAGCTGCGCGCCAATATCGTGGTGTCGGGCGGCACCGGCTCGGGCAAGACCACCTTGCTCAACGTGCTGTCGAACTTCATCCCGGACGACGAGCGCATCGTGACGGTGGAAGACGCCGCGGAGCTGCAGCTGAATCAGCCTAACCTGGTCTCGCTCGAAGCGCGGCCCGCCAACATTGAGGGCCGCGGCGCGGTGACCATCCGCGACCTCGTGAAAAACTGCCTGCGCATGCGCCCCGACCGCATCATCGTGGGCGAGTGCCGCGGCGGCGAAGCGCTCGACATGCTGCAGGCGATGAACACCGGCCACGACGGCTCGCTCACCACGGCCCACGCGAATAGCCCGCGTGACTGCCTGTCGCGGCTGGAGGTGATGACCCTGATGAGCGGCCTGGAGATCCCGATGCAGGCGATCCGCGAGCAGGTGGCGTCGGCGGTCGACCTGATCGTCCAGCAGACGCGCTTTTCCTGCGGCAGCCGCAAGGTTACCTATATCAGCGAAGTGACCGGCATCGAGGGCAACTTGATCCAGCTGCAGGACATCTTCCAGTTCGAACAGGACGGCTTCGACCCCGACGGCAAGGTGTGCGGACGCCTGGTGCCCACCGGGCACATACCGGACTTCTACCAGGACCTGATGCGGCGCGGGATGCCGGTGGACGTTTCCATTTTCCGGCGCGACAGCGCGCCGATGAAACGGGTGCATACGGCATGAACGAGCGCACCTTCATCATCGCCGCGATCTTCTTCGCCATGCTGGCGCTGGCCTGGCTGGCGCTGCATTTCGGCAGCCGCTGGTTCCGCACGCGCCAGGCCGAGGTGGCGATCAGCGCCAAGGCCGACCTGGAGAATATGTTCATCTTTACCGACGAGCGCCGCATCATGGTGATCAACCTGTCGGTGCTGATCGTGTTGCCGCTGGCGGCCTGGGTCGTGAGCGGCAACCTGGTGTTCGTGCTGATGTGCGTGGCGCTGGCCCTGGTGGCCCCGCGCCTGGTGGTGGCCCACATCGCCCGGCGCCGGCTGCGGCAGTTCGAGCAGCAACTGCCCGACGCCCTGATGATGATCACCGGCGCCCTGCGCGCGGGCGCCAGCCTGCCGCTTGCCCTCGACAGCGTGGCCAGCGAAGGCAAGCCGCCGATTTCGCAGGAGTTCGCGCTGCTGCTGCGCGAGATGCGCCTGGGCGTGGACTTCGCCGTGGCCCTGGAATCGATGGAAAAGCGGGTGCCGCTGGAAGACCTGGCCCTGGTCACGGCCGGCATGGCGCTGTCGCGCGAGGTCGGGGCCAACCTGGCGGCGACGCTCGAATCGATCGCCAGAACCATCCGCGCCAAGCTGCAAATGGAAGGCAAGATCCGGAGCCTGACCGCGCAGGGCAAGATGCAGGGCCTGGTCATGGCGGGCCTGCCGGTGCTGCTGGTGGCGGTGTTGAACGTGATGGAGCCCGAGGCGATGGCGCCGCTGTTCAATGCCTGGTATGGCTGGGTGACGCTGGGCGTGATGGTGGTGACGATCCTGGTCGGCTACCACTTCATCCGCCGCATCACCACCATCGACGTCTGAACCGGAAGCCGCGACCATGAACCCATTCGTCATTGCCCTGCTGGTCGGCGCCGCCTTCGCGCTGCTGGCCGCAGCCCTGATCCACGGCGCGGTGCGCCTGAAAGAAGACGTGCCCGACGAAGACCGCGCCTACCTCGATCCCTTGCCACGGCCACTGCGCCTGCTGTGGCCCGTGGTGCGCCTGGTCGACTACCACCTGTGCCGCAACATCCCGCAGCCACTCCTGGCCGGCCCGGGCGAGACGCTGCGGCTCTCCGGCATGCTGTACCTGATGAACCCGACGCAGTTCATCGCCCTGTGCCTGGTGAGCCTGACGCTGTTTTCCGGATTCACGGCGCTGGTGCTGTCGACGGCCGGCCTGTTCAACCCGTTCTGGGTCATCGCCCTGGCAGGGTTGGGCTTCGTCTATCCGCGCATCTGGCTCAAGGAGACGCTCAAGCGGCGCCAGAAGCTGATCGTCAAGGCGCTGCCGGCCTACCTCGACTTCCTGACGATGTCGGTGGAGGCGGGCCTGAACATGGCCGGGGCGATCGCCCAGGCGGTCGACAAGGGACCGGCCGGGCCGCTCAAGAACGAGTTCGCGTTCGTGCTGCGCGACCTGCGCGCCGGCCTGACCCGCGCCGACGCACTGCGCCGCATGGATGCGCGCGTGCGCATTCCGCAGGTATCGAGCTTCATCAGCGCGGTGATCCAGGCCGAACGCATGGGCGCCAGCCTGGGCGCGACCTTCCGCGCGCAGGCCGAACAGCGCCGCGTGGAGCGTTTTCAGCTGGCCGAGAAGCTGGCGATGGAGGCGCCGGTCAAGCTGATCTTCCCGCTGGTCGTCTTCATCTTTCCCGTGACTTTCCTGGTGCTGATGTTCCCGATCGCGATGAAGTTCATGGCATCGGGCATCAAGTTCTGAACCGCCATGCTCAAGACCATCCCGATCCAGTTCGAAACCGCCTCCACGCCGCGCCGGCTCGACGTGATGCTGGCCACGACCGCCCTGGCGCGCATGCGCGGGCTGCTGGCGCGTCCGCCGCTGCGGGCGCACGAGGCCCTGTACATCAGCCCCTGCAATATGGTGCATACGATCGGCATGCGCTATGCCATCGACGTCGTCTTCCTGCGCCGCGACGGTGTGGTGCTGAAGGTCGCCGGCGGCGTCCAGCCGCGCCGCATGCGCGGTCACTGGCGCGCCGCGGCGGTGCTGGAGCTGGCCGCGGGCGAGGCCGCGCGCTGCGCCATTGCGCCTGGCGTGCGCCTGCCACTGGAGGCGCCATGAACGCGCGCCAGGATGGACAAGCCGGCGCCGAGCTGCTGGTGGTGCTGCCGGTGCTGGTAGTGATGCTGTTCGGGACCATCCAGCTCGGCCTGATGTACCAGGCGCGCGCGACGCTCAACTACGCCACCATGCTGGCGGCGCGCGCCGGCGCGCTGCACAACGGCGACCACGGCGCCATGCGCAATGCGCTCGCGCGCGGCCTGACCCCGCTGTTCGCGCACCAGGCCAGCGCCGCCGGCTACGCCGAAGCGCTGTCCAAGGCGACGCTGGAAACGGCGGCCGCCAGCAATATCACCGACATCGAAGTGCTCAACCCGACCGGCGCCGCGTTCTCCGACTTCGGCCGCGCGCGGCTGGACGGCGAGGATGGGCGCGAGCTGCCCAACGACACGCTGCATTACCGCACCACCGCCGCAGGCAGCAGCTCGCAGCTGTCGGTGCAGGACGCGAACCTGCTGCACGTGCGCGTGACCTACTGCTTTCGCCTGGTCGTGCCGGTGATCGATCGCATGCTCCATTCGGCGGTCAATGCGGTGTCCGCGGCCAACGGGGGGAGTGGCATGCAGAACCCGTTCGGTATCGGCCCGGCGCCGGGGATGGATGCGCCGTGTTCGGCGCCGGGCGTGCGCGGACCCCGGGTGCAGATCCGCAGCGAGGCAATCCTGCGCATGCAGTCGGCTTTTCATGAAGAGAACCTGGGAGGCGGGTCGGGCACGCCTCCCGATACGGGTGTACCGGGGGATCCGGACGAGCCGGGCGGACCTCTTGAACCGATCGATCCTACCGACCCGACCGACCCGGAAGAACCGCCAGGAGGACCTACGTGTTAAGCGAGATGAGATCGGAGCTCGGCAGGTGGGTGCTGCTGTTCATGGTGGCAGCCATGCTGTGCGTGGCGCCAGTTGGCGCTGCATGGGGACAGATACCGTTGCCCGGCAATGGGGGCGGTGGGGGTAGCGGAGGAGGGATGACGCCTGTCCCGCCAGGTACTGGCGGCGGCATTCAGCTGATTTGCCAAATGCCTGCCGGGTCTTGTCCAACCAAGCAAGCGCGTGAGGAGCACGCCAAGAAGAACAACTGCAAGTTTCCCGAGGACGTTTGCGAGAAGACGAGTGCGAGTGATGACAATAAGGGCGCCAACGACCGTGACAAAGGTTTTTGGGGTTCGATGTGGGACAAGGTCGCGGGGGCGTTCGACCAGGGTTATGAGTTCGTGAAAGGGGTGGTCGCGGGACTCAAGGGCCAACTTACCGACTTATGGGATATGGTGACCAATATCGACGAGGTCCTTTCCGGGTTGGCGACACTCGGGAAGGCCTTCTACGACGACCCCAAAGGCACGATGAAGGCGCTCGGCGAGATGCTCGGTCAAGGAGCAGTCGATACATTCACGCGTGCAACCCAGTGCGGCGCCTTCGATCTCGGCAAGGTGATCGGCAGCTATGTCAGCCCGGCATTCGGACTGAAACTGGCAACCAACCTGACGAAGTTCTCGGGCAAGCTGGACGACGCGGCCAAGGCACTACGTAAGGATTATGGTTGCGCCAGCTTTGCGGCAGGAACGCTGGTGCTCACTGCCGATGGCTTGAAGCCGATCGAATCGATCGTTATCGGTGAGCGAGTCAGTTCGCGGAACGAGAACAGTTACGCGGATCGGGCACAGGTCGTTACCGATATATTCGGTCGTATTGCTCCTGGCTTTCGCCAGCTGGTAACAGAATTCGAAAGCTTCCAAATCACCGAAGAGCATCCCGTCTGGAAACAGGGGATAGGGTGGACAGAGGCCGGCACGATCGCGCCGGGCGATATCGTTGCCATGGGGGAGGGCGATGCGGTAGTGATCGCGAATGACGCGGTCGAGCGTCCCCTGCGCGTCTACAATTTCACTGTAGCCCACACATCGAGCTATTTTGTTGGAACTCAGCAAGTATGGGTACACAATGCGGGCCCTTGTAGCATCGAACTCCACGCGAAGTCGTGGACGGAATTGACGGCCAAACAGAAGGGATTTCGCGGTGAACATCAGGTGTTCCTGAACTTGTTGGATAGGGAATACGAGCCTGTGGGGAAATCTTTTGATCCAAGAGGAATGACTCCGGACGATGCTTTCAAAGCCTGGGATGGGCAGACTGGAATCGACGGAATATACAAGGACAAAAATGGAAACTACATAATTATCGAATCCAAAGCAACGGGCGGTACAAAAAAAGCAGATCCGGAGGGCTGCGTCGATAGACTATGCACCTTGTCCGGGGGAGAGCGCCAGATGAGTAATCAGTGGATACGGGAACGCATCGACAAGCTGGTAACCGACCCGGTGGAGGCAAAAATAATCCGCGACAGCTTGGCTTTGGGTAAGGTAAAAAGAGTATATGCAGTGACCGATGAGAAGGGCACAAGTTATAATGAAATTACAAGCAGTGGTGATACAGACGCGAGGATAGGGAAAACATGGAAGCCGTAGATATGAAGAAGCAAATGCGCGACCCCGCTGGCAATGTAGAGCGCTATCGAAGGGAAATTGGTTATATACTTGAGCGAGATCTTCTCATTACGACCCATGCGCCTGAATCGCTGGATCAGGAGATATGGTTCAAGATACAATCGATTGGTACGACTATGGAGTTGGTGGTTCACAAATATGGCGTTGGTGATACACTGGAATCGATTCGAGCCGCGGTCCTGGAACGTTCCGATATGATGGCAATAAACGCTGAGTATGTGCGAATCAATGGCGATGACGTAAATAGGGGTTTCTGGCCGATCGATGGTGTCAGGCGTATAAATTTTTCGTTCGCTACGATTGCTTTGCTGATGCTGGAGGTGCCGGAGTATTTAAATATGTTTTGCAAGCTTCTTTCTCCGCAAGTGCAAGAGAGAAGTTATGTCATGGATCTTTTGATAAAGTCGTTCATACCGGATTTCAGTCTTTTAAATAAATATAAGTCCGATAGGCACGCGGCGACGTGGATGGAGCCGTTTTTGCGCGCCCTTGCCTCTGAGCCCGATGAGCGGAGCGCAGCATGTGCGGACTACATGAAAAACTGGTGCCGGATGATGCGTCCTTGGGGCTGGAAGCCGGACCTCAATCCCGAACCAGGGAAAGATCGTCTGTTCTGTGATTTTGCTTTTGAAGTCGCGCTGGCAGTGTGTGCCTATGATATAGACGACTCTTCATTCAATAATCATCCCTATTATCCCCGCGATCTGGTCGATTACTATCGGACCAATATTCGCTTGACGCGCGACGCCTGGCGTCCCATAGCTGCCGGAGCAGGCGTCCCGATCATTGCCCCGCCTCCGCCGAAGAAAGCCGACCTCGCGAAAACGAAGCGCAAAGGCGTCGCACGCTGGATCGAACTGGTTTGCGATGGCAATGTGGATGCAACCGAGTCGGTACTGGAAGTGATAGGAAAGGTCCGCAAGTTCGACGATATCCACGAATTGATGGAGGCGCTGAGCGACGCTGGCCAAGCTATTCACGGCGATGTCAAAGACGACGAAACGATTCTGAGTCAAGCATCCAATGTGGCCGAAGATCGGGCGCTCGGCGGATTCGATGGTCCAGCGGGACCACCTTCGGGACCGGCCCGCTGCGGTGCGGGCTTACTTGCCTTCTCGTCCTGGCTGGAAGCGCGCGGCTACCGCCTGGTCGACCTCGACAATGACGACGACGCCTGGCACGCCGTCGTCGTCAAGGCCGACTACCACGCCGAACTCATCGAACTGAGCAACACCCTGAAAATCCGCACCCGCACGCCCGCGGCCGTCTACGACGATTAACCACCACGAGGACTCGCCATGTTTGGACTGTTCAAGAAGAAAGCACCCGCCCAAGCCGCACTGCCGGCCTTGCGCGCCGACCAGCTGCAGCCCCGCATCAAGCACATCAATTTCTTGCGGGCGCTGCAGGCCGCGGGAGTGCCGCCCGAGCAGCAACCGAGTCACGCACCGCTGTGCGGCGAGCTGATCGTCACTTATGCTTTCGATTTGCCCGACAGTTTCATGATGGCCACCCCGAAGCTGGTCGAGAGCGTCGCTGTCTCTGCGACCAAGCTTCCCGGAATCGCACGGGCCAATCTCGAGCGTGCCTTGCCGCAGCCGAAGTTTTTTGCCAAGGACGGTTGCAAGGTCGCCGTGACCGGGGAAGACCTGGAAGCGACCTTGCTGCTCGTGGACGGTCTGTGGGACGCCATGGCGGCGCAGGTGCGTGGCGACATCCTGGTCAGCGCGCCGCGCCGCGACCGCATCCTGATGTGCGACAGCGCCGACCCGAATGCGGTAGTGACCCTGCGCGAGCAGGCGCAGCAGTTCTTTGACGAGCACAACGATGCGCACCGGCTGTCGACCCAGGTCATGGTGCGTCGTGGCGGCGCCTGGGCGCTGTTCGACGGTCAGTAAGGAGGAGCCAGGATGTCGTTGAGCTTTGTACTTGGAAATCTGCTTGGCCGGGCCCTGGTCAGCTATGTCCTGGTCTGGGTCGCATGCTTACTGGCGAGCCGTTTCGACTGGCGGCTCGCCTTCACCCGCAGCCGGCGCTGGTACAGCATACTCGCCGTCATCGTCCTGACCTTGCTGGGCATGGGCGGGGCGATCGTGCGATCGGGGGGAGGGCAATGAGGCCGCACCGCCGTCTCGCGCTCGCGGGCAGTCATGCACTTCTGCTGGGCTGGCTGCTGCCATTTTCCGGTGCCCGTGCCCAGACTCGTAGTGCGAATGGCAGGCCGCCGGAGCTGCGGCACATGCAGGTCTTTCATGTGCAGGAGCTCGGACTCGAGGTCTGGGTGGAGAACCAGCCGCCGTGGGAAACACGCCTGTCGAACGAGACCGGCCGCCCCACCTTCGTGGCCGAAAGCCCGCCCAACTATCACCCGCCAACCGTCATCACCTACGCAAGCTGGCCGGAAGAAAAGGTGCCCGCAGATGGAATGCACCAGATGGCGGGCGCCGCGATCCGGCGCGCCAGCGAAAACTTCGGCGTGAGCCGCGAGCGCAGCCTCGCCATTCCGGTCAGACAAGCCCGGTATGGCGACATCCAGGGTTACGAGGGCTGGTTCACAGGCAAGGCCGACGGCGTGGCGATGGACGTCTCGGTGTTCGTCGGGCAGGCGCAAGGCAAGTTCCCGGTCGTGTTCAACGTTTACACCACCAGGGGCAAGCTGCCCAACCTGACTGAGGTGCTGCGCCGGGCCTGGACCAATGTCAAGTACCTACCGCTAGGCCGAATCAAATGATCAAGCGAGCTCCAGGCAGTTTTACCCGGGTGGCGATGTCGTGCGCAATGCTGCCTTGCATCTCGCCAGCCTTCGTGCAAGCACAGGCGATCGATGCGCCGCGCTATGTCAACGCCCAGGGCGTTGAAGTGATCCAGGGACGGCGCGCGGCGAGGCCGGCGCCGACGACAGGCATTGGCAGCCAGGATGGCAACGCGTCAGGACCGGTAAGCAGCGCCCAGGCGATCCCGAAGAGCGCTGAGCCGGCTCGAGCCACGGCTGCAGGCTACCAGATCGCAGCTGGCGAGCAGCAGCAGCGCGACCGCGACCGGCTAAGTATTCTCGAACAAGAGATGCACGCCGAGAATGTGGCGCTCGAGTCGAAGATCCGCGTTCTACAAGATCCCGCCATGCGCGCCAAGCTCGACGCAGAGCAGTTCAAGGGTCTTCAAGAGACAACCCTGGCACACGAGAAGAATATTCGCGCTTTGCATTCTGAAATCGCGCGGGTGAAAAAGAACAGGTGATCGGTGCTAGCGCCATCCTTCCTTGGCCATCTCATTCAAGCTCGATAATTCAGTTGGAATGTTTGTGCAAACGGTTAAAATCGCCGAGTTAGCGCGTACGCTTACCATGTTGCTGAACGACTGGCTGCAGATTCCGCCTGCCCGGCTGACGGTGCACTACACTCCGTTCCTTGGCGGACTTGCAGATGAATCAGAAACCAAATCGATGTCCTGATTTTTTTGCTCGGTCATCTGTTCGGCCGTGCTTAGTTCTAAGGTCGCTCACGCGACAAGGATCCGCCGACCGAGTTATTGCGTCATTTCGGTCTGGGTAATCGGAGGCAGCGAGCCGAGACTATTTGCCAATTTCAGGCAGTCCCCGGCTTCCGGTGACTTCCTGGGCAAGATCGCCAGATCCCCCGTCACCCAGGTCTGAAGCTTGCCGTTCTCTTCGTCCGCGAGCGAGAGCGTCAGCTTCGCATCCTCGTGGTTGCTGCGTGCCAGCATGACGATGGCGGCGCGGTCCAGGTCCTTTTCCTGCGATTGCACCCAGTCGTGGTGCGCCTTCCCTACCTTGCTGCGCACTCCCGGGAAGCGCTGCTCGCAGATCGACAGGAATTCGGTCAGCAAATCCTTGCGCGCCATGATGCGCACGAGCCGCTCTTCGTGTGCCGACATCGGCTTCGCCGGCTCCTGCGCCGCGAGCATATATGCCCGCTGGCGGTCCCTGGTGTTCATCGGATTGTCGCGGGCTTGCTGGACCTTCGCCAAAAAGACCCTCGCATCGCCGGGTTTGCCGTTGACACTGCCGATGACTTCGCCCTTTGAATAGATCAGCTGCTCGGGCAGCCCGAAGGGTTTCTCGACCTTTCCGAAATCGGGGAATTTGTGCCAGACCGGCCACTGGACGCGGGCGAACTTCACACTCGGATCCTTGGCAGGCGCGACCGCGCGCGCGTACGCGTCCGCAGCGCCAGGACAGTATCTGCATTTCCGATCGGGGGAAGTGAACTGGACCACCACGGTCTCATGGGCAGACAGGTAGGCGGCCAGTTCCTGTGGTTTCAGATCCTTCACCGGGGCTGCCTGGACGGCATGGGATGTGAGCAGGACTGCCAGAAATAGTGCAGAGTTAAAAGCGGTCATTGGAACTTCGCAGGCTTCATGGACAATCCGGATTGTCTGGCAATGCGAATGACTTTGCAAATCGCTGTGCATGAAAAGGCAAAGTCAGCCCTGATGGCCGACGAGCGGTAGACGATCACGACCACGTCCGACTCAGCTGTCTCGTCAATCATTCGTGCTCATTCATGGCTGTGGATAGGAAGGCAGCATGTCCAACTTGTTCGCCAGATTGAGGCAGTCGCTTGCCTTCGGCGGGGCATCGGGCAGCATGCCCAGGTCGTTCCGTGCCCAATCCTGCAGCTTCTGATGCTCTTCGCCCAGCAGCCGGGTCGCTAGTTTCGCGTCCTCGCGGCTGGTGTGGGTCAGCATGACAATCGCCGCCTTGTCCAGATCCTGCTTCTGGGCCTGAACCCAGGCATCATGCGGCTTCTGCATCTCGTCCCGCGCCGCCGGATACATCTTGCCGCAAACCGAGATGAACTCGTCGACGATATCCTTGCGCGCCTGGATCCTGATTAGCCGCTCATCCTGCGCGGAAAGCTGGGCAGCTGGCGCTTGCGGCGCTGCCTCCTGCATCGGGGCGGCCTGAACAGCCTGGCAGCTCACTGAAACAGCCAGGAAAAATCCATACTTGAATGCGGTCATGGGAACTCGGCGGGTTATTGAACAACCTGCATTGTTCAGCATCGAACATGCCGATGCAAACCGCCCTGCATAAGCGCGCAAACTACCCCATCGGCCGCCGCTCAAAAGCTGTAAGAGACGCTGGCGCGCAGCACCGGGAAGAATTTGTAGTCCGACAGTTCTTCGCTCAGGCGCGCTTCTTCGTGCGCGACGTCGCTCGCCAGCACGGTGCAGGTCACGCGCGAGCTGGTGCAGCCGCGGCTGACCAGGTTCACGTGCGCCTTGCCCTGGTAGAAGGTGCCCAGGTCGGCGCTGAAGTTCCAGCGCTGGTTCGTGGGGAGGGCGTTGCCCCAACCGATGCCGATATACGGCGCGGCCTTCTGGAAATCGACGTTCGCGTCCAGGTTGCCGACGTCGGCCGCAGTATAGCCGCGGCCATTGATCAGGTACTGGCCGTTGGCATTCGGACGGCCGCGGCCCTTGATCTCGTTGCCGTTGTAGAGGATGCCGCCGGTCATCCGGAACGGGCTGTTGGCGATCACATACCAGTCGAACAGCACGTCGAAGGTCTGCAGCTTGCCCTTGGCGTCGTAGTTGATGCCGCCGGTGCGCTTGTCGAAATCGTGCTTGAGGTAATTGATGCCGAAACGACCGTTGAGATTGCTCTCCATTGGCACGACCAGGTGCACGCCGGCGCCGGTAGTGCCCAGCGTGGCGGTGACGGCAGCGCCGATCTCGGCGTGGGCGAAAGCGCTGGCCAGCGTGGCGGCCAGCACGACAACGATGCGTTTCAGTACCATCTGTAAAACCCTTTGATCGGAAAGGCGAGATTGTAGCGGGCAGGGGTGGGGTAGGGCATGTCTGAAAATTGTAATGAAAGGTAGAAAGCAACAGTCATGTCGCCCGACTGAGCACCTGCTTCATGCCGCCCGGCCCCGATTTCATCGGCCCAGTCCCGACTCCGTCGCATAATGCTGTCTTGCAAGGAATGGCATGCCTATGCTGGGCCCATTCTCACCATCCGAAAGCACATCATGTTTGCAAGCCTGTTCCACGTGTTTCGCCTGCTGCTGGCCTGGCTGGCGGTCTACCTCGCCGTCTGCATCACCCTGAACGAGACCTGGCTGGAGCGGGTCGACATCGACCTCGGCGCCACGGGTCCGCTGCTCGGCTTCGCCCTGTGCGGCTGGGTGCTGCTGGAAGTGTTCTCGCACATGCGCCGGGTGCGCCTGGTCACTGGCCACCTGGACGCCAGCACGCTGTCGAACCGCCAGCGGCGCCAGATCGAGATTCCGCTCGAAGCGGGCGAGGCCTTC
>Ga0265780_10007317_pt1 | contig 13583 bp, 13 predicted proteins | sample P1T30metagenome_FD_192432 | JGI IMG/M metagenome (GOLD analysis project Ga0265780, IMG submission 192432) | Plant litter microbial communities from East Loma Ridge, Irvine, California - P1 T30 | ecosystem: Environmental > Terrestrial > Plant litter > Unclassified | place: USA: California... | reverse complement strand
GGCAGTGCTGGATGTGCTGGCCAACGAGCGCCGCATCGATGGCGTGACGCTCGACAAGGCCACCGACGACGTGCTCGAAGCCTTGTACACCTGGTACCAGGACGGCTGGGTCGAACTGGACTGATCCCGATGACCGAACCGCGCACGGTAAAGTTCGACATGCGCCGCGACTGCGAGGCGCAGATGCTCGCCTGCGTCGAGGCGTCGAAGCACTCCCTGGCGCTGTTCGATCCGGATTTTACGGTATTCCCGCTCGGCAGCATCAAGAACGATGCCGCCTTGCGCGCTTTTCTGGCCGGTGGCGGCCGCCTACGCCTGGCCTTGCATGACGCGGGCCAGGTCGAACGCGACCAGCCGCGCTTCCTGCGCCTGCTGCGCGACTACAGCCACCTGTGCGAGTGCCGCCAGACACCGCGTGGTCTGCGCCAGCTCACCGATGCATTCTGCATTGGTGACGATCGCCATATCGTACGGCGGTTTCACAGCGATCACGCACGCGGTGAAGCCAGCTTCGATAACCCGCCTGCCTGCGAGCTTTCTCAACATCGTTTCGAAGCAATATGGCAAGAGTCACAATTGACTTTGCAAGTGTCACGGGCCGGTTTATAACGCCATAAAGTCACAAGAAACGCGGTTTTTCAAGCGCGTTGCATCTTGTAACAATATGAAGCTTATCAAACCGCAAAATTCTTTCACTACAGCATGTGTTCGCTGTTGCGAAACTATAAAATTGTCTATAATATCAATCAGGAAGGTTCCGTTGCGTCTATGGCGTTAACGCTATTTGCGGAAGCACGAGAATTCCAAAGAGAAATAATTACCGGTAATTATTATTCGCACCAAGTGTTCTACTCTTGTAAATACTAAGGAAAATCATGAAAAAAACCCTGCTGATCGCCTCCCTGTTCGCTGTGACCCTGGCTGCTTGCGCTAAGAAAGAAGAAGCTCCAGTCGCTCCAGCTGCTACCGAAACCCCAGCTGCTGTCGTCGCTCCTGCTGACGCAACCGCAACCCCAGCAATGGACGCAACCGCTCCAGCCGCTGCTGCTGACGCTGCTGCTACCGACGCTGCTGCATCGGCTGCTACCGCAACCGACGCTGCTGCCGCTGCTCAGACCTCGGCTACCCAAGCTGCTGACGCTGCTGCTACCACCAAGTAATTCGTTACTCGGTAAGAAGAACCGGCCTGCGGGCCGGTTTTTTTACGTCTGGACATTTGCCACTTGGCGATCGATGGCGCTTTCAGGTGGGGTGGACGGCTCTGCCGTCCACCCCACGGTTTCACGAAGCCCATAAAAAAACCGGCCGTGAAGGCCGGTTTTTGGTGGAGCCGATCAGAATTACTTCAACTCGTTGTTCAGCAGACCCAGGATCTTGGTCGCGGTGGACCCCGTATCTGGCGTGCCTTCGTTGGTCTGCACCGTCACCTGGCTCACGCTCGCGCCCTGCTCGGTCTTGACCAGTACGCGATAGCGCTGGGCTTCCTTGAGCTCGTCTTCCGACTTGCCGCCCCACGAGAACAGGCGCTTGAAGAAGCCATCCTTGTTCTCGGCCACATCCGGATCGACATAGCGCACGAAGTAGATGCCCTGCACGCGGTCGCGGTCTTCCACGGTGAAGCCGACGCGGTCCAGCGCCAGGCCGACACGGCGCCAGGCGCGGTCGAAGCCTTCGTCGACCTCGACGGCGTTGCCCACCAGCTTGGCGTGCTGCGGCGCCACCGGGGCGTTGGCCACAGTCGCCTCGACGGCTGCCACTTCCTTGGTGCCGGTCAGCATGGCGACCATGCGGCTCAGGAATTGCGATTCCAGGCCCGGGTCGTTGGCGCGGGTGGTCCAGGTGGTCTGTTCGTTCTGGGTGCCGGTCAGGACTTCTTCGGCGCCGCGGTGGCTGACCCAGATCTCGGTCGAACCGTCCGGCAGACGCTCGAGGCGGGTGCGGTACTTGTCGCGCTCGCCGGTCGAGTAGGCGCGGTCGAACACGCGGCCGATGGCGTTGCGCAGGAAGTCTTGCGGGATCTTCGAACGGTTCTCGACCCAGGCGGTTTCCATGGTGCCGGTGGTGGCCGATTCGGTCTCGAGCGCGAAGCCCTGCTCTTCCCAGAACTGGCGCAGCTGCGGCCACAGTTGTTCCGGGGTCTGCTTGACCACGAGCCAGCGCTGGTCGCCGTTGCGCTGCACGCTCACGGCATCGGTCGAGATCGGGCCGATCGGCTGGCCAGCGGCCACCGGGCCGCCGACGTAAGCGCCACCGCCGGTGCCGGCAGCTGCGGCTGCAGCCTGGCCGGAAGCCGTGGCGACGCCCTTGCCGTCAGGGATGGCGTAGCGGTTGTCGCGCTGCAGCTTGGTCAGATCGGGCGGCACGTCCAGCGGCGCGGCCTTCTTGGCGCCCTTGTAATCCACTTTATCGCCGTCGAAGATGGTGGTGCAGGCAGTCAGGCTGAAAGCGATTGCGGTCAGCGCCAGCACGCGCGACGCAGCAGGAGCGGAAACCAGAGGGAAGAAGGTGGTGCGCGAATTCTTGCTATTAGTCATGTCGTTCGATATCAGGTCAGTAACCCGAACCCTTGCGGGTTCAGGATTGGGATTGAACGCCGGCTTCCACCAGGGCGGCGCGCACGGTCTCATGGTATTGGGCAGACAGCGGCGCGAGCGGCAGGCGCAGGCCGGCCGGCATCTTGCCCATCTGGCTCAGCGCCCACTTTACCGGCACCGGGTTTGGCTCGACGAACAGCTTGCCGTGCAGGCCGAGAACGCGGTTGTTGATCTCCAGCGCGCGGGCGATGTCGCCGGCCATCGCGGCCTGGCACAGCTCATGCATCGCGCGCGGGGCCACATTGGCGGTTACCGAGATATTGCCGGCGCCGCCGCAGAACATCAGCGTCATCGCGGTCGGATCGTCGCCCGAATAGACGGCGAACGATTTATCGACCATCTTGAGCAGTTCGATGCCGCGCCCGATATTGCCGGTGGCGTCCTTGATGCCGACGATATTCTCGATCGGCGCCAGGCGCGCAACGGTCTCGTTGGCCATGTCGGCCACGGTACGGCCCGGCACGTTGTACAGGATGATCGGCAGGTCGACGGCTTCCGCAATGGCGCAGAAGTGGCGGTACATGCCCTCTTGCGTCGGACGGTTGTAATAGGGAACGACCTGCAGCGAGGCGTCGGCGCCGACTTCCTTGGCGTGACGGGTCAGCGCGATCGCTTCCGCGGTCGAGTTGCCGCCAGTACCGGCGATGACCGGAATGCGGCCGCCGATATGGTCGACGGCCAGCTTGACGAGTTCGCAATGCTCTTCCGGCGACACGGTGGCGGATTCGCCCGTCGTGCCCACGATGACGATCGCGTCCGTGCCCTCAGCGATGTGCCAGTCGATCAGCCCGCGCAACGAATCGCGGTCCAGGCTGCCGTCTTCGAACATCGGGGTGACGAGTGCTACGATACTGCCCTTAATCATAATCTTGGCCGTGCCATTCAATAAAAAATCTGATTGTAGCGGATACCCCGCCGCTATGGTTCATTCCTGACCACAATATGGTCGAGCCAGGCCTCGGTTTTGTCGAATCCCGGGCCGGCAGCGCACAGGCGCTGCACCTGGGCCGGATGCGGCCGTTCAACGTGGCCGTCCTCATAGGCCAGCACCTGCAGCCCCCCGTCGACCGCCAGTTTCAATAGTTCGCCCGGCGCCAGCAGGAAGGCAGGATTGGACGGTTTGCCGTACACCTGGTTCCCTTGCGCGAAGGTTTCATAGATCAGGATCCCGTCCGGCCGCAGGCTGCGCGCCAGGTCGGCGAACAGCGGCCGGTGCAGGTAATTGGTGACCACGATCGCCGCGAAACGGCCCGCCTCGAATGGCCAGGGCGAACCGTCCGCCTCGAGATCGTATTCCAGCGTCGTGACATTGGGGCCGCTGGACGCGTCCAGCGCCTCCGGCTTGCGGTCCAGCGCCAGCACCTGCAAACCCTGCGCCGCCAGCAGCCGCGTATGGCGGCCATTGCCGCAGGCCAGGTCGAGCGCCTCGCCAGCGCGCGCCAGCGGCGCGAAGCGCGCAATCCAGGGCGACGGCGGCAACTGCTGCAGGTTCGCGCGCTCGACCATGGCCGTTACAGGAAGAAAGTGAACGGGGTGGCGACCAGCTCCACCAGCGCCTGACCGGCCGCCATGACCGGGATTACCCAGTAGCCGACCAGCTTCATGAATACCAGCGCCAGCACGATGAAGAAACCATAGGGCTCGATGCGCGCGAATTGATAGGCCAGGCTGTTGGGCAGCATGCTGGTCAGCACGCGGCCACCATCGAGCGGCGGAATCGGCAGCAGGTTGAACGCCATGATCAGGAGGTTGGTCACGATGCCGGCCTGGGCCACCTTGTGCGGGAACGATTCGCTGACCTGGAAAAACACCAGCAAGGCGCCGAACACCAGCCACATCACGGCCATCACGAAGTTGGCGAATGGGCCAGCCAGCGCCACCCAGGCCATATCGCGCTTGGGATTGCGCAGGCGGCTGAAATCGACCGGCACCGGCTTGGCGTAGCCGAACACGAAGCCGCTGAACAGATACATCGCGATCGGGATGACGATGGTGCCCCAGATATCCACGTGGACAATGGGGTTCAGGCTCATGCGGCCCTGGGAATAGGCCGTGTTGTCGCCAAAATACTTGGCGGCATAGGCGTGGGCGGCTTCGTGCAGGGTAATTGCAAAGAGAACGGGCAGCGCAAAGACGGCGATGTTGCGTATCAGGTCATCCATAAGGGGGGATTCTATCAGAGCCCGGCTTACGCTTGACCCAAGGAATACTTAAGACTATTTAAAGACCGAACGCCGCCGGATCGCCCCTGCCCTCACGCACCAACGCGGGTTCGGGCCCAGTCAGGTCGATGATGGTGGTCGCTTCGAGCATGCCGGCGCCGCCGTCGATGATCAGCTCGATCTGCTTTTCCAGGCGCTCGCGCACCTCTTCCGGATCAGACAGCATGTGGTCGTCGCCCGGCAATTGCAGCGTGGTGCCGATCAGCGGCTCGCCCAGTTCTTCCAGCAACGCCAGCGTGATCTTGTTCTCGGGCACGCGCAAGCCAATGGTTTTGCGCGACGGGTGCGACAGCCGGCGCGGCAATTCGCGGGTGGCCTCCAGGATGACGGTATACGGCCCCGGCATGGTGGCCTTGAGCAGGCGGTACTGGGTATTATCGACGCGCGCATATTGCGCAACCTCGGACAGGTCGCGCACCAGCAGCGTCAGGTGGTGCTTGTCGTCGACCCCGCGGATGCGGCGCAGCTTGTCGACCGCCGACTTGTCGTCCAGGCGGCACACCAGGGCATAGGCCGAATCGGTCGGCAAGGCGACGATGCCGCCGCTGTTGACGATCTGCGCCGCCTGCTTGATCAGGCGGATTTGCGGGTTATCGGGGTGAATCGTGAAATACTGGCCCATTGAATACTTTCCTTTTTTTATTAGCGCAGCGACTGGAGCGCGGCAATCCGCTGCTCCATCGGCGGGTGGGTCGAGAACAGCGCGCCCCAGCCGCCGCCGCTGCCCGAGATGCCCGAGGCAGACATGGTCGACGGCAGCGCGCCCGGCGCAAAGCCGCCCAGGCGGGCCAGCGCATGCTGCATCGGCACTGGGGAGCCCATCAGTTTGGCGGCGCCGGCGTCGGCGCGGAATTCGCGCTGGCGCGAGAACCAGGCCACGATGATCGAAGCCAGCAGGCCGAACACGATTTCGAGCACGAACACGCTGGCGTAGTAACCGATGCCCGGGCCCTCGCCCTCCTTACGGAACAACACCTTGTCGACAAAGAAGCCGACCACGCGCGCCAGGAACACGACGAAGGTATTGACCACGCCCTGAATGAGGGTCAGCGTGACCATGTCGCCGTTGGCGATGTGGGCTACCTCGTGGCCGAGCACGGCCTCGACTTCGTCCTGGTTCATGCTTTGCAGCAGACCGGTCGACACTGCGACCAGGGCCGAATTCTTGAAGGCGCCGGTGGCGAAGGCGTTCGGTTCGCCGTCATACACGGCCACTTCGGGCATGCCGATGCCGGCGCGTTCCGACAGGCGGCGCACGGTTTCGACCAGCCATTGTTCAGTGGAGTTGGCCGGCTGCTCGATGACGCGCGCGCCGGTCGACCACTTGGCCATCGGTTTGCTCATCAGGAGCGAGATGAAAGCGCCCGTAAAACCGATGACGATCGACATCACCGCGAGCGCAGGAATGTTGAGCCCCTGCGCCGACACGACGCGACCGAGGCCGAGCAGGTTCATGACCAGCGTCAGCACCAGCACGACGGCAAGGTTGGTTGCAAGGAACAACACAATACGCTTCATGGCGGATATCTCCCGACAGTTGATGACAGGATGCCAAGGTTGGGCTGGATCAGGCAGAAATCAAGACCCCGCCGTGAGCGAACTGTGTAGAGGGACTAGCGGCTGGCCTCCAAGAAGAAGCGCAGCATCTCCTTCGACGCGCACGGTCCCTGGCCATCGGTATGCGAACCGGATGGATTGCCGCCCGCCCAGGTGTGGCCGGCGCCGTGCACGGTCCAGTGCTCGGCCATCGTACGGCCGGCGTCGTCGCGCCAGGACGCCTGCGTGCAGCGGCGGCCGTTCCGGGTCGACTCGGTCTCGCTCGATTGCAGCGGCGCCGCGCGCAGGCCGGCGTGAGCGCCAACATATTGCTTGAGCACTGCTTCGCCATTGCCCGGCGCCACCACGTGGTCGGCGTCGCCGTGGAACACGATGACCGGCACCGCCTCGCGCAGGCTGCGGCCCCTGCCCGGCTTTTTCATGGCCTGCAAACCGGTAATCATGTCGCGCGCGCTGCCGGCCGGCAGGCCGGAGTGCACGCCCACCGCCGCGAACAGCTCGGGATACTCCGCGCCCAGCACCGCCGCCATCGCGCCGCCGGCCGACATGCCGGCCACGTAGATCTGGTTCGGCCCGGCGCCGTGCTCCTTAGCCACCTCGTGCGTCATCGCCGCAATGATGCCGGGTTCGCCAGCGTCGCGCGTCTGGTGGCCCGTTTCGAACCAGTTCCAGCAACGATTGTGGTTGGCTTTGGCATCCTGCTCAGGGTACAGCACCAGGCAACCGGCCTCTTCGGCAATGGCGTTCATGCCGGTACCGAGGGCGAAGTCGTCGGGGTTCTGGGTGCAGCCGTGCAGCATGACGATCAACGGGCGCGGCCCAGTGGACGCCTTGGCCGGGATATACAGCTTGTAGCGGCGGCTGCCGGATTCACAGGCGTGGCTGCCGGCGATGAATCGGCCCGGGAGCTTGGGCTCGGCCTTCCTGGCGCGGGCGCCGGCGGGTCGCGGCGCCGCTGTCGGCCGGCTCCAGCTTGGCGGCGAATTGAGGTCCACGAATTCGGGCCTGGAGTGCGGGGCTGCACCGGACCTTGCCTGCGGCGCCAGCAGGCCGGCGTCGGCCAGGGCCTTCTGGATGATGTCGGTGGCAGCAAGCGGATCGTGTGACTGGACGCGGCGCGCCGATTCCATCATCTTGCCAATAAAGTCGTCGAACGGTTTCATGCGGGTTTCCTTCACGATTGGAGGCGGTCGGCCAGCGCTTCGCGCACGGCCGGGGACGCAATGAATGCGCCAAGTACCTGGAGCGAGGCGATGGCTTCGCGCGCTAGGCTGGGCGGGACGTCGTCCTCGATCACGGCCAGGCCGAGCACATGGATTTCAAGTTGTTGTCCAGCGGCGACGACCTGCGCCAGCTCGCGCTGCCCGTAGCGGTGCATGCCCATGACGTAGCGCTTGCGCGTCACCGTCTGGCGGATCGCCTCGGCGTGCACCTGCAACTGGTTACGGATCGCCGTGCGCACGAAGTCGGTGCGGTTGGAATAAAAGCCCTCTTCCACCAACAGGTCGACCTGGGCCAGGTCGACCAGGCCGACGTTGACGGTGACCTTGTCGCTGTCGGGCAGTTTTTGGGGCTGAATGTTCAGCTTACTCATTTTATACTCCATCCATACTCTGATTGGAGTATAGACTCATTTTCGTCGACGTGCCGGGATCTGTCGTTTTCTGTCTCGAGAATATTGACGCAACAAAAAACCCGCCGCGGCGGGCTGGCATCGTTGGTCAGGACGCTGTTGCAGAAGCAACATGCGCTTCGATCCATTGGTTCACTGCATCCTGCCCCTCTTGATCCAGGCTGGAGAGCATGGCGACGTACCAGGCGCGTCCCTCTTCGGGACTCAAGGCAGCCTGGATCACGGGCAGGCTGTTGTCGAGAAAGACGCAGAAAAAAGGGATCTTGCGCAAGTACAGGAAAGTCGAATCGGTCATCTGGACGCTGGTGTACAGGGCGCGCAGCTCCTCCAGATACGGCAGCGCCTGCGTCATATGGCCGGACTGGCTCAATGCGGAAATGAAATTGGTCACGATCTCCACATCAGCCATATCGTCCGAATAGCTATTGAGCAGGCGCGCGTCGGCAATCCATTCCTCGCCCTGCGCTGCATCGCCGGCCATGGCGTAGGTGGCGCCGACTTGCGCAGCATTGAACGCCGTGGGATCCGCATCGAACAAGCGCTCCCAGTAATCGCGCGAGTCATCCCAGCGTTCCAGTCGCGCGCACGCCAGGGCGCACAGGCGCAGCGCGTCGACACGCAGATTCTCATGGAATTGCGTCGTGTAGGGCACGGCAGCGGCGCGTGCCGCCTCGAAGCGACCGGCTTCCAGGTGCGCGATTGCCATGAGCAACTCAGGCGGATTTGGCGCCGACTGGCCATCCTCGCCAGCCGACAAGAAGATGTCGTCAGCATCCGCGCCTGGCATGCGCAGGTAGCTGATCACGGAACGGGTGCGCTTGCTCTCGCTGGTCCCGTTCCGCTTGATCGTCACATTGTCGATGGAAACATAAGGATCGCCGCCGGTGCGATACAAGGTCACGACGGCGAACAGTTCAGGGGCTTCATCAGGGTTGATGTCGAGGATCGACAACAGCTGCTTCGGGTTGCGCTCGAGGCGCGCGATCAACTCGTCGGGGAATGGTATATAGGCGAACTTGCGCGGCACGACCATCTTCTCGGCCCAGGTCTCGGTCAGTTCGCAGAAAGGGTCTTCCGCCGCCAAGAGACCAATCAGGCGCGTAGCAGCGAGCAGCACGATCAGCTCGACGATCCAGGCGGCGACCAGCACGCCACCGTTCAGTTCGACGCCGGCCAGACTGGGTGCCTGGAGGTCGGACAAGGCCATCGCCGAGCGATAGACCTGCAGTGGATCGCCCAGCAGGACAACAAAGTCGATCACGCTCGCGCCGGCGGAATCAGCAGCCTGGCGCGTGATCGCCACCCAGGCCGCCCATTGCGCATACCAGCCGACCATGGCGACGCCAAGCCCCAACCGGCCTATCCATACCGGATTACGCGCCTTGCCGAGTCGCACGACAGCCGACATCGCCAACCCCAGCAAGAGCGCAAACACAAACAGGGCGAACCAGTCGACCAGCACCAGCGGCGCTTCGATCGTGACCCACGCATACAGCCATGCCGGAATGGTGACGATGGCGGCGCAGGCAAGCGTCAGCGGCAGGACGCGCCATGGCAGACGCCCCGATGGAACATAGTAGGAGGCAGGCAAGAAGACTCCACTGTAAAAGGTTCGATGCAAATGTTTCCCATTTGCATCGCAACCCAGTCTTCATCTTCCAGATACTGGAAGTATCGATTTACGACACTTCCTGGCGGCGTCCGACTACCAGAGGCGCTGTCAGAACCAGTCGTGCCAGACCGGCTTGACGCTCGACGGCAGCGGCGGTAGCTCGGCGAACTCCACCCGCGACTCGCCCGGCGCATGGAAGTCGGTACCGCGCGAAGCCAGGAAGCCATGGCGCCGCGCCACTGCGGCATAGGTCTGGTACTGGTCGGGCGTATGGCTGCCGGTGACCACCTCGATGACGTTGCCGCCCAGCTGGCGGAATTCATCGAACAGGATGCCCTCGACATGGTTGCCAAACTTGTAGCGGCCGGGATGCGCGATCACGGGAATGCCGCCGGCGCCGCGGATCCAGCCCATCGCCTCGGCCAGCGTCGCCCAGCGATGCGGCACATAGCCCGGTCGGCCCTCGGTCAGGAAGCGGCGGAACACTTCGGACGTGGTCTCGCACACGCCGATCTCGCACAGATAGCGTGCGAAGTGGGTGCGCGACATCAGGTCGGGATTGGCAACATAGCGCAGCGCGCCATCGTAGGCGCCTTCGATGCCGACCTGTTCCAGCTGGGCCGCCATTTCGCGTGCGCGCTGCTCGCGCCCGTTGCGGGTTGCGGCCAGGCCGGCGATCAGGCCGGGATTGTCCTCGTCGATCTGCAGGCCTACCACGTGCACGGTCTGGTTGGCCCAGGTGACCGAGATCTCGACCCCGGCCACGAAGCGCATCCCCTGCTCGAGCGCCGCCTTGCGCGCGGCCTTGATGCCGCCGACCTCGTCGTGATCAGTGAGCGCCCACACATCGACGCCACCCTTGCGCGCGTAAGCGGCAACATCGGATGGAGCGAGCACGCCGTCGGAGACGGTGGAATGGCAGTGGAGGTCGACTTTCAGCATGGAGGCTCGGGCTTGGCGCAGGGATCGCGTGACGAAATGGGGAGCTTACATTGTACGCGGATTCACCTGCCGTTCCCCGGCGCCCCTTGTGAGAATGATTAATGCGTCTGCGCCGCGGCGCTGATCTGGCGAAACGCCGGGGTATCGAAACCGTCGCGCCACACCAGGCGCGTGCGCGAGCGCCCGAGCGACAAGGTGCGCAGCTGCGCCGGCGCGCTGGTCAGCGCCAGCACGCTCTGCGGCAGGATGGTCACGCAGGCGCCGGCCGCCACGCAGGCGACCATCGCGTGATAGGAACTCATTTCCTGGATCTTCCATGCGGGGTTGCCGGCAATTCCCAGCCAGTCTTCCGCCAGCCGGCGGTAGGTGCAGCCCTGCGGAAAGGCGGCCAGCGACCGGATGCGCAGCTGGCGCACATCGTCGACGTCTGCCTCGCTGGCTGGCAGCAGCAGCTGCAATTCCTCGGTCCACACCGCCAGCGACTGCAATCCCATGTCGGCAAGCACCCCGCTCTCGTCGTCGGACTGCGGCAGCGCCGCAAACGCGCAATCGAGCGCACCTGACCTGACCTTCTCGATCAGCGGGCGCGACGCCCCGGTAATCAGCTCCAGGCGGGTATCGGGGTGACGCAGGTGATAGGCGGCCAGCACCGCGGGCAAGCGGCTTGCGGCCGTGCTTTCCATGCTGCCGATCCGCAGCACACCGCCCTGGCTCCCGCCGCTCACGACCTGGCGCGCCTCGTCCCCGAGTGCCAGCAGGCGCTGCGCGTAGCCAATGAATTGTTCACCCGCAGTGGACAGCGTCATGCGCTTGCCGCTGCGAACGAACAGCTCGGCGCCGAGTTCGGCTTCGAGCTGCTGGATGCGCGTGGTCACGTTCGACGGCGCGCGCCCGAGCCGGGCCGCAGCCTGCGTAATGCTCAGCTCAGCCGCCGTGGTAACGAAGATTCGTAAAGATTCCGATTCCATGTATCATTTCCTTATTTGGAATGATAATATCATTTCATTCCCATTTAGAGAACGAAATCCCAAGACCCTGGCCGGAGATCATCGATGAAAACGTCACAGCAGTTTTTTGCACAGTTGCCGGTAGCGTACCCGATCATCCAGGCGCCGATGGCGGGAGTTGCCACGCCCGCGCTTGCCGCAGCGGTGTCGAACGGCGGCGCCCTGGGTTCGCTGGGAATCGGCGCCGGCACGGCGGCGCAGGCCAGGCGCATGATTGAAGAGACGCGTGCGCTGACAGGCAAGCCGATCAACGTCAACGTGTTCTGCCACGCTCCCGCGCAGCGCGATGCCGCGCGCGAAGCTGCCTGGCTGGACCACCTGGCGCCCTTGTTCCTCGAATTCGGCGCTGCCCTGCCGACCGTGCTCGAAGAAATCTACCGCAGCTTCAACGACGACGACGACAGTTTCAGGATGCTGCTCGACCTGCGCCCCGAGGTGGTGAGCTTACATTTCGGCCTGCCCTCGCGCGACAAGATCGCGGCCCTGTCGCATGCAGGAATCCGCACCATGGCCACGGCGACCAATCTGGAAGAAGCCCTGCTGATTGAACAGGCCGGCGTGGATGCGATCGTCGCCCAGGGCATCGAGGCTGGTGGCCATCGCGGCATGTTCGAGCCCGCCGCGCCCGATGAACGCTTGAGCATGGCGGTGCTGGTGAGGCTGCTGGTCAAGCGCACCAATCTGCCGGTAATCGCCGCCGGCGGCATCATGGACGGCGCCGGCGTCCGGGCTGCGCTCGATCTGGGCGCGGCCGGCGCGCAGCTGGGCACGGCCTTCATCCTGTGCCCCGAATCGGCGGCCAGCGATGCCTATCGCGCCAATCTGCAGAACGAGCGTGCAGGCAGCACGGCCCTGACGGCGGCCATCTCCGGCCGGCCGGCGCGCGGCATCGTCAACCGCCTGATTGCGCATGGAGATAACGGCGGCGTACTGCCCGCCGACTACCCGGTCGCCTACGATGCCGCCAAGCAGCTGCATGCTGCCGCCGCAAAAAGCGGCAACCACGAATTCGCGGCGCACTGGGCGGGACAAGGCGCGCCGCTGGCGCGCGCCATGCCTGCGGCGGAACTGGTGCGTTTATTAGTGCGCGAAATGGACGCCGCTGCAACCTGACGCTGTCAAGCTGCGGACAGGAATTCCTCGACCATCCGCGCCAGCAATTCAGGCTGGTCATGATGCAGCATGTGGCCAGCCTGCGGCACCATATGCGGCGTCACGTCCTTGAGATAGGCCATGCGGCGGTCGACCTCGGCCCGCGCCTGCTCCCTGGCGCCCATCCAGCGCCACATATCGGTGTCTTCGGCCTCGACCCACAGCACCGACGCCGTGATCGCGCTCCAGCAGGCCATGATCTCATCCACGTGGTACAGCAGCGGCGAGCTCATCTTGTGCGCCGGGTCGCCCAGGATGCGCCACTTGCCGTCGCGGTCCTGCTCCGACCAGTGGGCGGCAAGGAAAGTCGCGCGCTCGACCGCCAGGCGCGGATTGGTCTTGCGCAGGCGCGCGGCGACTTCCTCCAGGCTGGCATAGCCGCGCATCTCGGGTGGCTCCTTCAATTCGTCGAGCCACTTGGCCACCCGGCCCGGATACTGTTTCGGGTGCGTGGTCGGCAAGCCGAAGCCTTCCAGGTTGATCAGTTTCGCAATGCGCTGCGGCCGCACGCCGGCATACAAGCCGGCGATATTGCCGCCCATGCTGTGGCCCAGCAGGTTGATGGCGTCGCCCGGTGCGTAATGGTCGAGCATGACCTCGAGGTCGGCCAGGTAATCCGGGAACCAGTAGGTGTCGGCGCCCGAGCGCTCGCTCTGGCCGAAGCCGCGCCAGTCCGGCGCGATCACGTGCCATTGGCCCTGCAGGCAGTCGACCATGAACTGGAACGAGGCCGACACATCCATCCAGCCGTGCAGCATGAACAGCTTGGGCGCGCCCTCCTGTCCCCAGTGGCGCACGTGCATGCGCAAGCCGCGCACGGTGAGGAATTCGGAACGTGAAGGCTGCATGCTGGCCTTGAGGAAA
>Ga0265780_10007316_pt1 | contig 13584 bp, 12 predicted proteins | sample P1T30metagenome_FD_192432 | JGI IMG/M metagenome (GOLD analysis project Ga0265780, IMG submission 192432) | Plant litter microbial communities from East Loma Ridge, Irvine, California - P1 T30 | ecosystem: Environmental > Terrestrial > Plant litter > Unclassified | place: USA: California... | reverse complement strand
ACAAGTAGCTGATATGCGGCAGTGGTCCCGTCCGAAGACAGCCACCAGAGCGAGTACATTGCCCCATGTGACGCCCGACGAGGTCAGGATCCCCCGTGTTCCCTGCCATGGCACCCATTGACCCCTCCCAGCCTATATCAGTGGCTTCACAGGCTCTGCCGGCTATGCAGTCATTACCCACGACAAGGCCGCCCTCTCGACCGACGGCCGCTACTTCAACCAGGCCGAGAAGCAACTAGACACCAATTGGGAGTTGCTGAAGCAGGGCATCCAGGACGTACCCACCATTCAGGAGTGGACCGCAGACCAGGCCGAGGGGGGCAAGGTTGTGGGCGTAGATCCCAGCGTGGTGACTGCAGGAGATGCCCGCAAGCTCGCTGAGAAGATAAAGAAGAAGGGCGGCGAGTACAAGGCCATTGATGAGAATCTGGTCGACCTGGTATGGGGCAGTGAGAGACCGGCTCGACCGAGCGAGAGGGTCATTGTGCAGCCTGAAAAGTACGCCGGCAAGAGCTTCGAGGACAAGATCGACGACCTGCGCAAAGAGCTCGACAAGAAGAAGAGCCTGGGCTTCGTCGTGTCCATGCTCGACGAGGTCGCCTGGCTATTCAACCTCCGTGGTAGCGAGTATGGGCAGTCTCTCTGTGCGCATTTGCCCTACTAACACCACCCAGCATCCCGTACAACCCAGTCTTCTTCTCCTATGCTGTCGTCACGCCTACCGCTGCCACCCTCTACGTCGACGAAAATAAGTTGCCCGAAGACGTCAAACAGCATTTGGGCAACAAGATTACCATCAGACCCTACGAAGCCATCTTCGGTGATGTCACGGCGCTGAGCAAAGAGCTCCTCGAAGCGAGCGACAAGACCGAGACGCAGAAGAAGTTCCTGACGTCCAACAGGGCATCTTGGGCCCTGAACAAGGCGCTGGGCGGCGACGAAAGAGTTGAAGAAGCTCGTAGCCCGGTTGGCGATTCAAAAGCAGTCAAGAACGAGGTTGAGCTAGAAGGAATGCGCCAATGCCACATCCGCGACGGCGCTGCACTGAGCGAATACTTTGCCTGGCTAGAAGACCAACTGATTAACAAGAAGGCGACGCTCGATGAAGTTGATGGCGCCGACAAGCTTGAGGAGATCCGCAAGAAGCACGACATGTTCATGGGCCTTTCCTTTGACACCATCTCGTCAACAGGACCAAACGCCGCCGTTATTCACTACAAGCCTGAAAAGGGCGAGTGTGCGACTATTGACCCCAAGGCTATATACCTATGCGACTCTGGAGCACAATACCGGGATGGAACCACAGACACCACACGTACATTACACTTCACCGAGCCTACAGACATGGAGCGCAAAGCATACACACTCGTGCTCAAGGGTAACATGGCTCTTGAACGCGTCAAGTTCCCCAAGGGCACAACAGGCTTTGCGTTGGACGCACTGGCTCGCCAGTTCCTGTGGGCAGAGGGCCTGGACTACCGCCATGGCACCGGACACGGCGTTGGCTCCTTCCTCAACGTACACGAGGGCCCTATTGGTATCGGCACTAGGGTACAATACTCCGAGGTCTCGTTGGCTGTAGGGAACGTAGTGTCTGATGAGCCCGGATACTACGAGGACGGCAAATTTGGTATTCGCATTGAAAACATGGTCATGGTGAGGGAGGTCGAGACCAAGCACAAGTTTGGCGACAAACCCTACCTCGGCTTCGAGCACGTAACCATGACTCCACACTGCAGAAACCTGGTCGACATGAGCTTGCTTACAGAAGACGAAAAGAAGTTCATCAACGATTACCACAAGGAGGTGTATGAGAAGACAAGCAAGTACTTTGAGAGCGACGCGTTGACGCTAGAGTGGTTGAAGCGCGAGACAGCACCTTACTAAATGAGTCATTGGAGTGTAGACGTCTTGGAATACGCTTTTCGGTATAGTCAGGTCAGATTGGTATTGGCACGGCATTGGCATGTTCACGGCGTGGGAAGAATCCTGGAGCCTGGCGTTTCCAGCGTCTCGCAGGACGCGGCACGGTCCCAACTTTGATCAATTGAAGAATACCCTTACCCTGTACCTATCTCAGCGAATATTGCGCGTACCAAAGCGATGTATGTTACAAACGAATACCATGACTGCATACAGATGGTCTGGCTAAAGCGACGGCAATTCACGGCCAAAGCTCCACCTGCCGAGCGGCGTGATTGGCGGTTAGCGATGGCGTGTGTCAAAGGGCGTGTAGCGGGGTCCAGAATCCCGCGAACATTCGATGGCGGGGCAGAGGCGACGGCGCATCCTCCGGACCTGCAACGGGACAGAAGGTCCCTACAAAGGCAAAAAAATTGTTGCGATGCCGCGGGTACATGTACAGGTAATACATCGCCGGTTGACTCACGTCTCACCATCTTAGCCCCGATTTTTTTCTGTCTCTCTTGGACCCTTTTTCTACTTTAATACCTCAGTCCTATCCTATACAAAGTCACCTTTACTACCACTAATTGAACTCGGCCCTTCCTTCCAAAACACATACCTCCCAACCTGCCTACCTTCTTTCCAATTGCACCAAAACAGTACCTGGCAGTTTTTTTTCCACAATGGCGACTGAACTCCCCACGACAAACGGCCACAGCGCACAGGATGGCGAGAACAACTTTGCGGTCAAGGCCGGTCTGGCTCGTATGTTGAAGGGTGGTGTGATCATGGACGTTGTCAACGCCGAGCAGGTAAGTTTTTTTTTCCCTCTTACCACTGCAGTTTGCGCTTGTGTATTGTTTTACAGTCTGAACAATTGCTAACCTGGGCGGTGCGTACAACTACAGGCGCGGATAGCAGAAGAAGCCGGTGCATGTGCCGTCATGGCTCTCGAGCGCGTTCCCGCAGACATTCGATCCCAGGGTGGCGTAGCACGCATGAGCGACCCCAAGATGATCAAGGAGATTATGGACACTGTGACGATTCCCGTCATGGCCAAGGCGCGAATTGGCCATTTCGTAGAGTGCCAGGTAATACAAACTCCATAGATGACCAAGAACAACTCACTAACAAAGCCACGTGTATTTCTACAGATCCTCGAGGCCCTAGGTGTAGACTACATTGACGAGTCCGAAGTCCTCACCCCGGCCGACGCCATCCACCACGTCTCCAAGCACCCTTTCCGCATCCCCTTTGTGTGCGGCTGCCGCGGCCTCGGCGAAGCCCTCCGCCGCATCGCAGAAGGCGCGGCCATGATACGCACCAAGGGCGAAGCCGGCACGGGCGACGTCATCGAAGCCGTACGCCACATGCGCACGGTAAACGCGGAAATCGCAAAGGCAAAGGGCATGTCAGACGAGGAACTGCGCGTGTACGCAAAGGACCTGCAGGTCGACTACAGCCTGCTCAAGGAGACGGCCAAGCTGGGTAGACTGCCTGTTGTCAACTTTGCGGCTGGCGGTGTCGCGACTCCGGCTGATGCAGCGTTGATGATGCAGTTGGGCTGTGATGGTGTCTTTGTCGGCTCTGGCATCTTCAAGTCGGGCGATGCGGCAAAGAGGGCAAAGGCGATTGTGCAGGCTGTGACGCATTTCAATGACCCCAAGGTGCTTATGGAGGTCTCCATGGATCTCGGTGAGGCCATGGTTGGCATCAATTGCGGTACCATGGGTGAGAGCGAGAAGCTTGCGAAGCGTGGGTGGTAGAAGAAGAAGAAGAAGAAGAAGAAAAGGGGTCCCCTCGTTCTGGGGAGCGAGATTATAACAATCTCGGGAAGCAAAAGAAAGATTTGATAGAGGATCAAGGTCAACCTGAGTTATGATAGATTACGAATTCCTGAATTTCCACTTCTCCCCTCCTCTTTATTCTTCTCGTATTAGACAAATCGTTGTAAGCACAATACCGTACACAGATCCAGGTGATATGCGAAGAATGACGACTTTGACCAACAGACATTAGTCGGAATTCCAGGGATGCACGTCCACATGGCCTCCGACTCACAGCTTCCCCACTTCACCTGCTCCACAATAAAACCAAATCCGGGTAATCAATTGGGCGGCAATGTCCGTCTTGTATGACAGAGAGCCCGGAGGAGGGGAAAGGTGATATTTGGACCAAAGCCGAGGTACAAGGAGCATGAGAATCAGGACAGAGCAGCAGGCAGAAGAGAGTATAAACATTTGAATCCGTGTTTTCATGCAAGCTATCTGCGTAAGAGGGTACAATCGACCATGTATCGAATGTAACGTACAGTAAGCTAGTCATTTCATGACGTCCTAACCGGCCGGTGCCCATTGATCCTACGGGGCCTCTCCAGCATCATGCGCGCGCAAAAAATATCAGACACCCCGTAAACTCCGCTACGCCACAGATACCATCCCTCAATGTGAACACAAGCCTGCTGTGATGATGCGCAAAGCCGTGTGCGTGACGTGACGTGAAAGCGGTCCAAGCCAGTCTTGGCAACCCTGGACGCTCCTTTAGCGATCCTCGGCCCACTCGTTCTCACGACGAATCTGCTCCTCCTCCTCGGGCGTGAAGTCGTTTTGGATGTTGAAGGTCTTGCGGATCTCATCCGGCGACTTGCCCTTGATCATGTTTGCGACAGTCTTGCAGCCGACGTCGAGGAGAGCCTTGATGTCGAGGTAGTTGGCAGCAAGGATGATCTCGAAGAGCATCTCTTGGTCGACTTGCATGAACTTTTGGTCCCACTCGTCAATATCGGTCGACTTCTTACGCGAGTCCGAGTCGTCGTCCTGGGTGGCGGGGGGGTCGTTGCGGTGGTGCTCGCACCACTCGAGTACCTTCTTCATCACTGCCTCGTTCACCTGCGACCTGTTAGCGACTCCTTCTCAGCTCATACGCGGCGAGGAGATGGATACATACGTTGGGGATAGGGATAGACTCGTCGGATTCACCACCAAGATCCTCAAGCAAGTTCTTGATGAGGATGGAGCGCTCAGCTACCGGGCGCTGGACCGACATGGGCACACCATCGGAAGTGGTGATGTTGATGAGCTTGGGGCTGGATGAGGTATTCTCGGCCATTATAACTGACTTGTTGTCTGGAGACGTGTGGTTGAGGAAGTGGGGTAAGCTGTCGATGAGTTGAGCTGTTAAGCTAAATCGGCGGGGTGCGGGTAGTTGATGGTTGTGGTGGTGGTGGTGGTGTGGCGAAGAAAGGAACACAAAAGGTCGGGGGGAGCGGGAGACTATATAGGAAGGCTGCTTCCACGTTTGCGATCAGTGCGGCACTGGGTGAAGGTGAGAAAGGCAACCACGGTCGCTCCGCACGAACAAGAGGCGAAGCTCAGGCCAACCCAACCAATCCGGGCAAGGCTGCAGGCTGCAGGCTGCAATCACCAAAGGGAGCCTTTGTCACCTACGAACTAGCCCTTGTTTTCCGCTGCCTTGCTGTGGCCAGCTTCCTCTAGCATCTCCGCGCTTGGTCATTTGTGAGTGTGAATGCTCACAGGCGCCCATGTACGGTAATGCGACCCGCGTTTGTGGGCACCAGCAGGGCGCATCGCGTTTGCGCCATCGAACAGAGTACCACGGAAGCGAGCGCAACAACGATGACTCGGCGCCGCCGGTAGAAGTTACCAGAATGCTACGACAATAGACAGTTGCACTCGCAACAGTAGCAAAGGGTGCCTTGCGTGCTGCGTGCATCAGATTGATCGTTTATGAGCTGTAGTGACATGCTACCCCCCCCCAAAGACAGTGAGAGCAGCTCACGGATCAATATTCGAGCACAGTGTCAAGATGTGCGCGTCTCATTACACTGCTACATAGAGGCGTGGTAGACATTACAAGATGCATTGAATGCTGCTCCATTAACAAGCTGCCACGTGATCTAGCATGGGGGTCGCATATGACCAGGCCGCCTGATAAATGCCTGGTATACCACCTATGCTTCTTTGCGCCATGTAGTTCGGATGTATGCCTAGTGCACTACCCACCATTCGCTCTGCTTTCTCATCGGCCCCCCTCTTCCCCCCCTCCCCCCTTATCCGCGTGCGACTGTTGTCTGACGTAGGCCAGCACTAAAAACAATTCGCTGGCCTCATTCTCGTGCAGACAAATTCACTGCGACAGACATGCGCCTGCGCGACCCCGCTCTTGCATACCACGGTGCACCTCGACTGCTCGCATCATGTCGAGGAGAGTCTACTTCCTACTAATTCTGGTGCGCATTTACTTTGCCCTGTCGCCCAGCTATCTCCACCCAGACGAAAACTTCCAAGGCCCAGAGGTCATTGCTGGTACGTTATAGCCCTGACTGTGCGCATTCGTGCCTTGTGCCTGTGCCTGTGCGACTGACCAACTGCTGCCAGGCCGCGTCTTTTCTTACCCCGTCCACGAAACATGGGAATTCACCTCCCAAACCCCCATCCGCAGCACCTTTCCGTTATGGCTCGCGTACGGTTGGCCCATGTACATCTTGCGATGGCTGTGGGAGGGGAACGGACATGATGTGTCGCCCTCGCTCGTATACTGGACTTTGCGCCTACTCATGCTCGCACTGAGCGTTGTGCTCGAGGACTGGGCCATACACGAGCTGGTCGCTTCGCCCCGCGCCCGACGCGTCGCAGTGGTGCTAGTCGCATCTTCCTATGTCACCTGGACCTTCCAGACGCACACATTTTCAAACAGTCTCGAGACGCTGCTGGTGACGTGGAGCCTGGTGTTGATACAGAGGATTACAGAAGATAAGGCATGTCGGTCCGTTGCCTGTCTAGGATATGCAGCTAACACAAGTTGCAGAAGCGCTCAGGCATCCTCGCCTCGTCCCTCCTGGGCTTCATGGCCGTTGTAGGCATCTTCAATCGCATTACCTTTCCCGCTTTCTTGCTTGTTCCTGCCACAACCTTGCTGCCGCATTTCCGACGCAAGTCAGTTGCTCTGATTGCCCACCGCTCGAACATGACTAATTGCTTGCAGACCCTTTTCTCTAGTCTTCCTCACTGCAGTCGCTCTCTTGACAGCCTTCCTTGCCATCTGTGTCGACACGGCGTTTTATACCCCTGGCGAATTCACCTTCTCCAAACTCTTTACCGGCGCCGTAATCACGCCCTTGAACAATTTCGTCTATAATTCCGATTCCGCAAACCTTGCCCGGCATGGCATTCACCCACGTTACCAGCACTTCCTCGTCAACCTCCCTCAACTCCTTGGACCGGCCGCCCCGCTCCTATTCGTCCTACGTAGAGCGCACGTCACCATGGTTCTTGCTTCGGCCTTGTCTGGCGTCGCTTTACTCAGTATCTTTCCGCACCAGGAGGCTCGATTCTTGCTACCCGCCGTACCACTAATACTCTCTTCGATACGTCTACCGAGCCCTCGATTCAGAACGCCATGGATCATTTCATGGATCATTTTCAACCTCGTCTTGGGCACGCTAATGGGGCTCTTCCATCAAGGCGGCATTGTTCCCGTGCAGATGCACATTGCTAAGACCAACGAGACAGTCACTCACGCCTTCTGGTGGAAGACGTATAGCCCGCCCACCTGGCTGTTGAACGGCAAGAACGAGGAGCTCAAGACTGTGGACTTGATGGGCCGCCCAGGCGAACAAATGCTCGAAAAGGTCAAAGAAGTCTTGCCTCCCTGTCGAACTCGAAAACCGCCGCAGATTCAAGGTCGAGGTGCTACTTACCTTGTAGCACCACGGTCGGCGTACTTTTTGAAACCCTATCAGGACCCAAGTAGGAAAGAGGAAGTTTCACTAGAAGAAGTTTGGAGCTATCGGCAGCATCTGAACCTCGATGACATGGACTTTGCTGATGACGGCGTCAGAAACACCATCAGTCGAGTCGTGGGCGATCGAGGGTTGGTGGTTTGGCGAGCGACACGCAACTGCTGGGCTACCCCCGAAGAGCCGAGTGGCCAAGTCGAATAATGTCGAAGCGGGAGCAACTGACAGCACTTTGAGCTAGAATTCGGTGTCCTCTTCTTCTCCGTCTCCCCTCTCTTCTGCCGTTCAACTTTTCTACATAGATACCCATATTTCGTAGATATAGTACCCTCCTAATTACTGATCACCAACATACATGCAAAATAGCACATCACATTGTCCTTTTATATTCTTAGACACGTTAAAAAAGTCATACGACGACTAGTAATACCAGAGAGGAATATGCATGTATCAATTCACCGCCGCACTACCATCATTCCATTTCACAAACCTCCGCATCTACAAAGCACCCCCAAGTACGCGAACAGCCCACATGGCCAACCGAACATTAAGCCCCACCTTGCGCTCGGGCGCCTCAAAAACCTCTTCATCCACCGCCTGCGCATGCTCACCCAACCACCTAACCTCCTCTGCCAATCGTCTCCTCAGCCCCGGGTCCGTTGTGGCAATAACAACATTGGCCTCCAGATCAAGGCGATAGGCGCGTTTGGTGTAGTTTGAAGATCCAATGACTGTTAGACTAGGATCTTGAGATTCCTTTTCTTCAGAAGGGGATGACGATGACGGCGACGACGACGATGGTGTTGTTGTTGTTGTTGTTATTGGAGAATACAAAGGAAAAGTAACCCAAAGCCCTTTTGCATGATATGTCCAACCGCCTTCCTCGCCCACCATGCCCTTCTTCCACTCTTTAAGCACTACTTTGTCGGATAAACCTTCGTATTTTACTTTGCGGAGAAACATCTTGGCGAGGTGGGTGTAGGCGGCAGGCAACATGCCGCTCACACCTTTACTCCCGTAGAAGCCGTTTGCGTGCGGGTGCGCAGTGAGCACAGTGCCGTGGGCGGGGCGGGTGGAGAGGAGGAGACGGCGGAATGAGGGTGTCATGTTGAAGTAGCCGGCGGTGAAGGTCCAGGACGAGTTTTGGAAGGGAGGGGTGGTGAGGTGGCTTAGGATCGTTCTCAAGGCAGGGAGTTCGGTGGACGAGGGGAGGAGGGGGACGAGGGATAGGATGGGGTATATTGTTGTTGTCGTTGTTGAGCATGTTGATGTTGAGGGTGAGGACGGAGTCGGGGAATTCGTAGGTGTCAGGAGAGGAGCCAAATGTTGAGCCGCAGCATCTTTATATTTCAATGGTGAATCGAGGGGGGACGGCGCGACGTTTGTTGCAGGCCAGTCCATAGTGTAGCCTCCGCTACCTTCCTTGTTGCTTGGCTGCACGTCGAAACTCAGCTTCGCGACACCGTCGTGAATTTTGGCAAAGTAGTCGGTTAGCTCTTTGGAGCGGAATAAATGGTACCGATCTTGTCTGTTCGTAAAGTAATCTTCGCTCAGATTTGCCCCGCTCATGATGATCTCATCGTCAATACCATATAGCTTCATGTGTTGAAGGCCCCAGCCTTCGTTGATGCGCTTGGGAATGTACGACTTGCGCAGTCCGGTCAGGTTGGGGGTGTGGTACAACCGTACCTCTACACGATCTGGACCAAACTCGGAAATCAAAGGGCTCATGAGGGATGCGCTGCATGGATCGGGTGTTTCGCGTGTTCCCCGGAGAGCGTCTGTGAGAAAGGATACTCGTAAGTTGGGGTTATTTTGCAGAGCAGAACGGATGGTGGAGATTAGCTCGTGCTCGGTTTTGCCGATGTAGAGGGTGCTGAGATAGATTCTACATTTGGCTTTTGAGATCTTGGACTGGGAGCTGTCAGTACTGTTTCTGGTACTTTTTGAATCTATTGGCGCTCACATTGAGATGAAGACGTTGGTGGGGATTCGGAGTTGGGTACGAGAGGCTTTCTTCACCCGACAAGGAGATTTGGGGAGTGCAATCCCGGAGAGGCAGTACGTGAGATACGATGGACATGATTACAGGTTGGAGATGATGATATGTATAAAGCAGAAAGAATTGAGGGCATGGTTGTGAAGTAAAGAGATATCATGTGGTTTGAAGCAACACAATAACTCTAAGAAAAGAACCCACCTTCAACGTCTCATAAAATTCAGTCGGTGTCTGAATAATCTCAATCTGTTCAGGCCTCATTTCAAACTTTGGCGCAATCCTATCTAAGTCCGACGTTATCGTCGCCAGCATAGACGCCTGGCTCTGAGGCGTCGAAGCGGCCATGGCTGCATTCGCAGTCGAGTACCTTCTCAACGTGCGGGCTGGAGTACGGACGATTCTCCTTCCCGCAATCCTGGGGGCTTGCGTTCTCAACAAACTTCGTATTATCATGGCGAGGAAAAAACCGGTCTGTGAGCTCAAAAGACTTTGCACCAGTGCGGTGGTCCGATGTTTTCAATGTTGATGCGCGCACACACACCTTCCTTTGTGGCGACAAGGATGGCACGGCGCACTAGCATAAAATAAGGATAAGCGTGATATAATGTCTTGGCAGCCGTCAATCGCGCGTTCCCCAGCGACACAACCTCCGAGTAAGCAGCAACGCTGGAATCGCAGAGACAGATTAAACCCCGCCACCATGTCGACGCTTATGAGAACACTGCGCAACCTACGCCGCATCGGTATCAAGGTGAGTTTGCCCAGCTACAGACAGAGAATTGGACCCCGCATGTGCTAACTATCTCCCCTCAGGAATATGCCCACCAAATGGCGGTACGCTCACCACACCCCCTACGCCCTTAGATTCAATCGCAGAGAAACTGATCAGAGTCGCCCGCGCTTTTAGAACATTGGTACGCTGGAATTGATGCGACTGGCACGGAGCAAGCGGGCTCACAAGATACAGGTGATACCAAAGCCGGAACGCTGATCGGCATGGACAAGTACGGCAACAAGTACTTTGAAAACCTGGAGGAGGAACTTCCCCGTAAGAGAGAAATCAGCCACCGAATGAAAAGACAGGTGGCCTGGTGTACGCGTATCTGACAAACGGTAGTGAGAACCCGCTGGGTTGACTACAAGGACCATGAGTTTGACCCGTAGGTTGTTCCTTTAGGCTAGCGAATGAGGGTTGTTTTTTTGCTGACGTTCCTGTTGCAGTTCTCAGATTGAACCTGGATGGTACGCCATCTCACCCCCTTCACCCCCTGATGGGACGGAGTGGGACTTTACAATCTGACATTTCGTCTTTAGGCACGCTTGGATGTCATACATGGTGGACAAGTCACCCGCCACAGACAAGCTTCTACAGCGCCAGATCCGCGTTTGGGAGCCAAAGGAACACAGGCCGACGCTCACGTGGAGTCGTTCTGGATACAAGCCTTATAACACGTATGCGCAAATCCTGTTGAATTGATGAAGTTGTACATTTTGATTTCTAACTAATAAACAGCGTCAAAAGCAAGTACTCGGCATGGACACCAGTGGCAAAGGCTAGACAGTAAACGATTGTCTTTGTTCTAAAGCATTATGTGTAAATATCATAGTAGAGAATCGAAGTGTTCTAGTTTGTCCCGCTGTGTGTGTGCTACTTCATCCCACATTTCGTCTTGAATCTCCCTTGCGACTATTCTAGAGCGACTTCAGCAGCGCCGGGAGAACAATCTCCTTGTTGTACCGCCAGATGTCGCTGCTGTCCTCGGCTCTCCATGCAGCACCAGTCCAGAAGGTGCTGGCCTGTCCCTGAAGGGCGTACATTTTCGTGTAGATGCCGGCCTTGACATCCTCAGCCTTGGCCTGAACGGAGTAAGGGGTGTGCGCGGTGTAATAGTAGAAAGAAGGGTTCGACTGCTTGAAAGTCTGCGGGTTGGCGGTCTGGAGCTTCTTGATGGTGTTGACGAACTGGCTCTTGACGTAGTCGTCAGAGAAGGGGTAGGTGGACCTGCTGGCGGAGGTGCCGAAGTAGGCGACCGAGAGACCGGGGATGGTGCTGGCACCAATGGTGAAGGCAGCGGGAAGCTGAGGGATACCATATGGTTGATCAGGTGAGGTGTTGGATAAAGTTACGCCAGCCGGGAGACCAGTGTTGTTGAGGAAGGCCGCGTAGTAACCGGTAGCGAGGAGTTTGCTGAAGATGTCCTTCTCGTTCTGGCGGAGATCAAAGTCCTTGAGAGCCTCGACACGGGGAGGGATAGCCATGAGAAGCTTCTTGGCCGAGATGTACTTTACGCCCTTGGGGGTCTGGACAACGAGCTGGACACCGTTGTTCTTGCGGGTGGTGTGGATGACCTTGGAGCTAAGCCACAGGCTGTCGGCAGCAAGCAACTCTGCCTGAGCGTTCCGGTAGAGCTCGCTGTTGTCGCCCTTTGCGCTGGTGAGGAAGCCGGGCCCAGTGACGGTCTTGATGAGGCTCAGACCGAGGACACGGGTAGCCTGAATAACGGGGGTGTTGAGGAAGTCACCAACGTTCTGGACGAGTCCGTACAAGGTGTTCGCGATAGGCTCGAGACCGAGGTTGGTGATCAACGTGCTCATGGGGACGAGTAGCTCATCAGGGACGGGGCTGTCAACGAACAATCCTGCATCGAGCTTTGGGTACTTGGCAAGGAAAGCAATGTATTTCTGGAATGCGAGGCTAACGTTTTGCTGAGAAGGCTGTTGGATGGCTTGGGCGGGGATGACTTGGCCGGTCCTGAAGTCGGCGGCGCTGGTGGTGGCGGACAGGGCACTCAAGGACAGGTTCGTCAACGGGACGTTGAACCGACCGAAAAACCGCTTCACCTCATCCTCGTTGTGGTAGAGGAGGACACCAGCTTCGCCAGTGCGGCCGCTGATGGGGTCCCGGACAGTCTCTGTATGTCCACCGATACGATCTTTGATATCGATGAGCATGACGCATTTTCCATTGTCCTTCAGACCAATGGCAGCGTGAGTACCAGCGGCGCCGCCGCCAATGACGACGACATCACGGTTGACGATCTTCTTGGGATCGATCTTGGAGAAGTCATATTGGGAGGGGGCCGACAGGGCGGTGGAAACAAGGGATGCAAGGAGCACAACGGTGGATAGTGTAGAAGGCATGGTGTAAGAAATGAACGAGAGTATTGCCGTACCTCTACCAACATGACCGTTCCCTCGCTTTTATATTGTGTCATGTTTTTGGTCTTGCTGACAGCCGTTGGATTCGCCGTGATGATGCCGACAGATGTGCCACATGTTTTGCTTTGTCAGGGGGCACATACACAACTCTCCGTGGGCTTCAATTCACCAAAACCGCTGTAATGGCTACAGCCACCCGAAAATTACCACAAAATATGCAATGTGTAAGTCAGCGATACCAACACGCCCCAGATTATCCTCCAGACTCGGGCCTTTACAAAGGGGTGATCTCTCCACTACGGCAAAATTCCAAGGAGATCATCTTAAAAATGGGTGGGATACGAAATGCTGACATGCAAGTGCCGCGAATGTTCCGAGCCATAGTACCGTTTGCCGATACATCTAGGTGTGTTCGTGGTTCGGGCCTAGTCTCGTAGAACACGAAGGTGGAAATTAAGCAAGACGGTTTCCTCACGCACTTTTATGATATCGCTACACGTGTTTTCGCACAATAACCAACGGTGTTTGCTTGATGGAAAGCTTACCAATTGACACATGTCGTCATTCGTGGAGTTTGCCGTTATTCTAAGCCGTTGGAAGGGGGGTGGGCACCAGACCTGAATTGGGAGTGTGCATGGCTTATTACGGGCGCCCCTCGCTTGAGGTGATACAGTAATACCGCCAGTGTATCTCCATAGCCTCAGTATGGGTGGCGCTGATCATATGGCGTTGGATTGACAGTCGACAGCGAAGACGAGCGGTT
>Ga0265780_10007315_pt1 | contig 13586 bp, 9 predicted proteins | sample P1T30metagenome_FD_192432 | JGI IMG/M metagenome (GOLD analysis project Ga0265780, IMG submission 192432) | Plant litter microbial communities from East Loma Ridge, Irvine, California - P1 T30 | ecosystem: Environmental > Terrestrial > Plant litter > Unclassified | place: USA: California... | reverse complement strand
TTTTTCGAGACTCTTGAGCCGTACATTCAAGAAAACCAGATCACAGCTGTGCCACCGAACGTCCTCAAAGACCTCATCACCTTTTACGCCTCTGCAAATCGATCGACGCGGCTTGAAGAGATGATCTGCCGACTGAGCACAGATACGATGGACCTCAATCAGGTCACGATGCTCTGTCAGCAGTACGTTCTTTACGATGCGCTGATATACGTTTGGACACGCGCTATTGGAGACTACATAACGCCGCTCACCAATATCCTGGAGCTGATCAAGCTCGTTGACTTTGAAGTAGACGAGTCGGAGAATATCTACCTCTCTGCAGCAAAGAAGATCTTTCCGTACCTTGCGTATACCTTCACTGGTCGAGTGTATCCTGGAGGTACCTTCATGGACGACGATCAGGCCTACAGTGCCAAGAGAGACGTGTATCGCTTCTTGTTTTCCGGCAAAAACCTCCGGTGGCCCCCGAATTCGGGTGAGCTCATCACCACTCAGTCTGATGGAAGTCCCGAGCCACCTTTCCCATATTTACAACTGGTCCTAGAGTTCGATGCTGCAAGTTTCATGAGTATGCTGAATGAGGCATTTGAAGACAGCTTCTTGAATGGCGAACAGGACGCAGCGAATGGGGCACAGGTCAACGGTACCTCGCATGAATCTACACTCACACCGACTCGGCAGTCTATTACCAATTACCTCTTCGGTATCATGAACACAGACAACTTCGATCACGAAGACATCATCTACTTTTATATGTTTGTTGCGCGGAACTTGCCCAAGTATCCACAGCATATCATGCTTCCTGGGACTTCTTTGCACCAGATCCTCATAGGACTCTGCAATTACCCTACGGAGGCGATTAAGGAAGACTGCCAACTCTCTGTTGAGTACCTCCTCTCCATCTACCACCCACCTAATCCTCAAAGTCTTGTCCCAATGTTCGAGAAGGCTGGGTTCCATCGCGTGCTGAAGTCCGTATATCGAGGCGCACACCAATACGCTAGGCTCCTCGAGACATATCTGGACGATGAGGACGATGAAGATGCAGTGTTTGAGTGTATTGCTCAAATCCTACGGCCTAGCCAAGGTCTTGTGAAGAAACAGGTCAATGAGGTCAAAGCAGTTATAGTTAACAGAGCTGGTGACATTGCTGCGGTAGATGCTGCGCAAGCTGCCAGAACACTCAAGCAACATGCGCCAGATCTCTTAAGGCCAGTCTTGGATGCTATAAAGGACGATGCTGATGCTCAATATCACTACCTTGAGGCCCTCATTGAACCAGAGCAGACCCAGACTGGTGCCACTACCCACATTGACGAGAGTCTCCCACCTGGCTTCATCGAACGATACGTGCAACTCATGTGCACCTATAATAGCACCCATGTAGCCGATTTTGTCAGCCTCCTCAAATCCGGTGATCTTCAGTTGGACCCCGTTTTGCCAGCCTTGGAGCAGAGCGGCGTCATCGATGCAGCTGTTATACTTATGGCACGCGATGGACTCGTGCAAGGCGCCATGGATCGCTTGGTGAAGCACCTTGGTACCCTTGAGACTGCTTTGACAGGCCTCATTGGGGCTGCAGTGGAAACGCCTGACGTGCGAAATACTGAGGAAGCAGTTCATGATCTTCTTGGAGACATAGAAAAGTACGTCAAGGTGGGTATTTGGTTATGTCAAGGGCAGACAAGGTCAAGAGAACGAGTACCAGAATCCACAATCGATAGGCGGAAGTCGGCTTATGGTGAAGTCCAAGAAACAGATCTTGCGTTAGATGAACTACTCTGGCTTGAGCTCGTCGACACCTCTGTACGACTCATTAGGGGTACATCGAGTGCCGTAGCCGACCATGACAGTCTTGTTGCATCCTCGAACATCAACCAGGCGGACACCATAGACACCGCACGCATTGTATCTACCCTCCGATCCTCGATTCAACAAACCTTTTCCGCCCTTCTCACCTCCACCACCATTCCACCAGCCAAAAAACCAGCACACCGTCCCTCATCTGCGGCCGAAAGCTCCACCGTACGACTACCGCTCCACCATATGCAATCGCAAGCCCACTCCAACCCTTCCTTCCTCCGCATTCTCCGGTGTTTCCTCACGCGCGCAACACACACCTACTCGCCCTCACTTTCAGATCTGCGCTCCGTTCTTTCTGAAATCTTCGCCGCCTACACGTTTGAAGAAACTATTCTCAGCCTCGCTAACCGCTTCCTCGACAAAGAATCATTCGAGCATGTACATGAAATCACCGAGCTGCGCAAACGCGGATGGCGACCAAGAGGCCAGGTCTGCGAGGGATGTAAGAAGAGGGCTTGGGGACCGGGTGCTGGTCCAGCCGTGTGGGAGGCGTGGGAGAAGCTCGAGGGAGAGCGCAGGAAGAATAGAGAGGAAAATAGCGGGGATGATGAAGTGAGTGGAAAGGGTAAGGGTAAGAGGCCCAGCCAGGCGGATGTTTTGGAGGATAGAGCCATTCAGGAGATGAGGGGGGAGGCACTGGTGTTGTTTGCCTGTAGGCATTTGTGGCATAGACGGTGTTTGGAGGAAAGGCTTGGTGCAACGGCGGAAGGGGGCGATGGGTATGTGAATGTAAATATGAACGGTAATGATGAGGTGGGTAGGATGCAGGGGAGGATAGGGTTGAGATGTGCACTTTGTTGATTGGTAGAGTTATTTTGTGTATACGAGTCAATGTTTATGAGGGGGGTTTTGGTGCTTGGACGGCATACGTGTCTGTGATTGTAAGCGGTGTGTAGTGATAGGGCTTCATTGGGGTGTTGGTAAGCAGCATGCTAGTAGGAGAAAATCTTGTTAATATTGCGTTCTCGGAGATAGCATCATGTCTACTACTTTCGATATTCGGATGCGCAGATGTCAGGACTCTTGGGCTGTTCTTCATTCATTTTAGCCTACCACCATATATTCAGACTTGATGTATTTACTATCGTGTCTCAGTTATTGTCGGTGGTAGTAAGAGCAGACAGGTGCGATGTGAGTATGTGTAGCTAGTTTAAGACAATTATATAGGGTTTTTTACGAGGATATGGGGGGTTTGTGCTGGAGAGTATGTCCAGTATTAGTGTTGGGAAAATGTTTTGGGAGTGTAAAACGGGTGAGCGATATTTTTGGGTACTGAGCTATACCAACAGAAAGTAGACCGACAAGAAGTCGAAGGTATCACAAAGAGACCTCGGCTACGCATGAAAAGCTGACGACAAGGTGGCTGGTTAGGTCGATCGTCTTAAAAGACTAACAAATCTCGGTCGAAAATACCCCGGATACCCCATACCCCTAAGTCCAGTGTGCCTTAGCGGCCCACATAGCGCCGTTACTCCGCATTCTATTAATGCTCGGCGTACGCACGAGGCACATGTGCATAAGGCATAAAGCTGGGGTATTTTCACGTAGTTACTTCGCAGATACAACCAGGGGCAGCAGCTGCCAACTCGTAAATATGAGGTTTAGCCATAACCTACTTATCGCATGTATCTGCGCCGTACCTGTGCACAGGTAAGGACATTCTTTGAAGGCATTTCCTTCCCGAGCTGACCTAGATATAGTTTTGTGGACTATGGAGTCGTTCACCCAAAGTCGTATTCACAAGGTATCCTTTCGGCATCGAACGCTGAAACGCCTTACGACAACACCTCGATCATCATATTAACACCCTCCAATCCGGTTGTTACTTTCGATTACGGTGTCGAAGTCGCGGGGTTTCCTTTAATCAGCACGTCAAACGTTGCTGCTCCTGTCCAACTCGAATTCAAATACGGAGAGTCATTCGTCGCGCTTTTGAATTCGAATAGTGATGGGCCATGGACGTTTTCAAACGGCTTGTCCAATACTTTTCGGGTGGAGACGTTCAACGTGTCAACGGCTGGATATCTCGAGAGCTTTTTCGTCCAAGGTGGACAAAGATGGCAATCTGTTCGTCTTCTCACGAACAACACTGTAACAATTGAGAGCATCGGAATGCGAGCGACAAGCCAACATCTGGATGTCAACCAACTCCCAGGACACATGAAAACTAGCAACGATGTTTACAACCGGATATTCGATCTGGGCGGCAATGTCGTACAGGTAGCCTGTGTAGACGCAGGCAATGCGCCATCTACTTGGGAAATAACCGACATGGGCGCTTTAATCCGCGGTCAAGCAAGTGCACAGTCAGCTGAGGGTGTCTTGATGAAGCCAGCAAACTATACTCTTTCGTTTGACACCAAAATCACACGAGGAGGGGTTGGTTGGAGAGTCGCCAGTAGTGTTTCGCCGTACGGACCATATTTCGTTTTGACTTCGAACTATCCCGAGCAAGCTTCAGTTGTGGACACAAACAGAACTCTGTTACCACCGAACACTCTGATATTCAACAGCGGCTGGAGCTTGGCCAATCAGAGCAGTTTGCCAACACCGGCAAATACTTACTACCCTTTGAATATCACGATCAAAGAGGACAAATGGCATCATATCACCACTTCCATTAAAGAAGATGGCTACCATGTACAGCTCAATGGGATCGAAATCGCCCTAGTCGCTTTGCCGCCAAGCTCTACTTCCTACTTCAAACCACCTTCGAATTATGAGGGTACTTGGGGCTTCGGCGGTTTCCAGGACCACATATCTGTCGTATCAAATGTCTCCATCACATCGGCCAATGGATCACAGATCTACACGAATGCCATGACTTCGGAGAAAGTCTTGGCTGAGTACGGTGTAGCACCTTTGGATCATTCCGTGTGTCTCGATGGCGCAAAGCGAGACCGCCTCGTCTGGATCGGCGACTTCTATCACACTGTCCGTGTACTAGCCCAGAGTACCGCTCGGTGGGATTACATCATCGGCAGTATCGAATATGTCCTGAGTTATCAAGTAGAATCCGGCCCGTATGCTGGCTTTGTACCTATTTCGTCAAGTCTCGGAACAAGACCTGAATATACTGATGCAAATCCCAGTTGGGTGGGACTGCTCGATTATCAAGATTTATTTCTTGCGAGCATCGGAGAGTACTTTCGATACACCGGCGATGCACAGAGCTTGAAAGAACATTGGAGCAAGATCAAGAAGCTTGCAGATGCTAGGATTACCTTCATTGACCCGTCCTCGGGCCTTGTTGCTGGCAGTCCAGCGTTACCAACCCCATTCAACTTCTTGGGCCCAGCCAACGGAAGCGCAGGCACAGGATTGCTTGCTTTCACGATGGACCGGCTGGCACCTCTGGCGCTGGAACTGGGCGATGAAGAAGCAGCATCAAGTTACAATTCCACCGCGTCCAGCTTACGAGATGCAATCAACGATAAACTGTGGAACCCGAGTTTAGGGACTTATTCTCTGTCCCTGGACTCGCCTGGAAACTTTTCCCTCACAGGGATTGCGTGGGCCATGCTCTCTGGCGCTGCCAACAGTGACAAAGCAAGCTCGTCTGTTCGCAAGTTGGAAGAACTTCGCTTTGGAGTAGGATACAAGACAATTTCTTCCGACCAGGAATCTAGCGACTATCAACTTGCACCCAACCCATCTGGCTTTCTTCTCGAAGCCCTCTTTCAGGCTTCTCAAGACTATGGCATTGACAGCGCTCCTGCTTCCTTGCATCTTCTTGATAACCTCTGGGGCAGTATGGTGAACAATGATTCATACTATTCGGGTGCAAGCTGGGAGTATGTAAAGCCCGATGGGTCACCCGGCATAGACCTTTTCACGAGTCTGGCGCATCCATGGGGAGCTGCGCCCACTTATGTGCTTCCTGAGTATCTGCTGGGTGTTCGGCCAATTATACCTGGATATAAGAAGTTTGTGCTGCAACCTGCAGTTGGCTATCTTGGGCTGAAAGAAGCGGGGGGAAGAGTTCCAACACCATTTGGTGCGATTAACGCAACTTGGTCTATGGATGGATCGACCGCCCTGTTGACTGTAGAGGTGCCCGAAAATACGACTGGAATTTTCAAGTCACCTCGAGGCTGGGCTAAGAAGGGGCGAAATGGCTCAAAGGGGGATGCTGAGCTCTCGCCAGGTCATCACAGCATTATGTTATATGCTGAATGTACGTAGCTATAGGATTAAGGTGTAGCACCTCAAAAATACCACCAAGTTATATCAGGCCTCTTCTTCATGTAAATCTCTCACAGGTGCAAGTTTTTATGGTGGGGCGAAAAGTACAAAGTATACTGTAAGCATAACGCATGGTTACCAGAATCACTCGACACAAAATATGAATTTCCAAACAACACCATACTTACGCCTTTCAGAGCTTCAGTAACGCGCCTTTGCGGTCTTTAGCCAGCTGCAGTCTCCACAATCTGTTCTCGTTCAGCAAAAACACTTGCCCATTCCTTCCAAAACAAAAGTTCGCAATACCACCATCGATTAGGATCTTCGCCAACAACACACCCCCAGGTGACCATATGTTCAGTCCATCGCCGCAGCCGCTATACACATTGCCATCTGTATCGCATTTGATGCCATCGGGAATGCCTGTGTCTGCCATAGCAAACAATCGGCGGTTGACAAGGAAGGGTTGACCAGACCGCATATTCACATCGTAGGCGTATCTAGTAAGAAGTTCAGCTATTAGTATGTTCCCACAAGATGAATGTCGACTGATGGTTGCACCTAGTCACGGAGCCGTGTAGAAAGCCGAAGGCAAGTGATACTACTCACATATGCGATGCTCTCATCTCGTCCATCGTACCGTCCCCATGAATCCAGTCCGTATCAGTGATATATACTGTCGATTCGTCCGGGCTGAAGCAAATGCCATTCGGTCTGCCCAGCCCATCTGCGATAGCACGAATGCTTTCCGTCCCCGGATCGTAGCGATATACTTGATTCGGCAGTCGTGGCCGCGGTCTGATACCTTGTTCCCAACCATAGATGGGATCCGTAAACCATATCGAGCCGTCGGAATGCACTACGACGTCATTCGGTGAATTGAAGGGTCGGCCATGGAAGCTGGAAGTAAGTAACTTGGCCTCATACTCCGTACCGGTGCCTTGAGCCAGCGGCATAAACGCTATACCCCCAGGCCTGTCAAGTGTTCCCTGTACGCAGAACAGTACACCATTCTTGTAATTCACACCGCCGTTGGGCATGACGACATTGCTTGCACTTATTTCCGAATATCCCGTCTGGGTGCTGTTGATGTCCGAAGGTAACTGGATACGCGAAATGTGAATATGGGGTCTTCCCGTCTCTGGATGCGGGTACTGGTTGCTGGTGATCCAGAGAGAATCATCTTCTGGTACGTATATGCCAGCCTCGTGGGCAAAGGGACACTCGGTCTTCTCGAGAAGCAGATCAAGCTTTGGTTCATACCCAAGAATGTCTCTTGCTGCAGTGTCGTATATCTGCATCCAAGAAGGTAGAATCATGGTTGTGTAGGTAGAATTAGACTCGGATTTGGTTGAGGCTAACGGTCCACAATAGACTGGGATGGATACTGAATAGAATACGAGATGGTTGAAGCCCCAGAGCAACTAATGTCACCGGAAAGCGACCGATTGTAAATACCTTGTCCAAGAGAGTTTTCGGCGTTTGATTGAGTGTGGCTACAGACAACGCATACAGGTGCGGTAATTGAATCAATCGCCGACAACCTCTTTCTGGAAGTGTCGGTCCGAAGCGGCTTTCGAGTGGTGTTCATACACAAAGCTGGGCTGGACGCGTGGTGATTCGGTCCTGCGTCGGCCAAACTATTATGCGCACGTTGGCAAGGTAAGCTTTAGACCCTGTGAGGCGTCATCACTACCAATCAAACCGATCGTCTAGTTCAATCGCCTGATCTCCGCCAAACGTCGTTCACGCGTTTGTGGTATAAGCTCGGTCGTATAGGCAGGTTTCGGCAAGTTGAGCGTGTCAGCAGCGTTGAAATGATCAATGCGGCTGAGATGCAACCAGCTACCGCGAATTTTATCGAGAGACAGCCGGCGAGGGTCCCAAGCTAAGCCAAAACCTTCTGTCACTCTGTGCTACAAAGTACTGTTATGTGTAAACTTGTCTGTTATCACTGACAAGTATAGAAGTCCTGGCTGATACGGGAGTTTCGATCGTTGTAAATGGCTGAAATCACAAGACGACTGAAATTCTCAGCGCCGAACTTTAAATCAGTTCGTAAAATGTCCACCTCCAGGGTCAAATCCCGCGGGATATGCATCGCTTGCCGACCCCATGGGGTCAGCCCCGCAAACACCAGCTAGTGGCCCGTCCCTTGTATGACTACACCCTAGAGATGTATATATGACTGTCATCACTGCACGCCAGTGTATCCCCACACCTCCACCAGACGCAGATCCAACGAGAAAAAAGCTGCCCAGGTGGCTACCAACACATACAGCATGCCGGAACTCAGGGGCCGAGCTCTTATGCTCACGATCAGTGTCCTCACTTCGCTGGGGTTCATGTTGATTGGGTACGACAATGGTCTCATGGGTGGATTGGTTGGTGCACCAGCCTTCAACAAGACTTTCGACCACCCATCCTCAGACATGGTCGGCACCATCGTGGCCATCTTCGAAAGTGAGTGACTGGTTGAGCAGACTAGAGAAGCACGAATAACATTGGATACAGTTGGTTGCTTCTTGGGTGCTATGGGAACAGCAGTAGTCGGAGAGAAACTCGGTCGTCGCAAGAGTGTCGCCACTGGAGCTATCATCAGCATCATTGGCGCCATCCTCCAGGCTACTGCATTCGGAAGACCTCACCTCATCGTTGGTCGTATCGTCTCTGGGGTTGGCTTGGGTATCATCAACTCAACCGTGCCCGTGATGCAGGCCGAATTCAGTCCCAAAGCGAGTCGCGGTATCTATGTTTGCGCACAACTGTCGACCCTGAACTTTGGAATCTTCTTAGTGTACTGGATTGACTATGGCTTTGTTTCACACACTTCGGACTACGCCTGGCGGATACCCACCATCCTTCAATGTATCATCCTCCTGGCGATCCTTGGCTTATTGACTCTGATTCCCGAGACGCCCCGATGGTTAGCGGCGCACGACCGTCCAGATGAGTGTTTACAAGTGTTGGCACGTGTGGCAGACGTGCCTGAAAACGATCCAGAGGTCCAGAGACTTCACACCGTCATCACCGAAACCGTTGCGTTCGAGGCGTCGCGCCAAGCAGGATGGAAGGACATTGTTCGGAGCGACCCCATCAAGTCGAGGAGACGCTTCTTGATTGCTTGCGGCATCCAAATGTTCCAACAGCTGGGTGGAATCAACGCTATCATTTGTGAGTTCCCGCAAAAGTTCAAATCGAACGAAATCCTTACTAACTTGTGAAAAAAAAAGACTATTCCGGAACCCTTTTCGAGAAGAGCATCGGCTTCGATACGCACATGTCATCGCTCATGAGTGGCTTCTTGCAGACATGGTTCTTCGTTGCCTCGTTCATCCCATGGTTTCTCATCGACCGCGTTGGCAGACGGCCACTCCTCCTCTCCATGATCAGCCTCATGGCTGCCGTCATGGCAGTCCAATCCGGCCTCATCTACCAGGTGCAATACAAGACTGCCTCGGCAAAGGGTGCAGGCATCGCAGCGGCCGCAATGCTCTTCGTCTTCCAGGGCGCCTTCACCATCGGCTTCCAGGCCACCGTTTGGGTGTATCCGTCTGAAATCCTCCCTCTCCGCCTGCGGCAGCGCGGCTCGGCAATCTCGACGGCAGCAAACTGGATATGCAACTACATCATCGTACAGATAACACCGCATGCTATCAGCAATATTGGATGGAAGACTTACATCATCTTCGCTGTACTCAATGCTCTCTGGGTACCCATCATCTTCGTCTTCTTTCCCGAGACCAAGGGACTGGAGCTGGAAGATGTCGACCGCCTGTTCTCGGGTGAAGTCAGCCGAGCCGATCTGCTGGATAAAGACGTTGATGAGGAGCGAGTTGAGAATATTGTAGATACGAAGACGGTGGAGAATGCCGCTCACATATCGTAAAAAAGGTCACTGAGAATAGGGGTATATAATGCTTGCTATTATAGAATAGTACTGGTTCCGAAGCTTGTTAAAACAGCTCATAATAAGACTATTTATAGCAGCTAGAGATTCTACTATATTGTGATTAATAAGAGTGTGTAAAGAGAGTGTCGATGCAAAGATAGAGATGCGTAGATGGGGTAGACAGAAGTAGAAAGTGTTAGTAGCGAATAGGAAGACATATTCAAGAGTAGAGAAAATACTCAGACGTTCATATTCACGTGATGCCGTAACTAACTTGCCAACATCTCACTCTAAACTATATCATCGCAGAGAAAGAGGGAGAGGGAGGAAAGCAGAGAAAAGTTGTATTTAATTGCCTCCAAGCACGACGTATACCTGTAGGTAAAAGCCGGCGCCACCTAGAGAAAATACCCGACAGCCATCATGGTAAGTTGAAACCGCGCAAAGACCCAGCAAAAAAAAACGCCCATTGCGAAAACAAGTCCATCGCAAATATGCCCAATTTTCCCCCTCCCCATGCCTTGTCCTCCAACTAGTGTCTAAAAGATGGAGTTGACAATATTCCCTCCAATCGTAGCACCTGCAATCACCGTAAGCCTTAAAATATCCCGTTAACAATCTTGCCACCGATAGTCGCACCTGCACCAAAGATGGCGGCATTGCCTAGCTTCTTGCCAAACTTCTTGCCATTCGCCTCCATCTTGCTAGGCTCGCCTGCAGGTTGTGCTTGGGCGCCAGAGGCCACATCGAGCGGCATGTTGCCGTAGTTGGTAGGAGCGGGAGTCGCAGAGGGCGTGTAGGCGGGCACGACGGCCTTTTCTTCCTTGCGCACGTAGCTGGCGGGGAAGATGCCTTCCATACCCGTGCGCTCGTTGCGGCCTTTCCACCACTCGTTGTTCATGTACTCGGTAACGACGACCCTGTCGTTGGGCATGAGGGCGAGGTCACCCGCGTCTTGGGCGTTGTACTGGTACATGGCTGAGGCATGGGCAAGCACAGGCGGTCCGAGAGGAGCGGCGGGCACAGAGGGATACGCAGGCGGCGGGGCGTGGGCGGCGGCGGTTGTGTCGGCGTAGTAGCCCACGTTGCTGTGCTTCTTCTCTGGCGGCGGTGTCGGCTCGCTCTGCATGCTCATCTGCGCGAGTTGCTGCGTCGGCACTGCGGGAAGAGCGCGCGCGCTGTTCTCGGCTGAGACGGGCAGTTGCGACGAAATGGCATCGTGTTGTGCTGAGCTAAGCACGTTGGATTCGACGAGGAATTGGAGGTTCTACGCCTAGATGTTGGTAAACAGGGCAAGGGCGGGCAGCGAAGCAAAGAGCCAATGCGAATGCGAACTTACGTTCTTGATGTCGCCGAGCGCCCGGTTGATCATGGCATTCCTGAAGCTGTCCGTCATCTTGACCGTTGCCGAATCTGGCAGCTATACCGGCTGGCTTGTTGGTGCTGGTGTATGGGTGTCGAAGAAAAGCCCCTTTGTTGGAATTTGCGGGCTTTCAGGCGGATAGTTTGTTGCAGAGAATGCGGTGACGGGAGTTTGGCACCTTGGGTCAACTTGATACAGTGGTTTGGGGACGGGAGCAGCTTAGCGGCGCACTCGACTCGGCACGGCTGCGCCGCAACGGGGCTGTGCTCTGGCATGGCCTGCCCAACAACCCACGTCCAAACGTCGGACAACTAATCTATTACTTTTTATATACATACAGTTTGACACTTGATGTTTCGCACCCGTCTTCACTCGTTTGCCGTACCTATCCGCCAGGGTCCAACTTAAGTTGTCCTACTCGTCGTCCTACCAGGATACCGGCTAGTTCTACCCAAAGCTACCACCCGTCGTGACGGAGCTTACGACAGGAAAATCTGCTTGTACATGTCATGTCTCTTGTTCTCAAACGCGTCAAAAGCCTTGGTCACAAACCCAACCGGAATCTGATCCTTGCCCTCCATCAACCCCTTCCATGCTTCGTCCGTGAATTCGCTCAGCGGCATGCCAATGCTGCCTCCATCTTTAATGTCCGGCTGGTGCTTGGCATCGTGCAGCTCCGTCTGTACGGCTGGCGGGAAAATTTCAATGACTTTGATGTTTCCGGGTCCGTTTGCAAGTTGGTGGCGGAGCACGAGGATCATGTGATGCAGAGCCGCCTTTGAAGCGCAATAGTTGGGACAGCGCGGTAGCGGCATGAGCGCAAGTCCAGATGTCGTGTAGATGAGCGACGTCTCCTTGTCTTGCTTCTGCAGGAACGGAATAAATGCTGTGGTAAGGTGCATGTAGGAGAGGTAGTTTGTCCTGAATTCAATCTCCAGCATGTCCAAATCCACGCTCTCAGGCTTGGAGAAGTCGAAGCCGCGCTGGATGCCAGAGTTGAGGAAGACGCAGTCGAGATCGGGGTGCTTGCTCGTTACATCCTTGACAAACTTTGGAATCTCATCGAGCTTGGTCAGATCAAACACGAAGCTGTCGACCTTGTCGCTTCCATGCTTCTTCTGGAATTCATCCAGTTTTTCTTGTCGCCGACCGACGATGATGGCCTGTTTGCCGTCTTGCACAATCTTCTCTGCCAGTGCCCATCCGATACCAGATGTTGCGCCTAGCACAAGGACCTTGTTGTATTTCAGAGACATGTTGGGATTTTCCTAGTGTAGATGAGAGTGGTGATATAGCTGTAGATTTTGTTTCGGGCATACGCATCTTTTCAATGGCGGCCTCGGGGACCCATAATCATCATGATGAACATCATCCTGCAACATCTCGGCAATACCGGCTTTTAGGAAAATCTTGCCTCGAGTGTTGTAATGTCGCGCAAAAGATCTGAACGATGTCCAAGTGCAGTCGAGACGTCATCGTGAATTGTGGATCTGCACTTTCGGCAGTTGTGTCGGTTGCAGCAGCAACATCAACACCAAGCATAGAGAAGACAGAAAGTAGGGGGACGAGGGATTATATTATTTAAAGTACTAGGGGTATCAATTTAAATCGCAAAGGCCGTGGTTTCGAGCAGTGGTACAACTAGTTGCAGAGAAACTTGCGCTTCCATGAATTACCCTTCTCCACATCGCTATCCTTGGTGAGCTGGCTGTTTGCACGTCCAAAGTTGACAAACTTGGGCCAGGTGTTGGTAAGGACAAGGTACTTGATCTCTTTCTCGGCAGCATCAAATATCATCTCGGTGAACGTATCCGGGATCTCGACGTCGGCCAGCATTGCGTCCTCATCGAGCTCCTCCATGTTGGACACCGCCTTGAGGTTTGCACGTCCCAAGTTGTCAAGGCAGATGGGGCTGGTGGGAACCACGGGGCTGTGAGGCACCTTGAGTTCATGGGACGATGCGCTGCTGTTGCTGCGATCGGTACTGTCGGCGTTGTTGAATGGCGAGTCTGAAGCATCGTCAGGCAGTACGTTGTCGAAAGGAGTGGCCTTGTCGCTAAGCGAAGAAGTAGTCGAGCCTTGGCGGTGGCTGTAGAGAAAGTTTGCCGTTTGCGAAAAGACGAGATGAAGACGCTTCATCTCCTTGGATGAGATGTTGATGGGAAATTCGGAAAACTCGAGAGAGATGAAATGAGCGTAAATGCGAGTAGCAGCAACAAACTGCTGGCGGCGGTGCTCAGCTGTGTTTGATTTTGGTGTGAACCAGTAGCGTCGCCAGTACGC
>Ga0265780_10007314_pt1 | contig 13587 bp, 15 predicted proteins | sample P1T30metagenome_FD_192432 | JGI IMG/M metagenome (GOLD analysis project Ga0265780, IMG submission 192432) | Plant litter microbial communities from East Loma Ridge, Irvine, California - P1 T30 | ecosystem: Environmental > Terrestrial > Plant litter > Unclassified | place: USA: California... | reverse complement strand
GTCGGCACCACTTCCTGCAGGCCGTGGTGCGTAAAGCGGAACCACGTATCGTTGCGCTTCACCCAATACAGCGGGGCTTCCCAGCCCTGCGCCTGGGCCAAGTCCCAGCCCTCGCCCATCCAATGAAGGAAATAGTGGTAGCCGCCGTCTTCCATAAAGGCCAGGTAATCGGCGTTGGTCACCAGGCGGTTCTGGATTTCGAACGGGGCGAGCAGCACGTCGTGCGCGGCCAATTCATTATCGAAGCAAAAGCCTTTTTCCTGAAATCCGACCCGGTAAATGCCCCCCGGCACCGGCAGCCAGGTAGCGGGCGTCGGCGCCGCGGCTACCTCGGCATCCAAGGTGGCTGCGGGCAGGTATTCCGGAGCCAGCGGGCTGGTACTCAAAATGTATTTGATGTCCGTAACGAGTAGTTCCTGGTGCTGCTGCTCGTGCTGCAAGCCCAACTCCAGCAACTCATAGAAAGTGGCCGGCAGGTCTTCGCCCTGGCTGAGCAGGGTCATCATGGCGGCATCGGCGTGGGCGCGGTAGGCCAGCACATCGGCCAGGGCCGGGCGCGAGAGCGTGCCGCGGTCGGCACGGTTTACCCGCGAGCCCAGCGAGTTGTAGTATGAATTGAACAGGTAGGCGTATTCGGGATGAAAAAGCTGGTAGCCGGGCGCATATTCCTTCAGCAGGAAGGTTTCCCAAAACCACGTGGTGTGGGCCAGATGCCACTTGGGCGGGCTCACATCGAGGGTGGGTTGCACCACGGTATCTTCGGGTAACAGCGGCGCGCACAGGGCTTGGCTCTGGGCACGCACGGCTTGGTAGCGGGCCAGCCAAGCGGAAACACGAGCCGGAGCCAAAGGAGGGTGAAGTTGAGACATAATAGTCAGAGTACGCAATTGGGATGAGCTACCGCACTAACTGCATTAGCAGGCTTGAGGTTATTACCGAATCCATCTTTCGCACTGATGCGGTTTTTATCATACTACGGAACAAACACGCGACTGTGTAAGAAAAGTACGTAGAAGCTCTTCCGTAGTAGTTGGTATTTATGTGCAATTTCGGCCATAAATCCAACCTATTGCGCCAGAAAGGGTAGGTTTATGGCAAGTGTGCACTACCATTGTACTACACAATCAAATCCCAACAAACTTCAACATCAACCCCCTTTCCATTTCTGCTATGAGCACCAACCCCACTGCCGCCGCCTCCGCCAAACCAGCCACCCGTCCTGCCAACCGGGTAGGCGCCAAGAGCCGTCGCGGCTTTGCCGCCATGAGCCCCGAAACCCAGCGTCGTATTGCCAGCGAAGGTGGCAAAGCGTCGCACGCCAGTGGCCGTGGCCACCGTTTCTCCGCCGATGAAGCCCGCGATGCCGGCCGCAAAGGTGGCCTCGTGAGCCGCCGCGGCAAAGCCAGCACCAGCGAAAGCAAATAGCCTGACCCTACTGCGGGAGCGAAGCATGGCGCCCATCTTTGCGCCATGCTTCGTCTCTCTTTTTCGCAGCGTGCGCTGCGCTTCAATTTTCCGGCCCGCACCTCGCGCGGCGCCTTGGCCGAACACGTGGCCTGGTACCTGCACCTGACCGACGATGCCGCGCCCGGCATCGTCGGCTTGGGTGAGGCAGCCCCCCTGGCTGGCCTTAGCCCCGATTTTGGGCCCGCTTTTGCAGACGCCGTCGCGGCGCTGTGTGCGCGGTTCAATGCTGCCGCACTGGCTGCCTTCCCGGCCGCCGATGCTCCGGCCTTTGTGGGCCCGGGGCTGCCCTCCCTCACGTTTGCACTCGAAACAGCCGCGCTTGATTTGGCCGGCGGGGGGCAGCGTCAACTCTACCCCAATGCTTTCAGTCAGGGCCGCACCGCACTGCCCATCAACGGCCTCGTGTGGATGGGCGATGCCGCCTTTATGCGCGAGCAAATTCAGCAAAAGCTGGCAGCCGGCTATTCCTGCCTGAAACTCAAAATTGGCGGGCTCGACTTTGCTACCGAGTTAGATTTACTGAATGAAATCCGCTCCGTGGCCGGGCCCGGGGAGCTTACGCTACGCGTAGATGCCAATGGCGCCTTTGCCCCGGCCGATGCCCCTGCTAAACTCGCCCAGCTGGCGGCTTTTCACATTCATTCCATCGAGCAGCCCATTGCCGCCGGCCAACCCGCCGTGCTGGCTTCGCTGTGTCGTACCTCGCCCCTGCCCATTGCCCTCGATGAAGAGTTGATTGGTGTGAGTGACCCGGCCCGGCAAGCCGCCCTGCTTGATGAAATCTGCCCGGCTTTCGTAGTGCTCAAACCCACGCTGTTGGGGGGGCATGCGGCCACCCGCCGGTGGATAGCCTTGGCCGAAGCCCGTGGCATCGGCTGGTGGATTACCTCGGCTTTGGAGTCGAACGTGGGACTAAATGCCGTAGCGCAGCTAACAGGCGAATACGACGTGCAAAACTTCCCGCAGGGCCTAGGCACCGGTCAGCTCTATCACAACAACATAGCGGCGCCGCTGCACATCGGCCACGGCGCCCTTCGCTACGACCCAGCCGGCGCATGGGAGCAGCCCGACTAGTGCAGCTTCGGTAAAAATGGCGCTTCTTTATGCGTTATTTACCGGTCTGGCTGTGCTTCCTGTCTATGCTCGTTCTGCGCTTTGTGTGTTTGCTGGTTTTCCTAAGCTTTTGCGGGGAAATGGGCCAACCTGCGCATGCCCAAAGCATTGCCGTCAAGGCGCCATTCCACTTTAAGTCTACTCGTCGTCATCGGGCCATCGTCCCTATCCAGGTACAGCGCAACCTGCTGGTTATTAATGCTTGGCTCAATGGATATGGACCGTTTAATTTCCTACTGGATACCGGTGTTGCCACATCCATTATCACCTCTCCGGCCTTGGCCGACTCGCTTGGGTTGCTCCACGGTGAGAAATTCCGGGTCGTGGGAGCCGGCGGCGCCGATACCGGCCTGCTCGCTTACCAAACCGACCAGGTAGCAGTGACTTTACCCGGAGTAATAGCTCCGCGCATGAGCTGGCTGGTGCTCTCCGAAGATGTGCTCAACCTCTCAGGCTACGTGGGCGTGCCCATCCACGGCATTTTGGGTTCTGAGCTGTTTCGCAGCTTCGTGGTCACGCTCAAGCCGGAGGATGGCCACTTGCTGCTGCAGGATTCGGCCACCTACCGCGCCCCCAAAGGCCGGCGGTGGGCCAGTATTCCGCTGTCACTGGAACGGGGCAAGGCGTATTTCACCGCCCCAGTGCAGCTCAATGATACGCTCAGCATGCCACTGAAACTGGTGCTCGATACCGGAGCCAGCCACGCATTGTCGCTGGAGCTCGACTCGGACCCACGCCTGCTGGGGCCAGCCAAACGCTTTCCTACCGACCTCGGGCGTGGCCTGACGGGCATCGTGCAAGGCTACCTGGGCCGGGTGCCCAGCCTGCAATTGGGGAAATTTCGGCTGCCGTCGGTGCTCACCTCCTACCCCAATGCCAGCGACGTACATACGCGCGTCGACGTCCCCCGCAACGGCAACGTGGGCTATGAGCTGCTGAAGCGCTTCCTCCTCGTTATCGATTATCCCCACCGGCGCATGCTCCTGCGGCCTAATATTCACTTCCGTGATGCTTTCGAGCACGATATGAGCGGCATGGACTTGCTAGCGGTTGGCTCTGATTTCCGGCGCTTTCTGGTGCTGCGTGTGATACCCGATTCGCCCGCCGCTGCGGCCGGGCTGGAGGTTGACGAAGAGTTGATAAGCATCAACTTTCTACCCGTCAGCGTTTTTAACCTCACGCAACTCAGCAACATGCTACACTCGCAGGATGGCCGCTTGCTGTTGTTGCTGCTACGCCGCCCCAATGGCGACCTGCACAGCACCACCATCCGCCTCAAACGGCAAATCTGAGCGCAGGGGCCATCCGGCGCTATCTTCGCTGCTGCGTAGGCCCTCGGTTGCCGGGCCCGCGCCGACTCACTTTATCGATTACTATGACTGCTCGACTTTTAATTCAGCTCGCCGCCGTTTCTGGCGGGCTGGGGGTTGCCATTGGGGCTTTTGGGGCTCATGCCCTCCACGACATGCTGGTAAAATCTGGCCGGTTCGACACCTTCGAAACGGCAGTGCGCTATCAGTTTTACCACACGTTGGCACTGTTGGCCATCGGCGTGCTGTGGGCTGCCCGGCCCGAATTGCGCGTTTTAGGAACCACTGGCTGGCTGTGGGCTGGCGGCATTGTGGTGTTCTGTGGGTCGCTCTACACGCTATGCTTCACGGGCATCACCAAGCTTGGGGCAGTAGCCCCCATTGGCGGCCTCCTCTTCATTGCCGGCTGGATTAGCCTCATCCTGGCTGTGCGCGAACTGTAATTTTCTATCACAGGGCCAATAAAAAAGGCCGTTCGCATTGGCGAACGGCCTTTTTTATTGGCCCTGTGGGCCGGAGTCAATTACTTGGTTTTGGCTTTAATCTTGGCACCGTCCGTTTTCTCTTTCACCTTTTTGCCTTCAGCTTTGGCCGGCACCATCGCCGACGAAGCCGCATCGGCAGCAGGAGCAGCGGCGGCAGTAGCGCCAGCCTCTTTCACCTCACCTACCAACGATACAGTGGTGCTGCCGCCGGTAGCGTTCGACTCAATGGTCAGCACTTTGTTCTGCATACCGATTTTGCCGGTCGAGTTGAAGTGCGCCGAGATGGTACCGGTTTTGCCGGGTGCTACGGGGTCCTTGGTCCACTCCGGCGTAGTGCAGCCGCAGCTCACGCCGATGTTCGAAATCACGAGGGGCGCGGTGCCGGTGTTCTTGAACTTGAACGTGTGGTCAACAGTGCCGCCCTGTACTACAGAGCCGAAGTCGTACTTCACTTCTTCGAAGGTGATGGCCGGACCAGCGGTGGTGGCCGCTTTGGTAGCCGGGGCCTGCGCCTGTGCAGTGTAAGCGGCGGCGGTTAGGCTCAGAGCGAGGAGCAAGGTTTTTTTCATAAAAATCAAGAGTCAGGAAACGTTAAAGAGCGTTGGGGTTTAACAAATTTAGTGCTTTCGAGCACACTCACAAATTTCTGACCAAACTACCCAGCCTTAGCTGAAGAAACGGTGAAGCCTATTCAACCAAGTCCACGAATTTAAAATTCCGACCACAAATACCGGCTTAGTCCTCTTCCACCGGGTCGCTTATCAGCTTTTTTTGGAAGTTCAGCAGAAACAGTCGCTCCGACGCCCGTGTGATGGCCGTGTAGAGCCAGCGTGCAAATTCACCGGCCAGCGGCTCATCGGGCTTCAGAAAGCCATGGTCGACAAACACCGCCTGCCACTGCCCGCCTTGGGCTTTATGACAGGTCAGGGCGTAGGCAAATTTTACTTGCAGCGCATTCAAGTAAGGGTCTTTGCGCATTTCCTTGTAGCGCTCCGCCTTGGTCTTGAGATGGGCGTAATCTTCACTCACAGCCAGGTAAAGAGCATTGTTGCGGTCCGATGGTAGGGCTGGGCTCTCGGTGTGCAGCGTGTCGAGCAGCAGCTTCACCTCAATCTCGGGCTCGTCGGGGTAATCGACCAGCCGCACCAAAGCCTGGGCAAAGTGGAAGCCGTACATCTCTTCGCGGCGAATTACTTTCCTGATTTCCAGAAAGTCGCCGTTGGCCAGAAAGCCAATTTCCGATTCCTTAGGCAGCCAGAAATAGTTGTTGCGTACCACCATGAGGTAGTCGCCACCCTCAATCTCTTCCTCGGCATCAAACAATGCACGCCGAATGAGTTGGTTATACTGGTTAGCGTTGCGGTTGGAGCGGCAGATGATGGTGGTATTCTCGTGGCCAAAATTGCGATAGGCCCAGCGCAGGCCATCTTCCAGCTTGTCGCCACCCATCTTGAAAATATCGCGGAATCCTTTGGTGTGCAGCTGGATGTTGGGGGCCTCCTCGCGCAATTCCTCGCGCAGCTCCGTCGCATTCACCAGAATGCCCGATTGCTGGGCTTGGCGCATTACCTGGCGCAGCTCCACGTGCCCGACATCGGCGCGGAAGCGGTGGGCCAGCAACTCGGGGTCGAGGGCCGGACTTAGGAGCTGGCCCACGGGCGGCAACTGCGCCGTATCGCCGATTACCAAAAGTTTGTTGCTGGTTTTTTCGAATACAAAGCCCATCAAATCATCGAGCAGGCCATTTTCACCAAACGCCTTTTCGTCCGAAATCATCGAGGCTTCGTCCACGATGTAGAGTGTTTGCTCAGCACGGTTGGGCTGGCGCTGAAAGTTGAGCCGCTCGGCGGGCGCGCCAGATGTCTGGCGGTATATTTTCTTGTGAATGGTGCTGGCTGCCACTCCTGCATAGCCGGCCATCACCTTGGCGGCACGGCCGGTGGGAGCCATCAGGGTGTATTTGCGCTGCATTTTGTGCAGCCACTGCACCAAGGCACTAACCACGGTCGTTTTGCCGGTGCCTGCGTAGCCGCGCAGCACAAATACCTTCCGTCCCGGCAACTGGTCCTTCAAAAAAGCATCAAGTTGCGTGAAGAGCAGGGCCTGGTCGTCGGTAGGCTCGTAGGGAAAATAGTCGCGAACGGATGGAGTACGGAGGGAGAGCATTAATCTTTAATTGGGCAAACCCATGTTAAACCACGGGGCCATCGCAATACTGAGAAAAATATAAGTGCTATTGAATCTATAGAAGCATTCGCTTCAGATACGCGTCACGCTGCATCATCCGCGTTTTGTGCTTCCGTCATCAAGGCTGGCAGCGATTCTAAATCATCAAAAAACCAAGCTAGTTCATTATTCGGCCCCTTCTAAGGCGATGCTTATTTCAAGAATCGCAATCTTCTGATTTACAGCGAATTTTACTTACTTTAAAACCCCGCTTCCCGTTTATATTTACTGGGGCTCAATCACCGCCATAGTGGCACTGGCCTTGGCAATTAGCAGCTCATCGCACCACACCTCAGCTTCGCAGAAATGCAGGCGGCGACCAGCTTTCAATACCCAACCAATGGCCTTGAGCCGCTTGCCCACGCCAGGGTGCAGGTAGGAAACTTTCAAATCCGAAGTGACTACGCCGAAGTTATCCGGCACCAGCGTCACGGCGGCAAAACCAGCTACTAAGTCGGCCAGTGTGGCGATAAGGCCACCGTGCGCAAAGCCGCGCTGCTGCATGTGCTGCTGGGCCAAATTGAGCCCGGCCTCCACACGACCGGGCGTTATGACGGGCATTTCGGCCCCGATAAGATGCATGAAGTGCTGCCCGGTGAGCTTGCGTCGGATGCGGACTTCAAGCTCATCGGAAGTAATGGAAGCGGGAGATTGACTATTTGAGCTCAAAATGTTAAACTACTTTATTACAAGAACTACTCCATCTTTAAGGAGGACTTTATTATTTATACTCCCTTGTACCAAGGGGTAAATTCTAAAACCTTTTAGACCTTTAAACCTGTCTGTTTGGCCATTAAAGCCCGATTTGGGTCGGCTTAGCCAAAGGTACAGCTTGCGCATGGCTGTGCAGAGTTCCAGCCAATACTTTGGCGATTGAATGGTTGCCTCCGGGATTGTCGACATGAGGATAGGAATCCATACTAGCCTGTGCAAACAGTGCCTTGAGCAGGTTATCCACGTAGCTTAAGGGCTTCCAGAAGGACTGAGTGGCAGAAGCAATTTTTGTCGGGAGAGGAATAAAACATTGTTGTTTTTCGGTCGTTAGTCGTACACGCTGCAATTAGATTTTTATTCCTTTTCATAAATTTCATGCCCGAGCTTCAACCTGTTTCCTCCGATAGTTTGCTACAGGCCTATTCCGGAAAAGTGCGCGTGCGCGTGGGTGGGCTACTGGTGCGCAATGGTGCGGTGCTGCTGGCAGCTCATCGGGGCCTGTTGCCCAATGCCGCCCCGTTTTGGTCGCCGCCGGGCGGCGGGTGGCAGTTTGGCGAAAGCATCCGCGAAGCGCTGCTGCGGGAATTTCGGGAGGAAACCGGCCTGACCGTGGAAGTAGGCCGCTTCCTACACCTGCATGAGTTCAGCACTGATAAACTCCAGGCAATGGAACTGTTTTTTGAAGTATTGGCTGCCAACGATGCGCAACCGCAGCTTGGCCACGACCCCGAACATACCGCCACCCAGCAGCTACTTACGGAGCTAAAGTGGCAAACACCTCGGCAGTTGCTTCAGCTGCCACCGGCCCAGGTGCATCCGGTACTGCGCATGGTGCTCAGTCCCGATGACCTGTTCGTGCCACAAACCCACTTCGCCTGATTCTCCCCTAGGGCAGCAGGCAGGCAAATATTCTCAAAGCACAGCCAGATAGATACAGCACGCACTCATAACCCCAGTGCCCATTTGCCCAAAGTTCTTGCCTCGCGGCAAGAGGCATTATCTTTAGGGCCGGCCACTGGGCCGGTTTAGCTTCAATTCGTGTCTGCTACTGCTCCTTCTGCGTCATCGGCTGCCTTGCCAACTCTGCTGCGCCTGCGCGACGAGACTTTTGACCCGGCTAACCCGGGCGCCTATAACCTTTACCTGCTGGCCAGCCCTGGTCGCTTGTGCCTGGCCGTGGCCGATGTAGAGCGTCATAAATTTGTGGCCCTTGAAGATTACCAGTTGATGGCAGGTGGTGTGCCAGCCTTGGCAGCCCAACACGATTTCCTGAATCAGCGCGGCTGGAACGCGGTACGGCTGGCCATCTCGGGCCGGGCTTTCACCCTCCTGCCGGCGCCCTTGTTCCGGCCCGGCGACGAGGTCGCCGCCCTACGCCTGCACCACACCCCTACCCCAACCGAAACCGTGCGCCATACCACGCACCCCGGCCTCGAACTGGTGAACGTGTTTGCGGCCGATGCGGCTTTGGCTGACTGGCTAACGGCCACTCACGGTGCTACCGGCCGACTGCTTCACCACACCAGCGCCTTGCTAGCCGGCATCGTGAGCCAGCGCGGAGCCACCATGCCCCGCCGCCTTTACCTCAACCCTGGCTCGCAGGAACTCACCCTAGTGGTGCTAGGCCAGCACCTGGAGTACTGCAATGTGTTTGCCTGCTCCACCGCCGAAGACGTGGTGTATTATACTATACTGGTAATGCAGGAATTAGGCCTCGACCCCGACCAGGACGAAGTAACCGTGTGGGGTGAGCTCATGCCTGATTCGGCGGTATTTAGCCTGCTGCGGACTTACGTGCGGAATGTGCGCTTTGGCTCCCGCCCCAACAATGTGCAATATAGCTACCGGCTGAATGACGTGTTTGAATACCGCTATTTCGACTTATTCAGCCTGCATTTCGCTTGATGTATGCGCTATAAATTAAAAATCCATGAGTTGACCCCGATGAATATTTGGCTTTCAATAATTTGAATCGGTTCCTGAATCAATTCCTAGACTCACAATTTTCAACTCATCATTAAGCATTTTATGCCCCGTATTGCTGTTTTCCCTGGCTCTTTTGACCCCTTTACCAACGGCCATCTGGATATTGTGCAGCGTGGCATTGAGCTTTTCGACCACGTCATCGTGGCCATTGGCACCAACAGCAGCAAGCAGCGCTACATGCCCGCCGAACAGATGCAGCAGCTCATCAGCAGCTTATTTGAAGGAGAACCTCGGGTATCGGTGCGCACGTTTACGGGGCTCACGGCGGAGTTTGCGCGCACTACCGGTGCCACTTTCTTGCTACGCGGCCTGCGCAACAGTCCCGATTTTGAGTATGAAAAGCCTATTGCCTACGGCAACCAGCACGTAAACCCTGGCCTGGAAACCGTGTTTTTACTCACCTCGCCTACCCTGGGGGCCATCAGCAGCACCATCATCCGCGACATTCACCGTTTCGGCGGCAACGTGGATGCGTTTGTACCCTTCCCCATCCCAGCCCGCACCCAGTGAGTGCTGGCGGCCTTATTTACCGCCCCGGCCTGATGGCTAATACACGCAAGCCCAATAACTCCGTGGGATGCTTCTCCTGAAAAACCGGCAGCACCAAATACTGAGAAGCTCCTAGCCGCAGCTTTCCACGATTCATCAGCTCGTCTTCGTTGCTGCCCATCAGCAACAGGTCTTTCACCTGCCGGGAGCCATGGTCGTAGTTCAACACTATATTCAGTCCCCGGTACTGGAACAGGACTGCGGAATCGACCGGCTCCCCGGCTTGCGTAGGGGGAAGCATAGTGGGGTCTTGAAAAACAGGAGGAACGGGATGTGCCGGCCCAATACGGTCTCGCACTTCATCGATGGTGAGCTTAAGCAAGCCAGCCACATCCAGCCGCGAATCATTATTTAAGGGGGCCGCTGCAGTACTAATGCTGTCATGCCTGGATTCGTGCGCACCTGAACAGGCTCCCACAAATCCAGGCACGATAGCACCCAATAGCAGCAATATTGGTAGCCGCATAACCAGGCAATAGACCGCTATTTTCCGTTGGCAGGCGCCTTAGCAGGCTTGCCGGCTACATGCGTAAGGTAATGACGCACGACCAAAGCAATGGAGGCATAGGAGTCTTCCAGCTTGGCCAGGGCTTCCTGGGGCGACATCCAACGAACCTCCTCAATATACTCTTCCGTCTGAGGCTTCATCAGGCTGTCGTCGAGGCACTTCATCAGGAACCAACTGGTCTTTTTCAGCATCTTATTGCCTTTGTAGGCGTAGCTGTGCCAAGTGCTTGGCAGCTTTTCGCCCAGCTCCAGCTTGATGTTGGTTTCCTCTTCCACTTCGCGCAGGGCACCAGCGGCTTGGTCCTCGTCGCTCTTGAGCTTGCCTTTGGGCAAATCCCATTTGCCAAGACGATAAATCATCAATACTTGGTCGCCCTTTGTAACGAGTCCACCGCCAGCTTTGGCAATTTTAAACTGGTCCTTAAAATGCAGGGTAATGTGTTTTTTCTTTTTGACCAGCATGGTCAGGGACTTCAGCTTTTTCAGCTTTTTCACCTCCATCAGGCGCAGGAGGCGGTCGATGAACAGCGGCCCGGCATCGCGTACCAGCACATCGCCCACTAAATCCTTGGACGTAAAATCGTCGTCAGGATTCAGAATCAAGTCGAATTTGTGCTTATATACCTTTTCGCTGAGCTTCTTGATAACCAGCGGAATGTCGTTGATGAAAATATTCATCGGGAAAAGCAAATTGAGAAAAGACGTTGGGCCGCAACGGCCACCGACATCAGGAAAAAAGAGAATACCAGCCTCGGCACCGGGCGCAAGATACGGGGCCGAGTCGATTTGCCGGCTAGTCCCATCTTTGCACCATGACACGCATAGGCCTACTTTCCGACACCCACGGCTACCTCGACGAGCGAATTGTGCACCATTTGCGTGGCTGCGACGAGATATGGCATGCCGGCGACTTCGGCGATGCGCGCGTGGTAGACGAATTGCAGGCCTTAGCACCGCACTTTCGGGGCGTGTACGGCAATATCGACGGTACGGACGTGCGCCTGACCCAGCCGCTGGTTCAAGATTTTGAGGTTGAAGGCTTGCGCGTGGTAATTACGCATATTGGCGGCTATCCGGGGCATTACGCACCGGCGGCCCGGCCCCTACTGGCCAGCATGCGGCCGGGACTGTTCGTGACCGGTCACTCGCACATTCTGCGGGTGATGCCCGACCCCAAGCTGGGCCTGCTGCACCTAAACCCCGGTGCGGCTGGCCAGCATGGCTTCCACCAAGTGCGCACGCTGCTGCGGTTTGGGATTGAGGCCGGAAAAGTAGTGGAGCTACAGGCCATTGAGCTAGGCAAGCGCGGGCGCTAACACTGGCCGGGGTAACTCAAAGCCAACAAGCCCCGCAACCTGCTTTAAACAGGGAACGGGGCTTGTCGCAATACGCTGCTGGTGCTGAACACGGGGCGCCTTAAGGCGCGGGGCTTTGCAACAGCTACGGAAGAAAAAACTTACAGCGCGATTTCGGGCTTGGGGTGCTCGCCTTCCTGGCCGTCTTCGTTTACAGGCTTGGTTACGGCTTCGGCGTCGTCGAAGGCTTCGGCGTTAGCGGCCGTTTCGTCGGTGCCGGAAACAGCTTCTTTCACCGAGTCAACGGCGTCAGCTACCACTTCTTTGGCTTTCTCTACTACGTCGCTGTGCACGACAGCGTCAGCTACTGCTTTTGCTTTGTCGACGACAGCGGTAGCGGTTTCTTTTACGGCAGCAACGGCACCAGCCACGCTACCAGTCGTGGTGAAGCGCGACTTCAACTCCTCAATGTCCACGTTTTTCAGTACGGGCGTGCGGAGCAATTCTTTGATGATGTGCTGCTTGTTGTTGGCGCGGGCAATGTTCTTGCGGTGTTTGCGCTTGAGGCGGGTAACGGACATGGTGCCGGAATGGTTAAAGGCTAGGCTTACGAAACGGAGGGCAAAAGTAAGGCTTCCATTCTGAAAGTGCAAGCCCATGAGGCATTTTGCTGAATTACTGCATATTCAGGTGGCCAATACGGGGTCGACCCAGGCGCTACTTTTGCTCTCCGGCTTTGCTGTAGGCCGCAAATTCACTTCTAACTTTTCCTTCCAGCTCCGTTCTCTTTATTGCTTTCGTGATGTCTATTGAAACCCCTGCCCTTCCTATCATTGACCTCCGCTCCGATACCGTGACGCGGCCCACGCCGGCGATGCTGGCGGCCATGACGGCCGCGCCCGTCGGTGATGACGTGTATGAGGAAGACCCCACCGTGCGCCGCCTCGAAGAAATGGCTGCCGCCCGTTTTGGGCTTGAAGCCGGGTTGTTTTGCCCCTCGGGCACGATGACCAACCAAATTGCCATTAAGGCGCATACCGAGCCGCTGAGCGAAGTTATCTGCGAGCAAACAGCCCACGTCTACCTCTGGGAAGTGGGTGGTATTGCGTTTCACTCGGGGGCGTCGGTGGCGCTGCTGCCCGGCAACCGGGGCCGTGTCACTGCTGCGCAGGTCGAAGCGGCCATTCGGCCCGAAAATATTCACTACCCGACCACCCGCCTCGTCTGCCTCGAAAACACGCACAACCGGGGCGGCGGCACTTGTTATAGCCTGGAAGATTTGGCGGCCATCAGCGACGTGGCCAAGCGCTACGGCATTGCCCGGCACCTGGATGGCGCCCGTATTTTCAATGCGCTGGTAGCCACCGGGCAACGCAGCGAGGAGTATGGGCAATTTTTCGATTCGATTTCGGTGTGCCTAAGCAAAGGGTTGGGCACGCCGGTGGGCTCGGTTCTGCTGGGCACGGCCGATTTTGTGCGGAAGTGCAAGCGCATCCGCAAGGTGATGGGCGGCGGCTGGCGGCAGGCGGGCTACCTGGCCGCGGCGGGCATTTATGCGCTCGAAAACAACGTAGCCCGCCTAGCCGATGACCACCGCCGCGCCACCCGTTTAGCCGACGTCTTGCAGCAGCAACCTTACGTAGCAGAAGTACTGACGCCGGAAACCAACCTCGTGATTTTCCGACTGCACGAGAGCCAACCGGCCGCCGATTTCCTGGCAACGCTGGAGAAGCAGGGCATTCGGGCCAGCAGCTTCGGACCGCAGTGGATTCGGTTTGTGACGCACCTCGACGTGGATGATGCCATGCTGAGCCGCGTTGAGGTAGCCCTGGCGGCCGTTTAGGCGAGGACGAAGGAACGGAAAGTTCTTGTCGGTGGTGGGGATTCTGTTCGGCGTTTTGACTGTTATTCTCACCATGAACCTATTCATCATTG
>Ga0265780_10007312_pt1 | contig 13588 bp, 10 predicted proteins | sample P1T30metagenome_FD_192432 | JGI IMG/M metagenome (GOLD analysis project Ga0265780, IMG submission 192432) | Plant litter microbial communities from East Loma Ridge, Irvine, California - P1 T30 | ecosystem: Environmental > Terrestrial > Plant litter > Unclassified | place: USA: California... | reverse complement strand
TGACGTTTTCCGAATCCGGGCCGGTGGCCGGCCAGGGGCAAGTCGCCCAGCAGATTTTCTGGTACGCCGCATTCACGGCCGGCATGACCAAGCCTGGCCTGGCCGTCGTCAACCCCGACGGCACGCCGAAATGGCGCATGGCCCCGAGCCCGCATGGTCCCTACTGGAAACAAGGCATGCAGAACGGCTACCAGGATGTCGGCGCGTGGACCTACCTGAAAAGCACGCCGCCGGACCGCATGGCGGCAGCCTGGCTGTACGGCCAGTTCGTTACATCGAAAACCGTCTCGCTGCGCAAATCGATCGTCGGCGTCAGCTTCATCCGCGACTCCGACATCCGTTCGCAGGCCATCACCGACCTGGCGCCGAAATGGGGTGGCATGGTGGAGTTTTACCGCAGCCCGGCGCGCGTGGCCTGGACGCCAACCGGCAACAACGTGCCTGACTATCCAAAGATGGCCCAGCTGTGGTGGAAAAATGTCTCGACGGCGATCTCCGCGGAAAAAACGCCGCAGCAGGCCATGGATAACCTGGCCAACGAAATGGATCAGCTGATGGCGCGCCTGCAGCGGGCCGGCATGAAAAACTGCGCACCCAAGCTGAACGACAAGAAGGATCCGAACCAGTGGCTGTCGAACAAGGGCGCGCCGTGGATCAAGCTCGTCAACGAGAAACCCAACGGTGAGACCGTGCCTTATGACGAGCTGCTGAAAGCGTGGAAGGACGGGCGCATCAGGTAGCCTCTGGCGCGCCGCTTACGGCGTTCCCATGCCGGCGATCTTGACCGGCATAGTTTCCGGCGGGCGGTGAAACACCTGCCGCAAATAGGCCAGGAAGGTCTCGTCCTTGCACATCGTCTTGCCCGGCGAATCCGACAGCTTTGCCACCGGCTGCCCATTGCAGCTGACCAGCTTCATGACGATATTGAGAGCCTTGAACTGGGTATCGTTGGTGAGCTTGGTGCCGATGCCGAAGCCGCACATGACGCGGTCGGAAAAATGCCGGTACAAGTCCATTGCGCTGTCCATGGTCAGGCCGTCGGAAAACACCAGCCGCTTGGTATGCGGGTCGACACGCAGCTTGGCGTAATGACGCAGCGCTTTTTCGCCCCACTCGACCGGGTCGCCCGAGTCGTGGCGCAGGCCGTCGAAGAGCTTGGCGAAATACATGTCGAAGTCGGCCAGGAAGGCGTCCATGCCGACCACGTCGGTGAGCGCTGTACCGAGGTCGCCGCGGTACTCCTGCACCCAGTCTTCGAGCGCCGCCTTTTGAAAATCGCGCAGGCGCACGCCAAACGACTGGAATGCCTGCATGTATTCATGCGCCATGGTGCCGATTGGCACCAGCTTGTATTTTTTGGCGAGATAGACGTTCGACGTCCCCTTGAAAAACTCGGGGACTTCACGCGCAAAGGTGGCGACCACTTCGTCATGCCACGCGCCGGAAAAACGCCGCCGCACACCGAAGTCGAAAAACTCGAATGGCGAGCGGCGCATCGGCTCCTTGGCGAATGCCCGCAACTGCACCAGCTTGTCGTTCAGCCGTTCACGCGCAACCGCCATCGCGGCATCCTGGTCGACGCGCCGGAAATACAGTTCATTGACGATATACAGCACGTAAATTTCGAAGCCCATCACATGGACGACCGGACCGCATGCACGGATCGTCAGGTGCGGGCCGTCGGTGCCGACCTCGATGAATTTACGCTGGAAGCGAAACACGGTGAGGAAGTCAGCGAAGTCGCTTTTAATGAACCGCAGGCCGCGCAGGTACGCCACCTCATCGTCGGCAAACGACAGCGAACACAAATGGTCGAGTTCGCGCTCGACCTCTTCCTTCAAGTCGGCCAGCGGAAACGCGGGGGTATTGCGGCAATTGAATTCGTACTCGCCGTGGGCATTCGGATGGCGGTGCAGCAGCGCCTGCCACATCGTGAATTTATACAGATCAGTCTCGAGCAGGCTGCGCACAACCGGTGCGTAACTGCCTGCGCCGGGCTGCGGGGCCGTCATGCCGTCACCGCGCGGCTGCGTTTTTTGGGGGCCAGCATGGTGCCATTGCAGCTTGGCGCGCCACAGCGGCATGCGAACTGCTTTTTCACCGCCGCGGTATGGCGTGCATCGTAGACCAGCGCATAGTTATAGTTCAATTCTTCTCCCGCCTCGATATCATGCAGCGCGTGGATATATACGCGCCCGTCGTCTTCATACGCTTCGCAATTCGGCTCGCAGGCATGGTTGATCCAGCGCGCATCATTGCCGCGCCGCCCGCCATCGATCACGCGTCCATCGGCCAGCGTAAAGAAGAAAGTATGGCCGACTGGCCCGCCGCCATCGATCGCGCGCTGCGTCGCCACGTCCCAGTCAATACGCTCGCCGCGGTACTCGATGATCTTTTCACCGGCAGCAATCGGGCTGCGCGCAAACACGCCGTTCCCATGCACGGGCGACTTGCGCACTTCGTAATTCGGCAGCTTGGCGGAAACAGGTTTGGGCGAAGAAGTCATCGGGCGATCATGTTGAATGCAGGTGTTCTTATCATACCGATATTGCCCGCGATACGCTGCGCACGGCATGCAGCGATCTTTCCCACCCGGCACCATATTTTTGTGTCAGCATGGAGTTTCTGAACGATGTACTTCCTCTGGAGTTGCCATGAGTGCGAATTTGACTGCGAATTTGGCTGTGAACCTGCCTGCGTATCTCCCTGCATTGATCTGGACATGTTCCGCGATCATCTGCCACGTCATCGCCAAACGCCGCCACATCGCCTCCACGACGCCCAAGGCAATTGCGGTCACGTTCCTCGGCCCCTTCGCGATTCCTTACTTCCTCGCCATCCGCCGAAAGTAACCACGGCAACGACCGACACCAACACCGTGGGGGTCAGGTCCGGCAAACGTCATTTGCGGAACTTTTCGAGCAGCTCGCTGTCACGTTTAGGTGTGTGCTCGGCCTCGCCAGCGAGACGCGGACCTGCCCTCGTTTGCTCCAGGAATATCAGCCGCATACACAAACATTTTTTTCGGATCCTCTTGTCCCTCCCCCTCGGCTTTGCGGGTGTCACCGCTGGCGCTGCCAGCTTCGACTGCACCGCTGCACGGGGCAAGGTCGAAACACTGATCTGCAGCGACACAAGCCTGTCTGCACGCGACGAAGCGCTTGACGCCACCTACGCAAAACTGCGCAGTGCGTCCAGCGATACGCGCACGGAAAAGGCGATGCAGCTGGCATGGCTCAGGCGAAGGAATACATGTCCCGACGTTCTTTGCGTGCAGCGTGCCTATGATGCCCGGATCGACGAACTGCATGCCAGGCTGGCCAGCGATCACCCGCTGGTGGGCTTTTGGGAGAAAACATTTACCTGTGACGGGCTCAGCGATATATATGCAGAGAGGTGCAAACAGGGAGAGCGCGACAGATTTCAGTTGTCCATCGTGGTCTTGGGCGGACGCATCTGCGCGCTCCATGCCGTATCGGCCAATATGGGGAATCGGGTCGATGAAGTCGAGGATCGGCAACCGTCAATGACGGGAACGACCGACGGAAATGACGCTACGGTTCACTTTCGCAGTACCTGGGACGGGACCGGAACCGCGGTCCTGCACATCGAAGGCAAGTCCTTGCACTGGAAAGCCACGCCTGAAAACCAGGAACCCAGCTATATCCCGGACGACGCCGTGCTGCAGCGCGTTCCTGCAGGGCCTGGCGACAGGATGCCGGAGTGCCACGCTTAGCGCGGCGCTCACGATCATGCCGTTTCGCGCCAGCCCTGGACAATAGCTGGCTCGGACAGTTAAACAATCGACGTTTGCCGGATGTGACCCCGGTGGATTGCTTTGACGACTCTTCAAAGGAATCATGTTTAATTTTTCTCATCCGAAACCGCTCGTGGATGGCCGTGCGCAGGTGGTGCAGGTGGTACGGCAAGCTGCCAGGCCGGCAATGGTAGCGAACGTGTTGATCGTGGATGCGCCGCCGGAAAAAGGGGACGGCCTGTTGCCGTCTGCATCAATCAAACGACTGCTTGATACGGATTGATCTTCCTGCGACATTTACCCCATGCTGAATTTTTATTGGCTGCCTGTTTGCTGATCGTTGGACCTGAATGGAATATGTGCATACCGAGGGTCAGGACCAGCAAATGTCGAATGCGGAACCGTTGCCGCAACCTGCTGTCGGCTTCGGCGTTCTGGCCGAGCCCGCTAGAGACGCACAAAGGCGGTTATCGTCAGCGCCTATCAGTACCCCCGCGCTGACAATCCTCAAGTGAGAAAGTTCCGTAAATGACGTTTGCCGGACCTGACCCTGGCGGTTGCCGGACCTGGCCCTGGCCGTTGAACGGCGGTTGGCCCTGATGGTTTGCCGGTCAGATGAGCAATTTTTTCGTGAAGATACGATGGACGGCGATGCAGATGCACGCATGATACTGTTGAAGATCAGGGAAATGGTGGAGCGCGGGGAAGATGGCGTGATGTACGGAGATCGCCGCCAGGCACGCCATGATGTAGACGTGCTGCTAGGTAAGCCGACGGCGCAGGGCGTCGGCCATCTGCTGGGACCTACCGGGAAGTTTCAGGAATTATCACTTGAGTGCTGCTGGGGCAGGAAGTTCATCGAACTTGCTGCCGAACTTGACAAATTGATGGGACTGGACTGAACGGCGCTCGCTGGATGCCGGCTCCGCACCTCACGGCGCAGCCGCAGCTTCCAGCCCCGCCAGATCGAGCTTTTTCATTTGCAGCATCGCGCTCATGACGCGCTCGCTGGCGCCAGGGACGGTGCTGGTCAATAGCGAATCCATCGAGCGCGGTACAACTTGCCACGACAGGCCGAAGCGGTCTTTCAGCCAGCCGCACTGGCGCGCTGCTTCATCACCGCCCTCCCCCAGCCTGTCCCAGTAATAATCGATATCGCCCTGGCTGTCGCAGCTGACCTGGAACGATACCGCCTCCGAGAACCGGAACAGCGGGCCGCCATTGAGCGCAGTGAACGGCTGACCATCCAGTTCGAAGGCGGCGACCATCACGCGGCCCGGTGGCTGACCGTGGATTTCGCGGCCGGCGTCACCGTAATGCGTCACTGTCGTCACGCGGGAGTTGGGGAAGATGCCGACATAGAAATTGGCGGCTTCCTCGGCCTGGCCGTCGAACCAGAGGCACGGGGTGATTGTCCTGACAGTCGGCATGCCTGGCTCCTTCCCTCATCACTGCATGAAAAAGGCGCGCAAGCACGCCGTCAGTTGTTATCAATTGCAATCGATTGCAAATCAGCTGCAATCTTCCTCGCGAAACTCCGCCACGCCGGCGCCGTCGCCACGCTGCTCTTCCTGGCGCCGCAGTTCGACACGGCGGATCTTGCCCGAAATGGTTTTCGGCAGATCGGTGAACGCAATCCTGCGGATGCGCTTATACGGCGCCAGCCGCTCGCGCGCAAACGCAAAAATGGCTGCCGCCACCTCGCGCGTGGGCGCAACGCCCGTCCGCAACGTGATGAACGCTTTCGGCACCGACAAACGCAACGCGTCTGGACTTGGCACGATCGCCGCCTCCAGCACATCTTCGTGCTCGACCAGTACACTTTCCAGCTCGAACGGGCTGATGCGGTAATCGGACGATTTGAAGACATCGTCATTACGTCCGACATAAAAATAATACCCATCGCTATCCACAAGGGCTGTGTCGCCGGTGTGGTAATGCCCATCGCGCATCACATCCGCAGTTTTTTCTTCATCGCCCTCGTAACACAGCATCAACCCCAGCGGCGCAGGGTCCAGCAAGATACAAATTTCGCCCTCGGCAGCAGGCTTGTCGTACACATCGAGCAAGATATTGCGGTAGCCAGGCAGCGGCCGGCCCATCGAACCGGGCTTGAGCAGCTGCCCCGGTGTGTTGCCGATCTGCGCCGTGGTTTCGGACTGGCCGAAGCCATCGCGAATGCGAATGCCCCAGGCCCGTTCTACCTGTTCGATCACTTCCGGATTCAAAGGTTCACCTGCACCGACAAGTTCTCTCAGCGGCAGCTTCCAGCCGCTCAGGTCTTCCTTGATCATCATCCGCCAGACGGTGGGCGGCGCGCACAGCGACGTGACGCCGCAACGCGCGATCATGCCCAGCGCCCCGGCCGCACTGAAGCGCTCGTAGTTGTAGACGAACACGGTGGCGCCGGCATTCCACGGCGCGAAAAAGCAGCTCCACGCATGCTTGGCCCAGCCCGGCGAACTGATGTTCCAGTGCACGTCGCCAGGCTGCAGGCCGATCCAGTACATGGTCGACAAATGTCCCACCGGATAGCTCTGGTGACTGTGCAATACCAGCTTGGGCTGGGCGGTGGTGCCGGAGGTGAAATACAGCAGCAGCGGGTCCGTGGCGTGCGTGACGCCGTCGGGGACAAATGTGCTTGACGCGCCGGCCGCATCGTCCAGGTTGTGCCATCCTGCCACTGGCGAACCGACAGCAATCCGGGTGTAAGCACCAGCCACCGTCGCAAACTTCGCCACCTCGGACGATTGCACGATCACGTGGCGCACATGGCCCCGCGCCATGCGGTCGACCAGGTCGGCGCTCGACACCAGCATCGTGGTCGGCACCAGCACGGCGCCCAGTTTGATACCGGCCAGCATGGCTTCCCACAGTTCGACGCGGTTCGGCAGCATCAGCATGACGCGGTCGCCGCGCCGCACGCCCAGTGCGCGCAGGTGATTGGCCACGCGGTTCGAGCGCGCGGCCATCTCGGCGTACGTGATTTTTTGCTCACTGCCGTCGTCCGCCACGACCCACAACGCCGGGGTGGCGTTGCCAATCGCCTGGATATCGAAGTAATCCAGCGCCCAGTTGAATTCGTCCAGCACCGGCGCGCGGTAATCGCGGTAGGCCGTGTCGTAGTCAAGGCGGTGCTGTTGCAGGAAGTCGCGGGCCGCGACAAAACGCTCGTGAGGGGTCATGCAAGGTCTCCTTTTTTATGGCTGCTGTGTTTTTGTCAGCATACTCCCGTTCGACGTGGTTGGACCGTCTCACGCCCCATGAAAATCTCCCGTGTGAGCCGCTGTATGCAGGCAAAATGTTGTACGCTAGCGGCCATGTATCGAGTCCAATTTCCCCTTAGCTATTACCTCTGCCGTCGATGAACGATCTTTCCCTCGAAACACGGCATTCCGACATTCTGTACGGCCCCCAGCAAGCCGAACTGCTCCGTGAAGAAATCCTCGCCGACCTGCTGGAAGCCAGTGCGCGACGCACGCCACAACACATTGCGCTGATCAGCGGCACCCGCCGCATCACCTATGCCGAACTCGACCAGATGGCCGGGCTGGCGGCCTCGCGCCTGATCGCCAATGGCGTGCAGCCGGGCGCCATGGTCGGGCTGTGGATGCCACGTGGTATCGACTTGCTCGTGATGCAAGCCGCCATTGCCAAGGCCGGTGCGGCGTGGCTGCCGATCGATGAAGATACGCCTGTCGAGCGCCTCGAAGTGTGCATGGAGGATGCGTCCGCGGTGGGTGTGGTCACCAGCGCGTCGTTTGCGCCCCGTCTCGCGGGGTTGTCCACGCAGAGCTGGACCGCGGAAGCGTTACTGGCGTCCAGTCAGCCTGGCGAAGTCATCCAGGTGCGCGGCGACGTGTCGCCTGACCTGCCTGCCTACGTCATCTACACATCGGGCTCGACCGGCAAGCCAAAAGGCATCCTGATCAGCCAGCGCAGCATCTGCCACTTCCTGCGCAGCGAAAACCAGGTGTTGGGCGTCCGCGCCGACGACACTGTCTACCAGGGCTTCTCGGTTGCTTTCGACATGTCGTTCGAAGAAATCTGGATTTCGTACCTGGTGGGCGCCACGCTCTGGCTCGGTCCCAAGGAAACCGCGGGCGACCCGGAAGCACTGCCGCGCCTGCTGCAGGAAAACCGCGTCACCGTGCTGCACGCGGTACCGACCCTGCTGGCCCTGTTCAGCGACGACGTCGCCTCGCTGCGCCTGATTAATCTCGGTGGCGAAATGTGCCCCGAGTCGCTGGTCGAGCGCTTTTCGCGTCCCGGCCGGCAGATGTTCAATACTTACGGCCCGACCGAGGCGACTGTCTCGGCCAGCCTGGCCAGCTTGTTGCCGGGGCACCCGATCACGATCGGCACGCCACTGCCGAACTATGGCCTGCTGGTCATTGGTGCAGAGATCGATCCTGCCGTCGGCCTGGTCCTGCTGCCGCGCGGCCAGACCGGCGAGCTGTGCATCACTGGTCCCGGCCTGTCCGCGGGCTACCTCGGCCGCCCCGACCTGACGGCCGAAAAATTCCTCGTCAATCCATGGGCGTCGGGCACGCATGACGCACGGCTGTACCGTACCGGCGACCTGGCGCGCATTGAAGAAGATGGCCAGGTCAATTGCCTGGGGCGCACTGACGACCAGGTCAAAATCCGCGGTTTCCGCGTCGAGCTGGGTGAAATCGAAGCCTTGCTGGCGCAGCAGGAAGGCGTTGGCACCGTGGCCGTGCTGCTGCGCAAGGACGATGGCATCGACCGCCTGGTGGCGTACCTGGTGGCATCAAACAATGCCAGCGACACCGCTCTTGCCCCCGCCACCTTGCGCGCCGCATTGGCATCGCGCCTGCCGCCGTACATGGTCCCAAGCCGGTTCGAGATGATGACGGTCATGCCGCGCCTGACTTCCGGCAAGATCGATCGGAAGGCGTTGAAAGCGATGCCGCTATCGGTGCCGCAAGCTGCCGACGCCGCCGAGTCGGACGTGCCGGAAACGCCATTCGAAGAGGCGCTGTGGGCGGCACTGGGCAATCTGTTCCCCGGCCAGGGCATTCGCCGCGAGCTTGATTTCTTCAGCGACCTCGGCGGCCACTCGTTCTTTGCAGCACGCCTGGCCAGCGCCTTGCGCGCCGACCCGCGCTTTGCCCACGTCACCGTGCGCGATATTTACCAGCAGCGCCAGATCGGCAAGATTGCCGAGGTGCTGGGCGCATTCGTGGTGGCTGCACCGGACGAGCTCGACTGGACGCCGCCGCCGTCATGGAAACGCTGGACCTGCGGCGTCGCGCAACTGGCTGCCGTCCCGGCGCTCGTCACGCTGCGCATGGCCCAGTGGATGGCGCCGTTCTTCATGTATCACTTCCTGACCGGCTCGCCTGGCGACTCGATCATCAAGGCCATCGGCGTGTCGATCGTCACGTTCCTGATCACCACGCTGATCGAGTTTGCCGTGGCGATCGGCGGCAAGCGCCTCGTCTCTGGCAACCTGAAAGCCGGCAGCTATCCGCTGTGGGGCGTCACCTATTACCGCTGGTGGCTGGGCGACCGCCTGGTCGAATCGGCGCCATCGTACTTGCTGGCCGGCTCGTCGCTGTACAACTGGTGGCTACGCGCGCTTGGCGCGAAGGTCGGCCACGACGTCGTCATCGGCTCGATCACGGTGCGCGCGCCGGAACTGGTCACGCTGGGCAACAATGTCAGCATTGGCAATGCAGTCAATTTCGAAAACGCCCGCGTGGAACGGGGCCGGCTGGTCCTGGGGCCGATCGTGGTGGGCGATGATGCCGCCATCGGCTCGTATGCTGTACTGGAAGGCAATGTGACGATTGGCGAGTACGGCCATATCGACGGCCAGTGCGCGCTGGGCGACGGCGCACGCGTGCCGGACGGGCGCATCTGGGGCGGTTCCCCTGGCCGCGATACCGGCCCTTACGTCAGCACCCTGCCACCGCGGCTGCAACCGTCACGCTGGCGTTTCACCGGCGAATGGGCGTTCTTTGTCTTCGGCATCCTGCTGATTGCCACGCTGTTTTTCATGCCGGTGTTCCCGACTTTCGTGCTGATCGACTCGCTGGACGACAACGACACGATGCCTTTCCTGACGGGTAACGATATCCCGTCGCAGCTGGCGCGCTATTTCCTGCTGGCCTTCCCGGCCAGCGCCGTGCTGATCGTGCTGACGGCGCTGGTCTCGGCAGGCATCCGCTGGGGCGCGCTGCCGCGCCTCGAACCAGGCCGCTCCGCGGTCCACAGCAACACCTATTGCGCTAAATGGCTGGTGAGCCATATCCAGGAATCCAGTTTGAACGTGCTGCACGGCATTTACGCGACCGTGTACGCGCCGTTCTGGTATCGCCTGCTGGGCGCCAAGGTTGGCAAGGATGCGGAGATTTCCACTGCGCTCGGCGTGGTGCCGGACATGCTGACGCTGGGCGATGAAACGTTCATTGCCGACGCCGTCATGCTGGGCGACGAGCAGATCGATGGCGGCTGGATGACGATGCAGCCGACCGTGGTGTCGAATCGCAGTTTCGTCGGCAACGGCAGCTATGTTCCGGATGGCACAACGCTGCCGGAAGGCGTGCTGGTGGGCGTGCACACGCATGCGCCGGCCAACGGCACAATGAAGGCTGGCGACACCTGGCTCGGCTCGCCGCCGATCCACCTGCCGGCGCGCGAAACCGTGGCCGGCTATCCGGAACACCTGACCTATCACCCATCGCGGACGCGCCGCCTCGGCCGCGCGCTGGTTGAAGCGTTCCGCATCACCACGCCGCACGCGGTGGTGATTGCCGTCGGCTACACGGTCGTGCTCGACTTGATGCCGCTGGCTGGCGCCGGGCGCTGGGGCGAAGTGGTGTGGGACCTGGCGCTCGTGGGCCTGGCGTATGGCGTGGGTAATTTCGTGGTCGTGCTGCTGCTGAAATGGCTGCTGCTGGGCCGCTACAAGAAGCAGTCGGAACCGATGTGGACGCCGTTTGTGTGGCTGTCCGAAGGCGTGACCAACCTGTACGAAGGCATCGCGGTGCCGAACTTCATGCGCTACCTGCGCGGCACGCCATGGCTGCCGCTGGCATTCAATTTACTCGGCTGCAAAATTGGCAAAGGGGTGTATCTGGACACGACCGACATCACTGAATTCGACTGTGTGCGCATTGGCGACTATAGCGAACTGAACGCGCTGGCCTGCCCGCAGACGCACCTGTTCGAAGACCGCGTCATGAAAATCGACACGGTGGACATCGGCAGCCGCGTCTACATGGGCCCGCGCAGCGCCGTGCTGTACAGCGCCAAAGTGGGCGACAACGCCCGCCTGGGTCCGCTGACGCTGGTCATGAAGGGTGAAAACATCCCGTCCGCTTCACGCTGGGAAGGCTGCCCTGCGGCGCCTGCTACCGCATGAGCGCGCTTGCTCCAGTCACGTGGTGGCCTTTTATCGAGGGCCTGAGCGCGCCGGATGGCATCGCCGTCATCGGCATCGAAGGCGACGGTGACCGCCCGCGCGCACGCGTGCGCATCCGCGAAGCGATCCACGACGCTCTGCTGGCCATCACCGGCGCATCGGTCACGCTGCACGGCGATGAAGGCGAAGCGCCGTGGGCCATCGGGCTTGAGGGCAAGCGCATCGGCCTGTCGATCAGCCACGAAGGCGCGCTGTCGATTGCCGGCATCAACCTGCACGGCCATATCGGCGTCGACATGCTGCACACCCAGTTGCCGCACGACGCGCTTGCCGTGACGCTCGATTACCTCGGCCCTGACGCGGCGCAAGCGCTGACGGTGGCCGAACCGGACCAGCGCCCGGCCACATTTGCAGAAGCCTGGACCGACCATGAAGCGCGCCTGAAATGCCTCGGCATCGACATGGGTGAATGGGACGACAATCCGCTGCTGGCCGGCTGCCGCGTCACCGGGCTGGACTTGCCGGAAGGCTTGGTCGGCAAGCTGGCATTGCCGGCCAAGACGGCGCGCACCTAGTGGACAACCTGACCCATTCGATCATCGGCCTGGCCGCCGGTGAGCTGATCGACCGCAGCCTGCCGGAGGAGCCCAGCCGTGAGCGGGCGCACGCGCGCCACCGTTTGCTGCTGGTCACCGGCGCACTGGCCAGCAACTTCCCCGATATCGACCTGGTGCTGATGCCGTTCCTGTCGCGCCCGCTCGGCTACCTGCTCGAGCACCGCGGCCACACGCACACCTTGCTGTTTGCCATCCCCGAAGCACTGTTGCTGGTCGCACTGCTGTGGCTGCTGTGGCCGGCTGCGCGCCAGGTGCTGCGCGTCAGCCATGCAGCCAGACGCGGCGTGGCGCTGGCGGCGGGCATCGGCCTGCTGCTGCACCTGGGCATGGATTACCTGAACTCCTACGGCCTGCATCCGTTCGCGCCAGTCGATCCGCACTGGCTGTATGGTGACACGCTGTTCATCATCGAGCCGATGTTCTGGGTGCTGCTGGGCGTGCCGATGATCCTGCAGATCCAGCGCCGCGGGATGCGCATCGTGCTGCTCGGTGCGATGGCGCTGGTCCTGACTGGCTGCACGGCAGCGGGCTTCCTGCAATGGCGCGCGCTGCTGTTGCTGGGCGCCACTGCGCTGGTGCTGGGAGCGCTTGCGGGACGCTGGCGCCATGCGCTCGTGGCCGGCACCGTGCTCTCGCTGGCGTGGATCGGCGTGCAGGCCGGCGCCAGCCACGCGGCCCGGGCGGAAGTTGCCACCGACCTGGCGCGGCAGGACAGCGCCAGCCGGCTGCTGGACGCGGCGATGGCGCCGTTCCCTGCCAATCCGCTGTGCTGGTCGTTCGTGACGGTCGAATCGAATACGGCGCGCGGGACGTACCGCTTGCGCCGCGGCGTGCTCAGCCTGAATGAAACGCTGGCGCCCACGGCCAGCTGCCCTTTAAAAATGGCGGGCGGCGTGGCGCCGGCCGGCACGCAGGGCATCGCCTGGTTCGGCAGCATGGAGTCCAGCCTGGCCCAGCTGCAACACCTGCAACAGACCAATTGCCACGTCGATGCCTGGCTGCGCTTTGCCCGGATGCCATTGATCGACGCGGAGTCCGCCACCGACCTGCGCTTCGGCAACCTGGGCGGCGCCAACTTTTCCACCATCGATTACGCCGCCCGCGCCGGCACGCCCTGCCCGGCGTGGCTGCCGCACTGGGGCCAGCCGCGCGCCGACCTGCTGCGGGCGCCGTAATGGATTAAGCTGTACCAATGCGCTTTTTGACGAGGACCGCCACCATGCAACCCATTGCCCTGACACCGGCCGACGCCTTGATCATTGTCGACCTGCAAAATGATTTCCTGCCTGGCGGTTCGCTGGGCGTGCCGCAAGGCGACGAAGTCGTCGCGCCGATCCAACAGCTGATTGATATATATCAAACGCATGGTTTGCCCATTGTCGCGTCGCGCGACTGGCATCCGGATGGACATTGCTCTTTCGCGGAACAAGGCGGGCCGTGGCCGATCCACTGCGTCGCCGGCTCGCACGGCGCGGCTTTTTCAGACGCCCTGCCCCTCGAGCAGGTTGCCACGATCATCTCGAAAGCCACCACGATCGAGAAGGACGCCTACTCGGCTTTCAACGGCACCGACCTGGCTGAACAACTGCGCGCGCGGGGCGTACAGCGCGTGGCAGTGTGTGGCCTGGCCACCGACTACTGCGTGCTCAACACCGCCCGGGATGCGCTGGAAAACGGCTTCGCCACGCTGCTGGTGCTCGACGCCATCCGCGCCGTCGATGTCCATCCCGGTGACGGCGCACGGGCCATTGCCACGATGCAGGCGGCCGGCGCGCAGCCGGTGCACGTTGACCATCTTGGCCTGGCGATGGAGACTGCTGC
>Ga0265780_10007311_pt1 | contig 13590 bp, 18 predicted proteins | sample P1T30metagenome_FD_192432 | JGI IMG/M metagenome (GOLD analysis project Ga0265780, IMG submission 192432) | Plant litter microbial communities from East Loma Ridge, Irvine, California - P1 T30 | ecosystem: Environmental > Terrestrial > Plant litter > Unclassified | place: USA: California... | reverse complement strand
AGACTAGTACAATTCTAGGTCTCTTGGGACAATTACCGAAAGACTACAAAGTGGTACTGGTGAAGAACGAGTACGGGGATGTCGAAGGTATGTAGCTTGAAGTAGACGAAGAGAGCGCAAGAGCTCATCAACAGTCGATTCGCTACTGGCATCACAGTCAAACATATCTGGAGTTTCCGAAATTCTGAACGGCTGTCTGTAAGTCTTCTTTCGCTTGTGTAGCTACTTGCTCATGACCAGATGCTGCACAATGGTGGGACTTGTGGAGAATGCCTTGGAGGAGATCAAGGAGAAGATGAATCCCGATAGGATCATTATCGAGTCAAGGTTCGTCCCAGTACCCCTGTGCCCATTTGGCGGGTGACTGATGTGTATAGTGGTTCAGCTTTCCCAGCGACATTAGCGCTACGTATACGAGAATTAGAACCAAAAGGATTCAAGCTGGACGGAGTAGTAACGGTTATAGATTGTGTCAATTTCAGGGGATATGAGGATACAAGTCCATCCGCGAAGGTATGTTTAATTCCTGTACACAGACAATGCTCTTCATATACATCTGATGAGAGTTACTGATGTCCCAGCTACAAGCACAATACACTGACCTGCTACTTTTGAACAAACACCAACTCTGCTCCGAATCGGAAATGGATACCCTCCACGATCACCTATCGACCTTGAATGAAGATACACCACGTATAAAAGTATCGTCAGAATCACCAATAACGCCAGATCTGGTATTTGGGCTTGATACCCAGCTTTTCAGTCGGCAAGGCGAGGAAGGAGTGGATTGGGAGAAGATTGCAGGTGGAAGTGGTTGGCATGGGGATGAAGTCGAGACCAAGACAATCTGGAGGGGAGGGAAGAAACCTGGGAAGAAACATGATCATGCCGAGGGTAGTAGCTGCGAGGGATGCGCTACCGCCCCAGAAGATGTGACAGTGGATGTGGAACCGATATCGAAGGAAACACTGGAGACAGCATTATCGAAATTATCATTCGAGATATACAGAGGTATGCCATTCACTTTGGGAACTCGCCTTGAGGACCGAGCTAATGAAGTAGTAAAGGGAATAGTTCGTCTGTCATCTTCCAGCTCTACATCGGGGTATACGCCCTATATCCTAAACTACGCATTCGGTCGACATGAACTTACGCCCGCACCAGAGCTAGATCAGAAGGAAGAATTCAACGGCGTCAGTGTGAGATTGACAGTCATGGGTGAAAGAGGGGAGGTAGCTCGTCGGTCTAGGCGGCTGGGTGAGAGTCTAGGTGAGGGTATGCTCGTTGTCTAAATTAGCCATCTGGTCCTCTACGTTACCATGCCACGCTCAATCCGTTCGTCCTCGTTGACCTGTAAAAGTCAAAGCAGCTCAAACCACATTCATACCAGACTCGTACAAACTGCCAATATAACAAACTCAGACCTAATTCTGTACACTATGAACGACGGTCGCCTGGCTAACATCGCCTGTCGGGACTTGTTCCCCCGCGTTCGATTCCCTCGTCCTTTGCACTGCTTCAACTTCCTCCTCATGTTGTTTCAAGTGAATTGCCTGAATCGCCCGGACGGTCTCGTTTATCAACGGCTCGACATCGTTGATCCAGTTGTAATTCCTCTTAGAGTCTCCTCTTTGCGGATCTTCACTTCCTGAGCCTTTCTTCGCGCACTTCAGCAAGCTCTTCCATGCAAACCTACTTCGATCCATACTGTCGAGTTCAAATTTAAGTTTGGTGTTACTGGTGCGATCCACCACTTCCAACAATCGGGGCAGCGAAAAGAGCTGAGAAAGCCCCGTTGATATAATATTTCCGGCGTGTGGCTTTTCCATTTTAACATCAATAAATTCCTCCAAGAAGGCGCTCCCCTTGTCCTACTTCAGTCTGAGGTTTGGCATGGCACTATGGTCACTCACAACTTGATCTGGGAGCTCTCCATTGACTTCCCATTCTCCGCAGATCCTCAAAACAGTAGCATCATCGAGGGGACTGTCGAACCAGGCCTTGACCTTGTGGAGAGTGCTACCGATGCTTTGGATTATGGTTCGGTTGCTTTGTCCAGCTGATCAATCAAATTCCGTGTCAGTCGGAGGCAGTTCTCTTTCCTCGACAGTCACGCCGTAGGTGGTTCGGCTTTCAGCCATTACCGTAAGCGAATTCTGTATACGATGCTGCCAGCGGCGAATGGTAAATGTCGATTGATGATAGAGTGAGGGACATGGGGAGTGAGGGGGGTCTGGGTACTCTTCGATGGCTCCCACTCCCAGTCTCCTGTGGCGGTGCAATGGCTGAAAGGAGCAGACCGAACATGTCAAAGGACTGTCGTCTCAGGTCCTGTCCTCATGATCGTTGTGCTAAGGATGACAGTGGAGCGCCACTGATTCTATGAGCATCGCAGATGAAGGCTTCACATCACTTCACGATTGACGTACAACAACGAGGGGTTCGTACGATGTCTAGCGTCGGCTGTATAAGGTGGCAATTATCGGGAATTGGGTAAATATCTTGCGCTCGAGAGTGGGCCAAAGGTTCTGGACAAATTTGAATGGTCATACAAGAACATTCAGAATGCACGAGACAGAGGTGTGCCGAGGCATTCGCCGCACTGCACGAGTGCATATGTCGCGAGTTACTTAAACACCACTGATGTAGTATGATCTTCATGAAGTCTCGATCCATCACTGGCTACTTCCCTTGTATGTTGCCTCAATCAGCGTGCCAACAGCTTTATGTGACAACTCCGCTAAATCTTTGTCCCAGTTTAATGGATAGCAAGGCAGCTCCTCTTCGACGCCAGTGACTGCCGAGCCTCTCACTCCTGTACTCGCGGTTTTCCACCTGCTCACTTTACGGTCGAGCTCATCGAGGGTTTCCTTGAGATTTGACCACACGACTCTGTCGTCCAGGACCTTGAAGACCTCTTTGATCGTGAGCTTTGTGTGAGCTTTGTAGGAGTCTGCCCTGGCAAGAACGATGGAATGGGTCGATGTTCGATCTCGCTTCTCCCAAAGTGGTTCAAGAAGGCGGTCATCTGACTGTCAGGTCACGCGGCATATCCAACAGCCGGCTTACGATCTGGGGATGTACAGTTCCAGTCTCAGGCCACGCAGATATCTCTACAAAGGTAGCGTTGTCATTGTGAGCCTTTGAACGAATAGCCCTGCGGATCTGTCTGGACAACAGTGAAAATGCCGATGGTGTTGTAGGGAGAGTGTCTTGATCGTGAACGGGTGACATTTTGTACTACAGTTCTTACCCGCTCACAGGCTCTGATAGCTAGGGGTGTGATGATGATCGAAGTCGAGTAAGATGCGACAATAAGAGGTGAGGTGTACAACGAACTATCCTTCGTATGATCCGGTGGAGTCAAGCTCGATTCCGGAAACCTCATGAAAGGAAGGCCAAGGTGATGAACCCAGGAGCCTTCTCACTCGCCTCGAAAGAAGGCACCTAGGCCCCAGCTGGTGGGACACACTTACATAGGAAAGGCTACAAATGCGGTGTACAAGCCATGGAAGAGGTCCCTGACTATAGGAATGAAAGACAATTACAGCAGTCTGTTTCCGCCGCAGCCTCAGCCCAATTTCCACAGACGGATAAGGCAGACTATGACAAGCGTCTACCAAACGCTAGCCTTGCCGTCGCCAGTGCTAGAGATACTCTCGTTCTCCCAGAAGTCTCCCGACGACTTGCCTATGTCGCCCACGGCCAGTCGCAGAGGGATTCGACCTCCGTCTTCTTTATTAATATTAGCTGGTGCACCATATCATGGATCATCGGGAGCTTACCCAAAGACTTGGGTGGCTTGCCCATCTGCAGACCCATGTCGGTATCCACCCATCCTGGGCAGCAGCTGTACATTAGTCGTGGGCCAAATGCTCAGCCAAAGGCACGCACCAGTTGATTTGAAGACCGGAATTCTCGGCGGCAAGGGCCTTTGTCAACGCGACCAAGAATGCCTTGCTGACGCAATATGCGTCTTTCCTGAAACCAGCCTGAGTTTCCTGATTCTTTGCAACAAGAGACTATACATCAGCGACACATCCGCTGGGTCCCGGACCGTCGTACCTCGTACTCGGAAACAAGATCCTTCACAGCCGAAGTGGATGAAGCAGCCTCCTGAATCCTCCTTTTTGCATCCGCAGAATAACCATTAAGATGACCACCGACACTGGCGACATTGACGATTCTGCCGCCCTTCTTGACGAGAGGCATGAAGTTCTCACACATCTGAAATCATCAGCCCTTCTCTGCAGATACAATACATACCGCCTTTGTTCCATAGTAGTTGATCTTCATCGTCTTCGTGATCGTCTCTTGGCTATATCCCTCAGGATTCAAGTTGACGCCAGCATTATTGATGATCGCATCGATCCCATCGGGATGCGCCTTCTTCAATTCAGCTGCCAAGGACTCTACCGAAGCGAGATCGGAGATATCGAGCTTTCGGGGTAGAAAGGTGCTACTGCAAGATGGAGTAGACAGATCGGACCCGGATCGAGAGGTAATGTAAACCGTATAAGCCGCTGATTGCTTGGAAATCAAGTTGACAATACCGAGCCCGACTCCTCGGTTCTGCCATCAAGTTAGCAAGTGAATTGTATCTGATTGGTCGAATGTCCTCACCGCTCCAGTGACCACAATAGTAGCAGAAGACATGATAATTGTATGTAAATGGGTAGAAGTATGAGATGTTGGCGCCTTGATTCCAGTGATCGAGATCGGCGACGTCATGACATAAGAAGTCTTGGCGTATTTATAGATAGCGTTTTGGCGTTTTTCCAACGGATGGCGATAAAACGCGAATTCGTACTTATGAGTATGCTCGACCATTGGACACACGACGACACCGTGCGTCACTTATCCAGAGCAGTACTATGTCGACGCAGACAACTAGATGATCATCTTGGGATAGTCTGAGATCATCGCTGTATAGACGATGAAAAGCTAATTTTGGTCCGATACGTAGCAGGGACACTTACATCGGTGTCGACAGTCGACGTAACATGTTTGCTACATCTGTGCAATGGAAAACCGCATCTCCCACACCGTGCATGCTTATAGAATAAGTACAAAGCTCTCACTGCTGAATTGATCCATATTCCATTGTTAGGCCCTCCGCCTCCGCTCGCGTCTCATCACAAATACTCACCCAAGCCTCAACCGCCTCGATGGCCTGGTCTCTCAGGTCTCTGACCTGTTTCCAATCAAGTGGAAATCTATATTTCTCATGCTGTGGATACCCTTTTGCCACGTAACCATGAGTGCCCGAAGTTGCAGCGATGCCCAGGGTGATCCGAGTGTCGATACCGTTCAACGTGTCTTTTAACGTACCAGGCTTGACAGAGTCATCCAAGATGGTGAAGACCCGGGAAATGGAGATCTTGGTAGGGCAAGATGGATCTGGTTTGTATTCCATTTCTGTCTCCAGCCCTCGATTCATTGCCGATTTGAAATGCTTATACAGCGCTGTGTCCTGGCCTGAGTCAGCTCTGGGTATCGAGCAGGATGTCGAGAGGAGAGGTAAGAAGGGGATTGGTGAATGCCAAATCATGACCGACTCACGAGTCTGCCCGCGACCACGTTTACCCCTTGTCGAGACCACTCTGTCAATTCCTTTTCAGTCGCAATATCATCCGGCTGGCCGGCGAGCTTGCAGTAGAGTCGTGATATACCAGATTGGGGTTTTCGGATACTGAGACCTCGGGACAAGAGAGGGCTTCTGTCATGTTCAGTCTGCGAGTCGTATCTGGTGGGAGTGATCTCGAACATGGTGCTAAATGGGTTGAACGAACCGGTGGTCAGACTTTGCTTTAGGTACGGGTAGAGGACCATCACAGTATTGGGGTATCGACTCATGTGCGGTCATCATCAAAGGAGTGTGACCGCGAATTTTGACCGTCAGCCCAGGTCTCAACGGTGATGGCTCTAAACGGTGACGGATCTAAACGGGCATCGGGGGCGACAGTAGTCTCTTCGACTATATTGGTAGTCGGGGCTAGGCCAGAGACCCCTACCGACTCAAGAATATATAGTTTGCCAGCCAGGCGGTCTCACTGATGCATAAATTGGACAATGCTGTAACACCTTAAAACGTTCATACCTCATTGACAACATGCATAGTCCATATCGCCTACCCTCTTGCAACCTCTCAGCTCACTCAAACAGCAGCCTCATGGGAAATCCGGCAGCTCGTCGCCCTTCTCAGAATTTGACTCCCGAGTCTTGGCTGATACATTTTTCGCAATATCAACACCGTCCTCCAAAAGTTTGCCACACACTTTCCAATCGAGCCCGACTTGGCTCATATCTTGAGTATGGGCAAGACAGCCCATACGGGAGAACCCTCGACACATGATCTCATGCTTGATCTTTTGAAATTGTGTCATCAAACTGTCGGCTCGGCCCTCGGGCGGCAAACCGGCAGTATTCGCGTTTTGGGACTGTCGGTCGAGGAATGCGAGGTAGTGAGGCAGCTCGATAGATGCATCATGTGGAATCGTAAGTGGCTCTCGTTTGGGCATGTACCGGGTGTTGAACTGGAATGACAGCGGGACGTCGGAGAAGTAGCGATACACAGCCTCGGTCTCAATTTATCAGATAAAGCGTATCGGATTTTGAGGCGCTACTCACCAACTGGGACTTGATTTCATCCTTTGGATGACTGAGATCCTGGGTCACTTCGGTGACTTCGTGAAACTTGGCGAGATTCTCCAATACCAGGACATCGGACGGTGGCGGGGGATATAAGTACTGGCGACCTCGAGTGACAATCGTCGCCCAGCTTGGGCGCTTTCCCCCGACGGCGGTCGTGGACTTGGACAACAGAGTCGACGTTTCCGTAAAGCTTTTCAATAACACCATTAAAGCAATTACAATAGTGTTGGTGGATTGAGAAAGTATCACAGGTGTTTCCAGAGTCTGAACAGCCACTAGGATGGAGCCTTCGCCAACCCAAGTTATGGGTACCGCTATGTTCCAAACCCTCTCTTGGCAGAGACGGTCCTTTCATGGGTATCTTTGAGGTACTCTTAAACTCGATTTTCAAGATTTTCCTGCTCCTGAGCTTGTCCACCGAGTCAAAGGTCAATTGGCTCAACTGCAAGCATGTGGGACATCCATAACCGTCGCCAGGATCGATTGGATATCCTTTATCTGTCCCTGCTAACCACATCGCCCTATTGGTGAGACATGGAACTCCCTTAACCTAGTCGTTCGCACACCAGAGCCCACTAACGTGTCTCCGAAGTCCTGCACTAGTTGGTGACTGTCGTATCAGATCAATGGCACGAGTCCACGGTTTGCCACCAGGATGTTTTGGGTTGCGGGGAGATTGAACAGTGACAAGAGCGGCACTTGCTTTATGATGACTCTGGCTCCGGCAAGGGCTTCGTACTACATGCATTGCTGCGATAGCTGGAGGATGTGGGATCTGCAGAGCTTGTAGCCGCAAAAAAATCGGAAACGGACCTTGTATACCGTAGACTCGCTTCAAACACAGATTCATACTCTCCATCCGAACCCAGTCTATAGCTAAAGCTTCAAAAGAGCATGGTCCACTCAGCTTTGAAGTGGTCCCCTCTGCCTGCTCAACCATGTTCTGCGCGACTTTACTGATGCTTCATCGATTCCCAAAGACCTCGCAATCCACGCGAGCTTTTGGATGATTGTCGGTCACCGCGGCTCTCCGGTACCAGATACTCCGCATCAGTGAACCCTCCAAGAAGTCCAGCCTTGACACGTTGACCGGCGTCTGGGCCCGGATTATTGAAAGAGCTACCCTCATCCGGATTGTATGGCTCACGACGGTAGTCGGAACGATTGGCGGAGCTTGTGTCTGTTGGATCTTCGAGATCGGCGAGCGCACCAGCTAAGGCTACTGTCTTGCTCATCAGGGTGGCGACATTGCTCTCGAGATTGCAATAAGGGTACCTGCTGTGGATCCCTTCCTGACAGACTTTGTACGACTTCTCGAAATCATCCAACAAAGTCGGAAGAAAGGTGTTTGTCGGCTGACTCAAGATGGCCTCAGCGGCGACTCGAGACAAGACAGCCAAGTGGTATAGTCTACGATTCGCCCTTTTCTGGTTGAGACTGCGTGGACCGGACTCGTGGACGATTGACGGGCCAGCCAAGAAGATCTGTGAGCCCTTCAGATCAGCTACGAGAAGTACATGCAGCTTACCAGCACTTCATTCTGCGTATCCAGATAGTATTCTTTTTCCGTTCTCTGCAGTGGATATCTGGGGTTCCCAAGGATATCTGTGGCCTCTAGTCGGCGACTGATGTCCGATTGCCAGCCGAAACCCGACCTGAAGAGTTCCACCACACCAGGAAATCCCTCGTTCTCGGTTTCGATGGTTGATATTACCTGGCCGGCAAGGCTGCGAGTTTGGGTGGAGGAATCCATGTTAAGAGTGGGTATAGCAGTTCTTTGCGTTCGAGCTGGCTTCGGGGTCTGGGTCCGTAGAATTGAGCACACGATTCTGGTGAAGGTAATGAGTAGGTTTTAGAAGTCTATATTTGCCGAATAGGGTGGCAACTTGAACTTCAGCTTAGAAGGCGTGGTGAAAGGTGTGACAGAAATGCTGCCGGTCTAATTCAGAAGAGTGGATCCCTTCGCTCCCTGGTATTGTAAGGAGATGCCCTGCCACTCGAAGTCGACCTGAGTAGCTTCCTTTGACGCTCTGGTCGTCGACTGGCAAGCCCAACGTCTACGTCACAGCCCTGTGCGAGCCTCTGATCACTATGCTCAGCGAAAACGTGTGCTGACTGCTGGTGACAGATGTTGAGATACGAGGCATTTCGTTATTCGGGATATGGCAATCAACGCGCCCACTGACGACCAGGACTTGTTTGGGCCTTAGATGAGGTGCCTTCATGCGCGAGCTAGACGATAGCTGTTGCGAATACAAACACCGGAGATCATAACACATAAACCAGGCTTACGAAAAGTGTGCATAATCGTAACTCTAATACCGCTGACCAACTGCCCCCTCGTTACCTTAGCCCGCATATAGTACTGCCCAATTCCAAAGCAGCCATTATCGGACATGTCCCTTACGTCCTTTTCGATTTACCCCCATCGTCATTTCACAATCGCACCCCTACGTGGGGTGAGACATTTTGTCCTTTCTTCCTTGTCCTATGAGCTCTCTTCTTCCTGGCTATCTTCCTCGGGCTCCTTATCGGTGGTGGTAGATCTCCGCATCGCTGTAGGCGTAGAGGTGATAGAACTAGGACCGCTAATCACGGGCCCGAATGTAGTGTGGAGTCTGAGTCTAGGCTCCTTCTCTTCGCGAGGCACAAAGAGATGTCGGCTGGTTTTTGTGCGGTAAACGCCATCCAGCGTAGCGCCATGCATCGCCATCGAATCCAAAAATGTTTCCATCGTCTGAGCGCGGCTGAGATCTTCAGTATGGGCCGTACGCTCGACCTGGCCACAGTGACGTTTCATTTCAGAATTCCAGGTTCGAAGAGCTGTGACACGGGGAACATCGCCATAGGTCTTTTCCAGCGTCGCTGCGTATCGCTCGTTGTGATGGCACGTATAACTGATTTGACGAAATCGAGCCTCACTTTCCGCTTGCCATTGTTTGTAAACTCCACCTTGTCCCAGGAATGCTCTTGCCGCCACCGCGATGGGCTCCACAATAGTTTGTCTCTGATCATAAGCAAACCTGACCGAATGACGTCTTCACAATGACCAAGTACTTACCCATCCTTCGGAGTTCAGGGTTCGCATCTCAGCGAGATACGTTTCACCCAGCGTGTCCTGCAAGCCCAGACACTTGCCATCCTGCCCGACAATGGGGCGATGGCTTGTTTTACACACATAAATGATGTTTGCCGAACCCTCGTCAAGTTGCTCCACTGCAGCAAGACGGGGGTGAATCCATTCGTCCGAGGGGTCGGACTGTGTCGACTGTGTCGACATGTCTATGTACCAATAGGCTTTAGTGATATTACTGGAGACTCCTTGCTGGCTGGATAGGAATTGAAGACGAGTTGGAGTGATAGTAATGAAAGAGGTGGAACACTCCTTCCGGTTTTTATACTGTACCCATCAGCGAGACCGACTGCGACTGCTGGCATTCAATTTCAAACTGACTTCTTTTCATGGTTCTTGTCTTGATTCTCCGCCCGCCTCGCAGCGGGTATAACCTCGGTATCTCACTTTCTCTCGTCTGTCACCTAGCATTCCACTCAGACTGGACTTTACGGAATCGGGGAAAGTAGAAGACCGCGGCTGTGTCAAATAGTCAAAGGGGAAAGGATCATCCTCTGTTGCCTCGGTCATACAGCGTTCCAAGGGGTATAGTCGAGAAAATCGCTGCCTGCGTAGACATGCATTCGAGGAATTAAACACAGCACGCTTCGGCCTTCTTGGGGACAAAGGTCGACAGGATTCCCAAAGGATCGTGAAACGCTCGCTTTTGCTGACCATGTTGGAGGGTAAATCTCCAAAGGATTACTTTGCTGCATTCCACAGGGAAAATCGATGGACGCCGTCGGTCGGGATCGTATGGCTGAGGTGCAATGAAAGGAGCATACTGTAGCTGGCTCGAACATCGTAGAAGGAATCGGTATTTACCGGCTTTCAACCCATTCGCCTTGGTCTGCTCGAGGATCCTCCGTGTTCTAGGCCGATGCAGCAGGACAACTACTGCCGGATGGCAATGTCCGCCACTTCACCGGCCTGGGTTCGAGGCCCGACATATTTACAATCTTTCGTTCCCCTCGGTCCCCAGCTCCCACCCATGGTCGATACTCGCAAGTCGATGCTTGACACCCGAGCAACACATGTTCGTATGCACTGTTGTATGCCCTTTGTTACTTCGGTCAAAGGCCTGAACCACCTCAAAGGAGATGCCCGATACTCCCTTTACCCCTGCTCGTATATCTGAAAGCATATTTCGAATTACGCCATCAGCCTTCTTCAGTGTCAATGGTCCGATCGATTTCAGTACCGGGTCAAGAGCTCGAACGAGGTAAGTCGAAAGTTCTCGATGAATCATCCGTCCAGACCTCCTCTATTGTCAGGGTGAATACCGTACTCACGGCGATTGCCCATCCTCAGAATCCATATATCTTGCATTTGGCAGTCGTAATCTCGTCAATTTGTGTCGTTATACGGTACAGCATCCCGCTTTCGCTTTCTCATTGACATCCACCTTCACCTCCTCCTCCTTCTTAACATCCATCCTGCAAAAGCAACTACTCTCAATCTCAATATCCGCCACTTCCAACGCCAAGCCCAATTCCCCCTTGACCCATCTCCCTTCACCCCCTCCATCCTTTCCAAGCCGTTTCAAACACTCATAATACCCATGCAGTGCCCAGACATTCTTCGGATGCCAGAAACTTCTTGCCAACTTCCCACTCAAACCTAAATCCTCTGCATATACTTCCATTGCTTCTTCTACTTGTCCCTGTTCCAGCTTTAGTGCGGCATAAGTATGTCGAGTGGGCTGCATCCATCCCCATGGTTCTGAATATTGAAGGGCGTCGTAATATGTTATGGAGTCTCGGAGATGGTTGAATGCGATTTCGGGTTGCCCTCGACGATATTCGATTTCACCTGATAACATTGCTGTTCCTATCTTGAAGACTTCGGAAGCTTTATTTGGGAATACCAGACGAGTTGACGGGACTCGAGCGATGGCTTCGAGGTACAATTTCTGCTGTTCTTGTGCTTTATCGATCTGGTTCAGAGCAGCGTGAGCTATACCCTTTCCGTAGTGGACGAAAGCGGTCGTGACCGAGTACGTAACGGGATCGGCAGGTAATGCTATCTGAATGAGGTCGGTCCACATTCCAAATCGGACTAGGACATGAACGCGAGTAGCTCCGGCTGCTTCCATGAAATCTCCATGAACCGAATGACACCAGTCTGAAGCGAGAAGTCGTTCCATCTCGGTGGTATATCGGAGAGCAACTTTCGATTGACCATTGAACATTGCCGCATATATGAGTGAATTGTAATTATGTAGAGCGTATGTCGTGAAGAATCCATCGAGTCCGTGGATATTGATGTATTTCGTATCAGCCTCTATCGCTAGTGCATTCGAGGTGATGGCGCGTCTATAGTCCCCGATAAGGATATCGAGGTGTGAAGGCATGTGTGTCGAGTGTCCACCGTCGGGTACGAGATGTAATAGCTTGTCGCCTGCTACTACTGCTTTCTCGGGGTGTTGCGACATTTCCTCGAGGTGGATATAGAAATGAAGTAGTCCGGCGTGGGTATTGGATCCTGGTTCAAGAAGGGCCTTTTCAATTACCCGTTCGATCTCGAGGGTGTAAGATCCAGGGGTAGGCTCGCCGGTATGAAGGTTCCATAAATTCCAAGGAGTCTGAATCATCATCGATTCAGCATACAACGCAGCAATGTCGAGGTCGTCCGGATTTTCTTCGTATATTGCCCTCATAGCATCCATATATCTCTTGTCCCAAGCTGCGTAATCCCTGTCCTCCTCATCGGCCGGCACTCTAGCATCTAAGGCATTCATTAATGCTCGCTCCAGCTTTGAAGCTCCTGTTGCCTTGTTCCCATTTCCAACAGCCTCCTTGATTCTCGGCAAGACCATATCAATCTCCCCAACTCCAAACAGCATCCATTGATGATTGTAGTCTCCTCCTAAAGCGTATGCGATACCCCAATAGCCCATCACCGCATCCGGATCGTGATATGTACACTGTTCAAAGCATCGTATAGCTTCCTCGTGGTGAAAAGCATAACACCATATGAGGCCGTAGTCGAACCACTTCTGAGCTTCTGAACTTGATGTAGTGATTGAACGACTTTGCGCTCGTCCGAGATTATAAGGGTATCCTGAGGATGGGAGTGCACTCATTACAGGCGGTGTAGGGTAGAGTAGAGATCTCTCCGCACGACATTGGACGGAACGTGCAATGCATGCATCGGACATGGCCGATCAGGCACACACATCCGAGGGCGAGTATATCGGTGATAAGCTAAAAGCCGACCGTCTGACGTATTTCACGGGGTGCCACATCTTTGCATCTGCGGCAATTCCCCTCTGCTTCCATTTCTCCGGCGGAGCTAAGTGTTCATCTGCGTGTGTCTAAGTGAATCCTAGTCTATCCATCAATAAAAGGTCAAGTGAGTCAATACACCTATCCATCTATACATTGTACATAGCTAACAATACTAGGAATCGTCAAAATGGTATGTCTAGCTTCTTACATTGGATCAAGGTCGAAGGATTGGGCTCGCGGCGATGGATAACACGAGAATTGAGGATGTAATCAGGAGGAGTTAGCTGGAAATCTGATCGATCACCAAAGTCGACAAGGGAACTAGGATCGAGGACGGAGAACAGGACAGGACTTGGAATTGGACATGTCAAAAGAGCACAACTAATCACTAGGCCGACAAAACTACCGCAGTCAACCCCATGAAGGAGCTTCGAATTGAGAAGTTGGTCATCAGTCAGTTAGAACCATTAGGAGGAACACAAGGAGGAAGCTAATACCGCAGACATCGCCGTCGGAGAGTCTGGTGATCGACTTACTCGAGCATCCAAGGTTCTAGAACAACTCACTGGTCAAACCCCCGTTACCTCCAAGGCA
>Ga0265780_10007310_pt1 | contig 13590 bp, 11 predicted proteins | sample P1T30metagenome_FD_192432 | JGI IMG/M metagenome (GOLD analysis project Ga0265780, IMG submission 192432) | Plant litter microbial communities from East Loma Ridge, Irvine, California - P1 T30 | ecosystem: Environmental > Terrestrial > Plant litter > Unclassified | place: USA: California... | reverse complement strand
CCGATACGCGAAAATGCCCGGCTCCGAGCCGTGCAAGATGGGATGGTGACACGACTCCACGACCCCTCCGCCCATTCCTTCGCCTCCGACAACTACTCCGGCGCCCACCCCGAGGTCCTCCAGGCCATGGTCGAGGCGAACGGCGGCCACGTGGGCTCGTACGGCGCCGACCCGTACACGCGGCGCCTCGACGAGGTCGTGCGCGACGTCTTCGGCGAGGGCGCGTCGATCGACCCCGTGCTCACGGGCACCGGGGCGAACGTGTCGGCCCTGCAGGCCCTGGTGCCCCGCTGGGGCGCCGTCGTGTGCGCGGCCAGCGCCCACGTCTACACCGACGAGGGCGGGGCGCCCGAGCGCCTCGGCGGCATCAAGCTGCTCACCGTGCCGACGCCCGACGGCAAGCTCACGCCCGAGCTGATCGACCGGCAGGCCCACGGCTGGGGCGACCAGCAGCGCCCGCAGCCGCTCGCGGTCACCGTCACCCAGAGCACCGAGCTCGGCACCGTCTACACGCCGGACGAGCTGCGCGCCGTCACCGACCACGCCCACGCCCACGGCATGTCCGTGCACCTCGACGGCGCGCGGCTGGCGAACGCCGCCGCCTCGCTGGGGGTGTCGCTCCGGGCGATCACCCGCGACGCGGGCGTCGACTCCGTCTCGCTCGGCGGCACGAAGAACGGCCTCGTGCTGGGCGAGTCGGTCGTGACGTTCACCCAGGAGGCGCGGACCGGCCTGGTCTTCCTGCGCAAGATGGACGCGCAGCTGGTCTCGAAGATGCGCTTCACGTCGGCACAGCTCCTCGCGATGTTCGAGGGCGACCTGTGGCTGCGCTCTGCCGCGCAGGCCAACGCGATGGCCACGCGGCTCGCCGGCGCGCTCGACGGGCTGCCGGGCGTGGTGATCACCCAGCCGGTCGACGCGAACGCGGTCTTCGTCGTGCTGCCGGCCGCGGCCGTCGAGCCCCTGCGGGCGACGCACCACTTCTACGACTGGGACCGCCAGTCCGGTGAGGTGCGGCTGATGTGCTCTTTCGACACCACCGAGGAGCACGTCGACCGGCTCGTGGCCGACCTCCGGGCGCTGCTCGGCTGACCGACGGCGGATCGAGGCTCACGCGACGACCACCCGCAGTCCGCCCCCCGTCCGGGGCTCGACCGTGACGGTCCACCCGTGCGCCCGCGCGACCGACGCGACGATCGCCAGACCGAGTCCGCTGTGACGCGGGCCCCCCTGGCCCTTCGGGTCGTCGTCGGCGCGGCCCGCGCCGGGCCCTCTCGTGAAGGGCTGCGTCAGGGTCGCGGCAACCTCGTCAGGGACGACCGCCCCGGTGTTCTCCACGACGAGCACGAGGCCGGGAGCGCCGTGAACGCGGACCCATCCTCCGGGCTCGGCGTGCTCGACGGCGTTCCCGACGAGGTTCTGGACGAGCTGGGCGAGCAGCACGGCGTCGCCGCGCACCCGGGGGAACGAGCCCCGGCCGACGACGACCTCGAGGTCGCGCTCCTCTGCACGGGCGAGCCACGACCCGACGACCTCGTCGACGAGGTCGCCGAGGTGCACCTCGACGTGGGCGTCTGCCTCGACCCCGCGGTCGGCGACGGCCAGGGTCAGGAGGCTCTCGATCAGGTGCTCGCTCTGCCGGTTCACCTCGAGCAGCTCCTCGCGGGTCGCCACGACCGCCTCGGGCGACGGGTCGTCGAGGCCGATCTGCAGGGCAGCGCGCTGCACCGCGAGCGGAGTCCGCAGCTCGTGCGACGCGTAGGCGACGAACCGCCGCTGGGCTTCGAACGACGACTCGAGGCGGTCGAGCAGCTCGTCGATGGTCTCGGCGACCCGGGCCACCTCGTCACGGGGCCCGGCCAGTCCGATGCGCTCGTGCAGGGTGCTCGCGGTGATGCCGCGCGCCGTCTGGACGACGTCGTCGAGCGGCCGCAGCATCCGGCCGCTCACGAACCAGCCCACCGCGGCGGCGAGCAGGGAGGCGACGGCGATGCCGATCCCCGACCACAGCACCTGCTCGCGGTACAGCAGCTCGGACACGGCCACCTCGGGCCCACCCGCGCCCCCGACAGCGATGCAGCCCGCGTCGAGGCACTCGGCAGCGACCCCGGGCACCGGGACGGACACGACTCCGGGAGGGGCGGAGACCGCGGGGTACGGGTAGGCCGCCTCAGCCCCGCCCCCCGCGAGCGAGACCGCCACGCCCTGGGAGGTGCCCGCGGCGACGCCCACCAGCACGAGCCCGGCCAGGAGGGCGAAGGCCCCGCCGAAGGCGACGGAGGTGCGGGCCCGGATGCTCCACCGGTGCGGCGAGAGGGAGCGGAACCGCCGGGACCCGCCGGGCACGGCGGCGTCGCTCACAGCTGGTACCCCCGTCCGGGCAGGGTGCGGATCGGGTCGGGCGGACCGAGCTTGCGGCGGAGCTTGCTCATCGTGACGCGGACGGCGTTGGTGAAGGGGTCGACGTTGGCGTCCCAGACCTTCTCGAGCAGCTCTTCGGCGCTGACGACTCGGCCGTCGGCGGCGAGCAGGACCTCGAGCACCATGAGCTCTTTCGTGGTCAGCGCCAGGTCTCGACCGGAGCGCGTCGCGAGGTGGCGTGCCGCGTCGACGACGATGCCGCCTCGGCGCAGCACGGGTGGAGCCGCGGCACCGGGGCGGCGCCCGAGCGCTCGCACCCGCGCGACGAGCTCGGGGTACTCGAAGGGCTTGGCCAGGTAGTCGTCGGCGCCGAGTTCGAGGCCACCGACACGGTCGCCGAGCCCGCCGGCGGCCGTGAGCATGAGGATGCGGGTCGACGAACCGCGCTCAGCCAAGCGCCGCGCCACTGCGTCGCCATGCACGCCGGGCAGGTCGCGATCGAGCACGACCACGTCGTAGTCGTTCACCGCGAGCAGCTCGTCGGCGTCGTCACCCCGGTAGGCGACGTCGACGGCCATCGCCTGCCGGCTGAGACCGGCGGCGACCAGGTCGGCCAGGGTCTTCTCGTCGTCCACCACCAAGACCCGCACGGCCCCTCCGTCCTGCCGCTCAGCGGCGTCCTAGACGTGTCCGTCGAGTGGCGGACACCGTCCGACACTAGGCGTTCGATGTTTCACCGACGTAATTCCGGTGGCGGCGCCGACGAAATGCCGTCTGTCGTGGACTGGAGCCTCCAGATCCCCAGCGAAAGGAGTCGCCTTGACCCCCTCCGACCTGACACCCCGCCCGTCCTGCCCAGGTACGTCCTCGGCGCGCCGCCGAGCCTGCGCCCTCGTCGCCGCCGCCGCATTGTTGCCGGGCCTCCTCGCTGCGTGCGCGTCCCAGGACGCCTCGGCCGCCAACTCGACGACCCGGGCAGCGTCGTCCGACGCGGCAGCCGTGGGCCAATGCCTCCGGGACGTCGGCTGGGATGTCGACGACGCCGACGTCGGCCAGCCCGGCATCTCCCGGCTGCCGGACGGGGTCGACGAAGGGTCACCCGACGCGGACGACTACCTCGAGGCCGTCTCGACCTGTCGGGAGTCGGCCGGCGTCGAGACGCCGGGGCTCTCGGACAAAGAGAAGGATTCCTTCACCGAGCAGCTGAAGGCGATGGCCCAATGCCTCCGCGACGAGGGCTTCGACGACGTCGAAGACCCGGTCGATGGCGTGTGGTACGGCCCCGAGCAGTACGAAGGCGACCCAGCCTTCGATGCCGCATCCGAGAAGTGCCAGGCCGACATGAAGGTGGTCACGCGATGACGCGGCGGTCGACCACGCTCTCGGTGGCGGCGCTCGTGGTGCTCGCCGCCCCGCTGACGCTCGCTGGCTGCGCCTCCTCCGACCCCGGGCCGTCGTCCTCGTCGACGACATCCGCCAGCAGCTGGTCCGCGGCCATGGGGTCGTGCCTGCGCGACGAGGGCTACGACGTGGACGACTCGGACGTCGTCGAGGGCGTCGTCGCACCGCCGCCCGGAGTCGACCAGGACGCCTACCTCGCCGACTGGGAGACATGCCGAACCGGGCTTCCCCGGGAAATCCGGGGGGACGACGACGAGCCGTCCCCGGACGACGTCGCGGCAGCGCAAGAAGCCGGCCTCAAGGTCGCGCAGTGCGTGCGCGACGCGGGCTTCCCCGACTTCCCGGACCCCGTCGACGGCTCGTTCCCCCCGCTGTCGCCCGGGGACGACCCGCAGTCGCAGGCCATCTTCGCCTGCGACGCGGAGCACGGCGTGGCCGCCGGAGGGGGGGCCCGATGAGCCGCGCGCGCTCCGCCCTGCCGACCCCGCCGGGTCGACCCCGCCGCGCTTCCCGCCTCTGGCTCGCCGTCGCCGCAGGGGCAGCCTGCGCCGCGACGCTCAGCAGCTGCGCACTGGTCGATCCCGGAGCAGCCGAGGCCGACGCGGCCGCGAGCGCCGTCGCGGTGGCGGACCGCCCCACCGCACCGGTGGTCCGCGGCGACCTCGTCGAGGGCAAGAAGTTCCCGGGGGCGCTGGGCTACGGCGTCCAGACGCCACTCCGCTCGGCCGGGAGCGGGACCGTCACGGGCCTGCCGGCCCTCGGTGACGTCATCGGCCTAGACGGGGTCCTGTACTCGGTCGACGAGCACCCTGTGCGGGCGTTGCACGGGACCGTCCCGCTGTGGCGCACCCTCGAATCAGGCCTCCGCGGTGCCGACGTGGCACAGTTGAAGGACGCCCTGCGGGCCCTCGGCTACGACGTGGCCGACGACGACGTCTTCGACGCGAGGACCCGCGCCGCCGTCGTCCGCTGGCAGAAGGACCGCGGCCTGGAGCGCACGGGCACGCTCACCGCCTCCGACGTCGCCTTCGTACCGGGCGACATCCGGGTCGGTGAGCTGAAGGGGCGCGTGGGAGACCCGGCGGGCGAGGTCCTGTACGGCTGGACCAGCACCTCCCTCGTCGCCTCCGCCAAGGTCTCCCCCGGTGACCTCGTGCGTTTCCCGGGCGGTGGGGCCGTCCAGGTGCGCCTGCCCGACGGCACGACGGTGCCGGGCACTGTGCAGAGCATCGGCGAGGCTCCGGGCGACGACGACGGAGGCAGCGGCGGCAGCGGAAGCGACGACGGGAAGACGACGGTGGTCGTGCAGCTCGACGCTCCCCTCCCCGAGGGGACCTCGACGACGGCGGCGATCGACCTGGTCGTCGACGGCGAGAAGCGAGAGGGCGTGCTCAGCTTGCCCGTGACCGCGCTGCTGGCCGGCGCCGACGGCTACGTCGTCGAGAAGAAGACCGGGAGCACCGTCGAGCGGGTACCCGTCGAGCTCGGCTTCTTCGCCCAAGGCCGCGTCGAGGTGCTGGGCGACGCGCTCGCCGAGGGCGACGAGGTGGTGGTGCCGTCGTGACCGCCGCCACGACCAGGTCGCGAGGCCGCGTGGACGCGTCCGCCCCCGTCGTCCTCGAGCTGCGCGGGGTGACGAAGGCGTACGACGACCTCGCCGCTCTCGGCGGTGTCGACCTGACCGTGCGCGAGGGCGAGTTCGTCGCCGTCGTCGGGCCGAGCGGCTCGGGCAAGTCGACGATGCTCAACATCATGGGCACGCTCGACCGCCCGACCTCGGGCTCGGTCCGGGTCGCGGGCCACGAGGTCGGCGACCTGAGCGACGACGCCGTCTCGCGCCTCCGGGCCGACCACATCGGCTTCGTGTTCCAGCACTTCCACCTCGCGGCCGGCGCCACGGCGACCGAGAACGTGGCCGACGGCCTGCTCTACGCGGGGGTGCCGCGTCGCCGGCGGGCGGAGCGCGCCCGGGAGGCGCTCGCCCGTGTGGGGCTGCAGCACCGGGTCGACCACCGGCCGCACGAGCTGTCCGGCGGTGAGAAGCAGCGCGTGGCCATCGCCCGTGCCATCGTCGGCGAGCCCACCCTGCTGCTCGCCGACGAGCCCACGGGGGCGCTCGACTCGTCGTCGGGCGCCGCGGTCCTCCGCCTCCTCAACGACCTCAACGACGCCGGCACCACCATCGTCGTGATCACGCACGACCTGGCGCTGGCCGCGAGCCTGCCCCGCCAGGTGCGCATGCGTGACGGCCTCGTCGACGACGTCTCGGGGCTGGACGCCGCGGGCCTCGCGGCCGCGATGCCGTCGTCGCCCGCGACCGCGGCCCGGGACGCCCTCGCGATGGGCCCCCAGGAGGCGGCCTCGTGACCGCCGGGGGCACCTCCCGCACGCCACGGCCGAGAGACGAGCGACAGGGGCAGACGGGCCACGTGTCGCCCGGCGACCTGCTGCGCCTGGGGGTCTTCGGCCTCCGCACCCGGCCCACCCGGGTCGTCCTGTCGGCCCTCGGGATCGCGATCGGCATCGCTGCGATGATCGCCGTGGTGGGCATCTCGTCGTCGAGCCAGGCCGCGCTCGACCGGGTGCTCGACGGGCTGGGCACGAACCTCCTCCGGGCCGAGCCTGGGAAGTCGTTCAGCGGCAACCCTGTCCCCTTGCCCGAGGAGTCGGTGCGGATGCTCGACCGCCGCGACGACGTGGAGGCGGCGGCCGGCGTCGGCCGCGTCGACGCCCAGAGGGTCTACCGCAGCGACCGGGTGCCGACGGCGGCCTCGGGCGGCATCACCGTCGACGTCGTCGACGGTGACCTGCAGGGAGTCCTGCGGGCCGAGTTGGCCTCGGGCACCTGGTTCGGCCCCGTGTCCGACCAGCTGCCGCAGGTCGTGCTCGGGGCCACCGCAGCGGCCACGCTCGGCCTCGACCACGTCGACGGCGACACCCGCCTCTGGATCGGCGGCCGCTGGGTCGCGGTGGCGGGCATCCTCCGCCCCCTGGCCCTCGCGCCCGAGCTCGACTCGTCGGCGCTCGTGCCCGCAGCCGGCGCCGACCGGCAGTTCGGCTGGGACGGCCACCCGACGCAGCTCTTCGTCCGGGCCGCGCCGGACGCGGTGGCCGAGGTCCGGGACCTGGTCGCCGCCACGGTCTCTCCCTCCGCGCCCACCGGGGTGTCGGTCGCTCGGCCGTCGGACGCGCTGGCGGCGCAGCAGGCGACGGAAGACTCGTTCACCGGCCTGCTGCTCGGCATCGGAGGCGTCGCCCTGCTCGTCGGGGGCATCGGCGTCGCGAACACGATGGTCATCACGGTGCTCGAGAGGCGGGCCGAGGTCGGGGTCCGTCGGGCCCTCGGGGCACGTCGGCGCCACGTCCGCGACCAGTTCCTGGTCGAGTCCCTGCTGCTGTCGGCACTGGGAGGTGCCGCAGGCGTCGTGATCGGGGTCGGCGTCACGGCCGTGTTCGCCCTCTCGCAGGGCTGGCCGGTCGCGATCCCGCTCTGGGCGGTCGCGGGCGGGCTCGGCGCCACCGTCTTGATCGGCGGTGTCAGCGGCCTCTATCCCGCCTCCCGGGCGGCGCAGATCCCGCCGACGTCGGCCCTCGCGGCGACCTGACCAGGCTCCGCGGCGCGGGCCGCCGCCACGAACTCGGCGATCAGCCGGGCGTCCTTGACCCCACGCGTCGACTCGACGCCGGAGCTGACGTCGACGCCGACGGCGCCCACGGGCCGGAGGGACGCGAGGAGGCCGCCGACATTGTCGGGGGTCAGCCCGCCTGCGAGCAACCACTCGCGGGCGGGCGGGGACGCGAGCAGGGGGCTGACGTCGAAGACGGCGCCGGCACCGGGGTCGACCGCGTCGAGGAGGAGGTCGTCCTCGCCGAACGCGGCCCGCGCCTCCTCGCTCTCGGTGGCGTAGCGCGACGCGCTCACCGCGCGAACGACCCGGAACCCCGCGTCTCGGACGCCCGCGACGTCGTCCGGGCTCTCGTCGCCGTGCAACTGGACGGTCGAGACGCCGGAGGCGCGCGCAAGGTCGAGCACGTCGTCCCGGGACTGCCCGCGGAACACCCCCACCGTCTCGACGCCGTCGGGCACGCGGACCCGGAGCCCGCGTGCCGTGGCGGCGTCGACGGTGCGCGGGCTGCCGGAGGCGAACACGAAGCCCACCGCGTCGGCCCCGGCGGCCACGGCCGCGTCGACCGTCTCGGGCGTGGACAGGCCGCAGATCTTCACCCAGGTGCGCATGACGTCCAGTATGCCTGCCGGCCGGCGCGGCCCGCACCGGTCGAGGTCGTCGAGTGCCTCAGTCGAGGTCGTCGAGCGTCTCGGCCGAGGGCTCGACGTCGTCCTGCTGCACGACCGTCAGCGCCTGCCCGTCGGCCGCGACGTCGACGAGCACCGTGTCGCCGTCGACGATCGAGCCGCCGAGCAGCGCCATGGCGAGCTGGTCGTCGATCTGCCGCTGCATGAGCCGGCGCAGCGGCCGTGCCCCGTAGATCGGGTCGTAGCCGCGCTCGGCCAGCCACGCGCGCGCGTCGGGAGTCACCGCGAGCGACAGCCGCCGGTCGGCGAGCCGGCGGCCGAGCCGGTCGACGTAGAGCGAGACGATCTGGCCCAGGTCGTCGGCCGAGAGCGTCGAGAACACGACGATGTCGTCGAGGCGGTTGACGAACTCGGGCTTGAACGCCTGGCGCACGAGCCCCTGCACGAGCTCTTCCTTCTCGGGGTCGCCCAGGCCGGGGTCGGTGATGACCTGCGAGCCGAGGTTCGACGTCAGCACCAGGATCGTGTTGCGGAAGTCGACCGTGCGGCCCTGGCCGTCGGTGAGCCGGCCGTCGTCGAGCACCTGCAGCAGCACGTCGAACACCTCGGGGTGGGCCTTCTCGACCTCGTCCATCAGCACGACGCTGTAGGGGCGCCTCCGCACCGCCTCGGTGAGCTGCCCGCCGGCCTCGTAGCCGACGTAGCCGGGAGGCGCGCCCACGAGGCGGGACACGCTGTGCTTCTCGCCGTACTCGCTCATGTCGATGCGGACGAGGGCCTTCTCGTCGTCGAACAGGAAGTCGGCGAGGGCCTTCGCGAGCTCGGTCTTGCCGACGCCGGTCGGGCCGAGGAACAGGAACGAGCCGGTCGGGCGGTCCGGGTCGCTGATGCCCGCGCGGGTGCGGCGGACGGCCTCGCTGACCGCGGCGACCGCCTTCTTCTGGCCGATGAGGCGCCTCCCGAGCTCGCTCTCGAGGTGCAGCAGCTTCTCGGTCTCGCCGCTGAGCAGCCGGCCGACGGGGATGCCCGTCCACGCGGCGACGACCTCGGCGATGTCGGAGTCGGTCACGCTGTCGCTGACCAGCCGGTCGTCGGACTGCTCGAACGACTCGGCGTCGGCGAGGCGCCGCTCGATGTCGGGGATGCGCTCGTAGCTGATGCGCGCCGCGTCCTCGTAGCGGCCCTCGCGCAGGGCGCGGTCGGCGTCGATGCGGGCCTCGTTGAGGTCGCTGCGGAGCGTGCCGACGCCCTGCAGCGCCGCCTTCTCGGCCTGCCACCGGGCGTTCAGGTCGTCGTAGGCCGCCTGCCGCTCGGCGATCGTCTCGCGCAGCGTGGCGAGGCGGGCCTGCGAGGCCTCGTCCTTCTCCTTCTTGAGCGCGAGCTCTTCGATCTGCAGGCGCACGAGGCGGCGGTAGAGCTGGTCGAGCTCGACGGGCGACGAGTCGATCTCCATCTTGAGCCGGGAGCCCGCCTCGTCGACGAGGTCGATGGCCTTGTCGGGCAGCTGGCGGCTCGGGATGTACCGGTTCGACAAGGAGGCGGCGGCCACGAGGGCACCGTCGGTGATGGTCACGCCGTGGTGCGCCTCGTACCTCTCCTTCAGGCCCCGGAGGATCGCCACCGTGTCCTCCACGGTGGGCTCGCCCACGTACACCTGCTGGAACCGGCGCTCGAGCGCGGCGTCCTTCTCGACGTACTGCCGGTACTCGTCGAGGGTGGTGGCACCGATCAGCCGCAGCTCGCCGCGGGCGAGCATCGGCTTGAGCATGTTGGAGGCGGCCACCGAGCCCTCTCCCCCGCCTGCGCCCATGAGGGTGTGCAGCTCGTCGATGAAGGTGATGACCTGGCCGTCGCTCGCGGTGATCTCCTTCAGGACGTCCTTCAGGCGCTCCTCGAACTCGCCGCGGTACTTCGCGCCGGCGACGAGGGCCGCGAGGTCGAGGCTGATGAGGCGCTTGTCCTTCAGGCTGTCGGCGACGTCGCCCTCGACGATGCGCTGGGCGAGGCCCTCGACGACGGCGGTCTTGCCGACGCCGGGCTCGCCGATCAGCACGGGGTTGTTCTTGGTGCGGCGCGTGAGCACCTGGCTGATGCGCCGGATCTCGGCGTCCCGACCGATCACGGGGTCGAGCGCGCCGCTGCGGGCGATCGCCGTGAGGTCGACGCCGTACTTCTCGAGCGCGCTCTTCTGCTTCTCGCCGGTGGCCGGAGCGCCCTGCATGTTCGCCATGGGTGTGCCTTTCTCGAGAACCTGAGTGTAACCGACTCAACTTTACGCCGCAGGGCTCCGCAGAGGAACCCCCTGGCAGTGGCGCGCTGGTCGTGGGGCCCGCGATCGTTGTTCCACTCCTCGTTTCACACGTAACATTCTGGAATGAAGCCCCGGCAGCGAGGCTGCCTCGACGAAAGTGAGCACTCCGTGAAGAAGCCGTCCCTGCGCTCGTGCGCGACCGCCCTGGCGATGGTCGTCATCGTCACTGGCCTGAGCTACACGCCCGGTGCCGTGGTCCATGCCTCAGCGGGTGACGCAGCCGTGCGCGGGGTCGACGCCGACAGTGGGGCCGATGCCGACCGCGACGCCGTCGACGAGGCCGTCGCAGACCCGCTCCTCGGTGATCCGTCCCACGACACGAGGCCGGACTGACCGCCTCACGAGCCCTGCCTCGCAGGCGGGATCATCGGAACCCGCACCACGTTGTGCATCTTGCGTCTTGCGTCTAATATTTCGGGCATCCAATGTTTTGGCAGCCTTGGCTGCTCCGACCAGAGAGATCACGAATCCATGAAGAACACACTCAAGCGCTCGGGCGCGATCGGGCTCGCCGCGGTCACGGTCGTGACCGGGCTCAGCTTCGGTCCTGCTGCCCAGGCTGCCGACCCGGTGACGCCGGCTGCAGCCACCGTCAAGCTGGTCTTCCAAGACGGCAACCAGTACAGGGCGATCACCGATCGTTACGGAAACGCGCAGACCCCGTACCCGACCCTGGCGGCGGCCCAGGCGGGTGCTTTGCCGCTGAGGGCCGTCAAGTTGCCGAACGGACGCTTCCAGCTCACGGGGCTCACATCTCAGGGCAACTCGTGCTTCATCACAGGCACCACCGGCAGGGTGAACTGGTACTCGCTGGCGGACTCCCGGTGCGACAGTGAACTCGCCGGCAACCAGTGGTGGTATGACGGCGCGAACCTGCGCAACGAAAGCCAGGGCACCAAGACGATCGGCGAGATCAGCAGGGTCGCCGCTAACCAGGAGTACCTCCAGTTCTCCTCGACCAACACTTTCCCGCTCGTGTCCGACGCGACAGCCCTGCTCCTCCTGAGCGCGAAGGCGGACTCCGTGGACGTGTCGGCTCGGACGGCGGCGATCTCCGGCACTGCGGTGCCCGGGTCCTACGTCGTGATCGGCACGCCCGTGCCCACCCAGGTCCAGGCCGACGCGACCGGCCGGTGGAGCACGACCATCTCGGGCCTGTCGTTCGGGGCCAACACCATCCCCCTCGAGCAGTACGAGAACGGAACCAAGACCGCGGAGAGCACCCTCGACGTCAACCTCGCCGTGACGCCCGTGACGGCGACCGCGTCGTTCCCGGCCGACCGCACCCAGCCCGCGGTCCTCTCCGGCGGCGCCCAGCCCGGCGCGACCGTGATCGTCACCGACGGTGCCGGCACCGAGCTCGTCCGCACCACCGCGAACACCGGCTCCGGCGTGTGGTCCACCCCGATCACCGCTCCCGGCGCCGGGGGCACCTACAACGTCCGCGTCCGTCAGGAGATCGGCGGCACCCCCGCCGGCGCCGAGACCAGCGCCTCCATCGCCTACGGTGCCGGCGTCACCATCACGACCCCCGTCCAGGGCGCCGCCCACCCCGGCGGCCCCGTGGCGATGACCGGCCGCGGCGAAGCCGGCGCACAGATCACCGTCCGCGAACAGGGCAAGCAGAACGTCATCGGCTACGGCACCGTCTTCGCCAGCGGCGACTGGAACATCACCACCACCACCAGCCTCGACGCCCGCAAGCACGTCCTCGAGGTCACCCAGTCCGGCAAGGGCAACAACACCACCGTCTCCACCGTCACCCTCAACCCCGACGACGACGGCGTCACCGGACCCTTCGTCCTGGCCACCCCCACCAACGGCTCCACGGTGATCGCCCCGACCAACCAGGTCTCCTTCACCGGCACCGGCACCACCGGCGCCCGGGTCGAGATCATGAACGCCTACAACAGCCGCGTCATCGGCACCGCCACCATCGACGACGCCGGCAACTGGATCACCAGCGGCTCCGTCGGCTTCGGCAAGCACAAGATCCGCGCCAAGGTCACCCTGAACGGCGCCGTCGAGAACACCTACATCGACATCACCGTCGCCGCCTCCGACGGTGTCGTCCAGCCGTTCCGCATGACCGCCCCCACGAACGGCCAGACCCTCGTCGCCCCCGACAACCAGGTCCGCTTCACCGGCGTCGGCACCACCGGCGACACCGTCCAGATCCGCAACACCTACAACGGCCGCGTCATCGCCACCACCACCGTCGACGAGGCCGGCGCCTGGACCACGACCGGCGGCGTCGGCTTCGGCGTGCAGAACCTCACCGCCGTCGTCACCCACGCCGGCACCCCCACCGAGAACCCCTTCACCATCACCCTGAAGTCCTCCGAGGGCGTCGTGAAGCCCTTCACCCTCGACGCCCCCACCAACGGCTCGACCGTGATCGCCCCCGACAACCAGGTCACCTTCCGCGGCACCGGCACGACCGGCGACACCGTCCAGATCCTGAACGTCTGGAACGACCGCATCGTCGCCAGCACCACCGTCGACGCCGCGGGCAACTGGTCCAAGGCCGGGTACCTCAGCTTCCTGCCCTACGACCTCAAAGCCGTCGTCTCGCACCCCGGCAGCGCACCCGTCACCGTTCCCTTCTCCGTCACCGTCAAGCGCTCCGCCGGCGTCGAGGGCCCCTTCGCCGTCACGACCCCCGCGAACGGCTCGACCGTGACCGCCCCCGACGGCCGGGTCACCTTCACCGGCACCGGCACCACCGGCGCCCGCGTGGTGATGACCGCCGGCAACGGCCGCGAGGTCGTCAACACCACCGTCAACGACCAGGGCACCTGGACCGCGACCGGCCTGCTCGGGTTCCAGTACTACGACCTCACCACCACCTACACCACCCCCGGCGGCACCCCCGCCACCGGCACCCACTCCCTCACCGTCCGCAAGAGCGACGCCGTGATCAACCCCTTCCAGCTGATCACGCCCGCCAACGGCTCCACCGTGACCGCCCCCAACAACACCGTCACCTTCAGCGGCACCGGCGCAGCCGGCGCCACCGTCCAGATCATCAACGACCCCAGCGGACCCTTCGAACGCGTCGTCGCCGAGACCACCGTCAGCAACGACGGCACCTGGACCGTCCGCGGCCAGCTGAGCTACCAGTTCTACAACCTCAGCTACCGCCACACCCCCGGCACCGCCGGCGGCACCCCCGCAGCAGGCGACTTCAGCTTCACCCTCGCCCGCCCCTGACACACCACATCACCCCGGCGGGGGCCGGCCCCCCCGCCCCCCCCCCCCC
>Ga0265780_10007309_pt1 | contig 13591 bp, 11 predicted proteins | sample P1T30metagenome_FD_192432 | JGI IMG/M metagenome (GOLD analysis project Ga0265780, IMG submission 192432) | Plant litter microbial communities from East Loma Ridge, Irvine, California - P1 T30 | ecosystem: Environmental > Terrestrial > Plant litter > Unclassified | place: USA: California... | reverse complement strand
CCGCGCTGGCCTGCGCGACCGGCGCCTCGGCCCAGTCGGCCGGCCAGTGGACCGCCAAGTTCGGCTTCAACCAGCTGACCCCGAAAGTCGAAAGTGGCGACCTGACCGGTCCGGCCCTGCCGTTCACCAAGGCAGGCGTCGAACGCGACATCCAGCCGGTGCTGATCTTCGCCTACGGCCTGACCAACCATATCTCGGCCGAAGTCGCGCTGGGCACCCCGTACAAGCACAAGATCAATGGCGCCGGCTCGATCCAGGGCACGGGCCAGCTGGCCACCGTCGAAGCCTTGCCGGCAATCGCCTTGCTGCAGTACCGCTTCTTCGAGCCAAGCGCCACCTTCCGTCCTTACGTCGGCCTTGGCGCGACCTACGCCTACTTCATGAAGGAACGCGGTTCGGGCAAGCTGACCGCGCTGACCAACCCGGGCGGTCCAGCCACGACACTGAGCATCGATAACAAGTTCACCTACACCGGCCAGGTTGGCCTGGTGGTGAACGTGAGCGAGAAATGGTTCGTCGACGCGACCGTCAACAAGACCCGCCTGCGCACCGTGGCCAACTTCTCGACCGGCCAGCGCCAGGACATGAAGCTCGATCCGGTGTCGGTGATCCTGGCTGTCGGCTACAAGTTCTAAGCGATTACGCGGCCTTGGTCGCGATATAAAGAAAGCCGGCCTGGGTGCAAGCCCAGCCGGCTTTTTTCATTCGAGGGCGAGGTTGTCGTCTGCTTTCGGCATGCGGCGTCAACCGTAGGGTGGGCCGGGCCGCGCTAGGCACTCCGTGCCCACGCGGTACGCGCGGCTCCGAAGTCAGCGGCAGCAAGGTGTCGCTCGAAACGCATGCGATGGCCGCTGGCCTGGTGTTGGGTTGGCGGGCGATATCCCGCGGCCGCGTCAGAAAGGATGCGCACGTAACCGCGTGGGCACGGAGTGCCCACCGTACGGTCACCCGCTGTGGCCGGAACGAAGGCTCAATGCACCCCGGCCGCGTATTGCGCGAACCGCTCGCCGCTGAGCGCCTTTTCGTACAGGTAGCCCTGGAAGCCATAGCAGCCGGCTTCCGACAGGAATTCGCGCTGCCCGGTCGTCTCCACGCCTTCGGCAATCACCTGCAATCCCAGGCTGCCGCCGAGCGCAATGATCGAGCGCACGATCGAGGCGTCGTTGCCGTTGGTGAGCACGTCGCGCATGAAGGAGTAGTCGATTTTCAGTTGGTCGAGCGGCAGCTTGCGCAGGTAGGCCAGCGACGAGTAGCCGGTGCCGAAGTCGTCGAGCGAGAAGGTGATGCCGAGGCGGCGCAGGGTTTCCATGGTTTGCACCGTGTGCGCGAAGTCGGTAACGACCAGGGTCTCGGTCAGCTCGAATTTCAAGCCGTGCGGATCGACGCCGGTGGCCGCCAGGATTTCCTGGGTCATGGCCACGAAGTCGGGTTCCATGAACTGGCGCGCGCTGACGTTGACCGACAGCGACAGGTTACGGGTGGCCGGATTGCGCTGCCAGCCGGCCAGTTCGGCGCAGGCGGTACCCAGCACCCAGCGCCCGATGTCGACGATCAGGCTGGTTTCCTCGGCCGCCTTGATGAACTCGGTCGGATACAGCACCTCGCCGTTCGGCTGGCGCCAGCGCAGCAGGGCTTCGGCGCCGATCACGCGGCTGGCGCCGTCGAGTTGCGGCTGGTAGTTCAGCATGAACTCGTGGTTGCGCAGGGCGCGGCGCAGGCCGGTCTCGAGTTCCGAGCGCGCGCTCCAGGCCGCCTGCATGGCGGGGTCGAAGAAGCGGAAGGTGTTGCGGCCGGCCGCTTTCGCCTGGTACATCGCGGTGTCGGCCTGCTTCAGGGCCGATTCCACGGTGTCGGTCATGCCGCTGATCATGGTCACGCCCACGCTGGTCGAGACCGTGTACATGAAGTCGGCCAGCTGGAAGGGCGCCGACATCGCGGCCACGATCTTCGCCGCCACGGTCTCGGCCTGGTGCACGGCGCCGGCCATCGTGTCTTCCTCGGGCGGCACCAGGATCACGAATTCGTCGCCGCCCAGGCGCGCCACCATGTCGGCTTCGCGCACGCTGTTCTCGAGGCGGCGCGCCACCGCCTGCAGCAGCACGTCGCCGGCGGCGTGGCCATGGGTGTCGTTCAGGGTCTTGAAGTTGTCGAGGTCGCAGAACATCAGCGCACCGAACTTGCGCGAGCGCGCGCTGCTGATGAGGGCGCGGCGCAGGTGGTCGAGCAGGCTGGCACGGTTCGGCAGTTCGGTCAGGGCGTCGAAATAGGCCAGGCGGTGGATACGCGCCTCGTTGCTCTTGCGCTCGCTGATGTCGGTGCTGATCACCAGGATCTTTTGCGGCATGCCGGCGGCGGCGTTCGCCGGCACCACGGTCCAGCGCGTGTCGGCCTGCATGGTGCAGCCGTCGCGCCGGTGCTGGGACAGCTCGCCGACCCATTCTCCCTCGGCCATCGCCAGTTGCCAGGCTGCGCTATACGCCGCGTGGTCGTCGCACAGCAGGTCGGGCATGTGCTGGCCGCGCGCCTCATCGGCGTTCCAGCCGTATAGCCGTTCCGCACCTTTGTTCCAGTAGGTGATGCGCGCACTCATGTCCATCACGAAAATGGCGTCGTGCGCCTTTTCGAGCAAGGTCGCCTGTTCCAGCATCAGCGTGTCGGCACGGCGCAGGACCGTGATGTCGCCAATGAAGCCTTCGAGCGCCACCACCGCGCCGCGCTCGTCATAGACGGCGGCGCCTTGCTCCCAGGCCCAGCGCGTCTGGCCGGCCGCATTCGTGATCCGGTAGCTCAGCTGGAAGGATCGGCGGTCGCGGATCGCGGCATTCGTGTCGTCGGCCACCTTGGGGCGGTCGTCGGGATGAATCAGGCTGGCATACGAGACCGGGTCAGGGCCGATGAACGCGGCGGCCGGGTAGCCGGTCAGTTTTTCGACGCCGGCGCTGATGAACTCCATGGTCCACTCGGGGTCGTTCAGGCAGCGGTAGACCGCTCCCGGCAAATTACTGAGTAAAAGGTCCAGGGACAGCGCAGAGGCGTCGGTGGAGCGCGAGTTGGACGATGCCGAGGTGTCGATGAGATTCATGTTCCGCGCGTAGGTAGGTGGAACACTAGCTAAGAGTTAATTTATTCTACACATAATATTAGTGTAATGGGCGAATTTGCTACCGTGCGGGTGTGCAATCGATCTCGTTGCCAATCTGATACGCCATCTTCTATGGGAAGGCATGCACATTTGCTGAGAATGTTATTGCCGAAGCGGCATAAACCTGTTGCTCGAATCAGGCAAAATATGACGGAATAGGATGAGATGGGGTGTATGCAATCCGCATATTCGTTAATTTTCTTTATTCCCTGTTACACGACACGCGTGTGTCCGAATAAGGATGACGCAAATCGGCCGGAAAAGCTGGAACCTGCACGCCATGCGGGTTTGCCGAGGCCGCGTCCCTTTGCCTGCCTCTATCCGCGTCAATAGGCTGTATGGCTGGATAATAAATGTTTTCCGATTTGACGATTGGAAAGCATGGGTAATGCGAAATAATGTTGAGCGCAGTTTTAATTTCTAAAAATGCTGTATTTACGTTATCGCATGTACTCCGGTGCCGCGATAAGCATGACGCGCTGCGTAGTGTGTTCCAGGAATAAGTAGGCAGGCGCAGACCCGGCAATCGTTTATCGACAATCCGATTGCCGGGCACCGCCATCATGCCGCTTTAGAACGCGGCAATTCCCGTTTGCGCACGGCCGAGTATCAGCGCATGGATATCGTGCGTGCCTTCATAGGTATTCACCACTTCCAGGTTCACCATGTGGCGGATGATGCCGAACTCGTCAGAAATACCATTCCCGCCCAGCATGTCGCGTGCGGTACGGGCGATGTCGAGCGACTTGCCGCAGGAATTGCGCTTCATGATCGACGTGATCTCGACCGCCGCCGTCCCTTCATCCTTCATGCGTCCCAGGCGCAGGCAGCCTTGCAGGCCCAGCGTGATTTCGGTCTGCATGTCGGCCAGTTTCTTTTGCACCAGCTGGTTCGCCGCCAGCGGTTTGCCGAACTGATTGCGGTCCATGGTGTACTGGCGCGCCGTGTGCCAGCAGGCTTCCGCGGCGCCGAGCGCGCCCCAGGCGATGCCGTAGCGTGCCGAGTTCAGGCAGGTGAACGGACCTTTCAAACCGCGCACGTCCGGGAAGGCGTTTTCTTCCGGGCAGAACACGTTGTCCATCACGATTTCGCCGGTGATGGAAGAACGCAGGCCGAACTTGCCGTGAATGGCCGGCGCGCTCAGCCCTTCCATGCCTTTTTCCAGGACGAAGCCGCGGATCGCGCCTTCATCATCCTTGGCCCAGACCACGAACACATCCGCCACCGGAGAATTCGTGATCCACATCTTCGAGCCGGTCAGGGCATAGCCGCCGTCCACTTTACGCGCACGGGTCACCATCGAGCCCGGGTCGGAACCGTGGTTCGGCTCGGTCAGGCCGAAGCAGCCGACCCATTCGCCGGTCGCCAGTTTCGGCAGGTATTTCTGCTTGGTCGCTTCGTTACCGAACTCGTAGATCGGCACCATGACGAGCGACGATTGCACGCTCATCATCGAGCGGTAGCCGGAATCGACGCGCTCGACTTCGCGCGCGATCAGGCCATAAGCGACATAGTTCATGCCCGGGCCACCGTATTGTTCCGGGATGGTCGGGCCGAGCAGGCCGAGTTCACCCATCTCGCGGAAGATCGAGGTGTCCATGGTCTCGTGGCGGAAGGCCTCGAGGATGCGCGGCTGCAGCTTGTCCTGGCAGTAGGCGGCGGCGGCGTCGCGCACCATGCGCTCTTCGTCGGTCAATTGGCTGTTCAGCAGCAGCGGGTCATCCCAGTGGAAGGCGGTCTTGCGGGTCGAAGCGGTCATGGATCGGTCCTGGTCTCTGTTCTTGTAGGCAGCGCATGCGCCGGGTCAGGGCATTATAGGAAGGACGTCTTGACACATCTTTTCAAACTGCGACAGGCATTTTCATTTTCGCCCAGGCGAGGCATTACTGCGTAAATGCGACCGCCTGCGTCAACCCGGCATCGCGCAGGCGCACCATGTCGCGCGTGGGCGCCGTGCCGAAATGGCGCGCATATTCGCGGCTGAACTGCGAGGCGCTGAGGTAGCCGACGCGCTGGCAGGCCAGGTTCGCGTCCATGCCCGTGGCCAGCATCAGGCGCCGCGCTTCCTGCAGGCGCAGGGTTTTCTGGAATTGCAGCGGGCTCATCGAAGTGAGCGACTTGAACTGGCCGTGCAGCGAGGATGCGCTCATGTGCGCCAGCTCGGCCATGTCGTCGATGCGCATCGGCTGGTCGAAATGCTGGCGGATCCACGCCACCACCCTGCCGATGCGGTGGGTCTCGATCTGCCCCAGTTGCGCCAGGCGCGCGCCGAAGGGGCCGCGCAGCAGGCGCAGCATGATCTCGTCCTGCACCAGCGGCGCCAGCAGGGCGGCATCTTCGGGCCGGGCGGCAAGCATCATCAGGCGCACGGCGGCGTCAAGAATCTCTGCGCTCGCCTGGGCCACGTAGACGGCGCGTCCCGCACGCGTGGGCGGCACGCCGTCGGGATAGGCCTTCAGGATCAGTTCGCTCAGGCGTTCCAGGTCGAAGTCGAAGCGGAAGGACAAATAGGGCGCGGCCACGCTGGCTTGCCGGATCATGGCGGCGATCGGCAAATCGAGCGAAAAGACCAGCATGCGCGACGGGTCGTAATCGTAAGACTCGTCGCCCAGCATCACGGTCTTGGCGCCCTGGGCGACGATGCACAGCGCGGGGCGGTGCAGGCCGTGCACCAGCTCGGCGCTGTCGTTCGAGGCGCGCACCGCATGCAGGCCCGGGATGCAGGTGGCGAACGTGCCGTCCTGCGGCGCGCTGGCGGCCAGCAGCCCGGCCAGTCGGGCCAAGCCGGGGTCGAGAGAGGAAGTCGGCGCATTCATGGCGCATCCATCGTACTGTGTGGCTGCAGAATACACCATGCCGACCTCCTTATTCGGTGTGGTCGGTCGAGACTGTCAGCGCCTCGAAGGCCGCCATTTCCGTGCGCCGGGCGTCGAGCGCCGTGGTCGCCATCGCCAGGGCGTCGCTGCCGGCCAGGAACTGGCGCGGCGGGGCGTCCAGCGCGGCCAGTTTGACCACGGCGGCCGCCAGCTTTACCGGGTCACCGAGTTGCTTGCCCTTGTAGGCGCCGTAGGCCTGTTCCACCGAACCTTGGGCGGCGTAGTCGTCGATGGCGGTGGCGCCGTAGCGTACCGAGCTCGGGTCGAGGAATTCGGTGCGGAAGAAGCCGGGCTCGACCGCCGTGACGTGGATGCCGAACGGCGCCACTTCGATGGCCAGCGAGGCCGTCAAGCCTTCGATGGCGTACTTGCTGGCGCAGTACACCGAGGCGCCGTCGAAGCCGGTGATGCCGGCGATCGAGCTGATGTTCATGATGTGGCCGCCGCGCTGGCGCCGCATGGTCGGCAGTACGGCGCGCAGCATGTGCAGCACGCCGTGCACGTTGACGGCGAACTGCTGGGCGATGTCGGCATTCGAGACTTCTTCCAGGCGGCCCAGCAGGCCGTAGGCGGCGTTATTCACAAGCACGTCGATGCGTCCGAAGCGTCCGACGGCCTGGGCAACCGCCGGCGCAGCCTGGGCTTCGTTGGCGACGTCGAGTTCGATAAGGGCGATGCGTTCCGGGGCGATGCCGGCAAAGGTGTCCTGCAATTGGCCCAGCTTGCGGGCGGTGGCCACGACCTTGTCGCCGGCCTGCAGCGCTGCGTGTGCGATGTCGGCGCCAATGCCGCGGCCGGCGCCCGTGATCATCCAGACTTTGCTCATGATGTCTCTTCCTTATGGTGTGGTGAGGAAGAGAAATGGTAGGGCGCGGAGGGTGCTGCGGCTTGCCTGAAACTCCAGGGTGCTGGCGCGATCCTCGCCAGCTGCAGGTCGTACCAGACTAGCCGGTGACGCCGAAACGCCCGCCGTGGAACAACAGCGCCGGCTGCGGCTGGACTGCGCATTCCTCGACTTCGCCCACGAAAATTACGTGGTCGCCTTCGGGATAGCGGCTGCGGTTGTGGCATTCGAACCAGGCCACGGCGCCCTTCAGGATCGGCTGGCCGGTGCGCGACAGCTCGTACTCGACGCCGGCAAACGGATCGTCGGTGCGGCGCGAGAAGCGCAGCGCCAGGTCTTCCTGGCCGGCTGCCAGCACGTTGATGACGTAGTGCGAATTGCCGCTGAAGATGGGCATGCTGTTGGCCGCCGCGCCCAGGCTCCACAGCACCAGCGGCGGATCGAGCGAGACGGAATTGAAGGAGCTGGCGGTCAGGCCGCGGAAGCTGCCGTCCTCGAGGCGCGTGGTGATGACGGTCACGCCGGTCGCAAATTGCGACAGCGCCTGGCGGAAATGCGTCGAATCGAAGCCGCGCTCGGTGGCGCGGGGAGAGCGTGTGTTCATCGGTACCCTGGAAAGTTGCATGCTCATTATGCCATCGCGTAGCCAACGCCGTCGTTTGGCTCAATGTTGCGCCTGCACAAAGTAGAGCTTTCCGTTACAGTAAAGTCATCACTAACAATATCGAGGTGTGAGATGAGCGAGCAAACAGCGGCCGGCGTGGCGATCCTGGGCGGCGGATGCTTCTGGTGCGTCGAGGCCGTTTACCTGGAGGTGCGCGGCGTCACGCGCGTGGAATCGGGCTACATGGGCGGCCATGTGGTGAACCCGACCTACGAGCAGGTGTGCGGCGCAGCCACCGGGCACGCCGAGGTGGTGCGGCTGGAATTCGATCCGTCGGTGATCAGCTACCGCGACATCCTGCAGATATTCTTCACCATCCACGACCCGACCACCCAGGACCGCCAGGGCAACGACGTCGGCCCGCAATACCGCTCGGTGATCTTTACCCAGGACGCCGAACAGGACGCGACCGCGCGCCAGGTGATGGCCGAAATGGCGGCCGTGTGGGATGCGCCGATCGTGACCCAGGTGCTGCCGGAAGAAACCTGGTACAAGGCCGAGGAGTATCACCAGAATTACTATGCCCAGCACCCGATGCAGGGGTATTGCGCGTTCGTGGTGGCGCCGAAGGTGGCGAAGTTCAGGAAGACGTTTCAGCAGTTCATGAAGTAACGGCAGCGATGTGCGTGTTGGCACTGGATTGACCGGTTTTTCGTAGGGTGGGCTCTTGAGCCCACGCGGTATGGCACCGTTGAGCTCTCGAAACGTCAGATATAGAGAAAACATCCGAACACCAGATGTTTCGGGTTTTTATAAGTTCGCCGCCGCGCATCCGGTCAGACCGCGTGGGCACGAGTGCCCACCTACCCGTTACGCTCACTCGTACATGTACTTCCTCGACCACGGTATCTGCGCCGGGTCTTCCCCCGCCTTGCCGCACACGATCTGGTACAGGCTGATCCAGTCGTGCGCAAAGGCGTAGGCGCAGCCGGCCAGGTAGACGTGCCAGATGCGGAAGCGCTTGCCGTCGGTCAGTTGCGCGATCTCGCCGGCATGGTTCTCGAAATTCTCGGTCCAGGCGGCGCAGGTCCGGGCGTAGTGGCGGCGCAGGTTTTCGACGTCGCGCACTTCCAATCCTCCCTGCTGCATGGCCTTGATCACCGCCGATAAATGCGCCAGCTCGCCATGCGGGAACACGTACTGGTCGATGAATTCACCGCCGCCATACGGTGTTGCACGCCCTTCGGCATCGGTCGAGGTAATACCGTGGTTCATGGCCACGCCGCCCGGCGCCAGCAGCGCGTGGATGCGCTCGAAATACGCGGGCAAATGCTGCACTCCCACGTGTTCGAACATGCCCACGCTGGTGATGCGGTCGAACTGGCCGCTGACGTCGCGGTAGTCCTGCAGGCGGATCTCGACCTGGCCCTCCAGCCCGGCCGCCGCCACCCGTTCGCGTGCCAGCGTGGCCTGGTTCTCCGACAGCGTAACCCCGAGCACGCGCGCACCGAAATGGCCGGCGGCGCGGATCGCCAGCGCGCCCCAGCCGCAGCCGATGTCGAGCAGGGTGTGCCCGGGCTTGACGCCGATCTTGACGAGGATGTGGTCGATCTTGCGCACCTGCGCCGTTGCCAGGTCTTCATTGCCGGTCTCGAAATAGGCGCAGGAATACACCATGTTCGGATCGAGCCAGGATTGATAGAAGGCGTTGGAGACGTCGTAGTGGTAGCGGATCGCGTCCGCATCCTTGCGCCGCGTGTGCGGCGAGAACAGGCGCAGCGGGTGGGCGAAGCGGCGTCCGTGCTTGCCGGTGGCGGCGGCCAATTCGTTGGCGACGCGGATCATGTCGGCCGCCCGGCCCTTGATCTCGAGGGCGCCTTCGACATAGGCTTGCCCGAGCTTGTGCAGCGACGGCGACAGCAGGTAGCGCAGCGAAGCGGGATGGGGCACGCGGATGGTGACCAGCGGCGGGTCGGACGACAGGTCGACATGCTCGCCATTCCACAGTTCCACACGCAGGGGCAGCGACAGCTTGCCGCGCATGCCCATGCTCCAGGCGCCGAGTTTCAGTTCGTTGAACACGTTCCCTCCTGCTGGTGAGCCGGCGCGTGGCGTGCCGGCTGACGACATGACGGAGCCCGCGTGCAGGCGGGCTGTGCGTAAATCAACAGTGCGTGAAACAGTTTTTGAAGCGACAGTTATGAAGCGACAGTCAATGCAGCGACAGATAGTGCAGCGTTACGGTTGCAGGCGTTGCCGGGTCCAGCTGCCGTCTTCCTGCCGCGTGTAAACGATGCGGTCGTGGAAGCGCGAGCGGCGCCCCTGCCAGAACTCGATGCGCTCGGGCACCAGGCGGAAGCCGCCCCAATTATCGGGACGCGGCGGCGCCTCGCCAGCCCCTGCGGCAACGGCTTCGTAGTTCTGCTCCAGGGCCGTACGGTTCGCGATCGGCGCACTCTGCTGGGACGCAATTGCCGACAGGCGGCTCTTCAAGGGCCTGCTGTGGAAATACTTGTCGCTTTCCTCAGCCGAGGTTGTTTCGACCCGGCCCTCGATGCGCACCTGGCGTTCCAGTTCGCTCCAAAAGAATAGCAGAGCAGCGTGCGGATTGGCGCGCAATTCCTGCGCCTTGCGGCTGTCGTAATTCGTGTACCAGGTGAAGCCGCGCGCATCGAATTGCTTGACCAGCACGATGCGCGAACTCGGCCGGCCGTCGAGGTCGACGGTGGCCACGTTCATCGCGTTCGGCTCGTTGACCTCGGCCTTCAGGGCCTGCTCGAACCACTGCGTGAATTGCGCAATCGGGTCGTCGAGCACATCGTCCTCGTTCAGGCTGGCCTGGCCGTAGTCCTTGCGCAGGCCGGCGACGGCATCGCCGATGGCTGGAACAGCCGGGGCCTCGGCCGCTGCCGGCGTCGTGTCGATGCCACGGCGCCGCCCCATGGCCGCACCCAGGCGCGCCATCTGCTCGGGCGAAAACAGGCGCATGGCCATCGGCGCCATCGTGCTTTCCTCGCGCTCCATGTGGGCCGTGTAGCGCTGCACGAAGCGCTGCACGCTCGACGCCGAGAGGGCGGTGGCGCTGCCGTCCGCAATCGCGGTCAATTGCTCGTGCAGGTCTTGCCAGAGTGCGTCCATGTCCTTGTGGTCCTGCAGGATGGTCGGCGCCAGCGCCTGCAGCGTGGCGGCGTCCTCGCCCTGGGCGGTGGCGCGCAGCATCGGGATCAGGTCTTGCTCTTCGTCGTCGTGGTGCAGGTGGGCCGCCTTCTCGAAATACTTCAGCACGGCGCCCGCCGCCTGGCGCGCCTGTTCGTCGGCGCCGTGCGCGGGCAGGTGCGCGAGCAGGCGTTCGAGGGTGGCGAGCTGCTTGCGGATGCGTCCATGGCAATGCTTGAGGACGGCGATCGGCTGGTCGAAACCAGGGGCGGCGTCGAGGAGGGAATCGTTCATGTGCGTTTTTCTGACAGTGGGGATTTTTTTGATTGACCAACAGGCATTTTAGTGCAGCTGCGCCAGATGGGTTCGGTAAAATGGCGGGATGCATACCACCGATACCCCCACCTTGTCCGCCGCATTCGACGACGAAATCGACTTCGCACGCCGCTTCGGCGGCATCGCCCGCTTGTATGGCGAGCGTGCCCTCGAACGCTTCCGCGCGGCGCACGTTTGCGTGATCGGCGTCGGCGGCGTCGGCTCCTGGATCGTCGAGGCCCTGGCGCGCAGCGCGGTCGGCCACCTGACCCTGATCGACCTCGACAACGTGGCCGAGTCGAACATCAACCGCCAGATCCAGGCCCTCACCAGCACCGTCGGCATGCCGAAGATCGAGGCCCTGCGCGAGCGCATCGCCCAGATCAACCCCTTCTGCAAGGTGACCCTGATCGAGGATTTCGTCGACCCGGACAACATCCCGCAGATGGTCGGCGACAAGGGTTTTGATTACGTGGTCGACGCCATCGACAGCGTAAAGGCCAAGGCCGCGCTGATCGCGTACTGCCGCGACCACAAGCTGCCTTTGGTGACCATCGGCGGCGCTGGCGGCCAGATCGACCCGACCAAGATCGAGGTGCGCGACCTGGCCCGCACCGAGCAGGAACCGCTGCTGAAGAAGGTGCGCAAGCTGCTGCGTGCGCAGTACGGTTTTTCGCGTGGCGAGAAGCAGAAATACCACATCGACGCCGTGTTCTCGATGGAGCCGCTGCGCTATCCCGAGCTTGACGATGCCTGCGAGATCGGTAGCAGCGTCACGGGCCTGAACTGCGCCGGCTTTGGTTCCAGCATGGTGGTCACCGCCAGCTTCGGCATGATTGCGGCCGGCCATATCCTGCGCAAGATGGCCGAGGCGGCGGAGGCGGAAACCGTGGACGCGCTGGCCGAAGTAGAACTGCCGGAAACGGCATGAGCCAAAAGTAAGACGGTGTAACGCCGCTGCCATGGCGGCGCGCGGCTTTGCTATCATAGGATGATCGATTGAAATCCTGTCATTGAAAGAGCCCACATGATCCGTCGTACTTCCTTCCTGGCCTTGCTGCTCGCAAGCGCCGCCGCCTGTGCCCAGCAGGGCCAGCCAGCTGCCACCCCGGCCAACGCGCCGCAAGCCGCGGCTGGCGCCGACCAGGCCGCCGCCACCGTGCGCCAACAGGGCGTGCAAAGCGCCGCCGAGCAGGCAGCGGTGGGTTCGCAGCAGGCTGCCGGTGTGGCCGGCCAGGCCGCCCAGAGCGGCGCCGAAGCCGTCAGCGGCGCGGCCCAGGATGCCGCCGCCGCCGCCCAGGCGCCGCAGCCGGCGACGCCCGCCGAACCCCAGCTCGAAATCGTCGACCGCGTGGTCGGCAAAGGGCAAACGGCCGAGCTCGGCCACAAGGTGATCGTCAACTACACCGGCTGGTTCTACAAGCCGATGGCGCGCAACCAGCGCGGCCGCAAGTTCGACTCCTCGCTCGACGCCGGCCGCACGCCGCTCGACTTCCAGCTGGGCGCGGGCCAGGTCATCAAGGGTTGGGAGCAGGGCGTGGCCGGCATGAAGGTGGGCGGCAAGCGCACCCTGATCATCCCGAGCCGCCTGGGCTACGGCGCGCGTGGCGCACCGGGCGGATCGATTCCGCCGAATACGGATTTGATCTTCGATGTGGAACTGCTCGGCGTAAAATAAACCGAACCGACAACCAAAGCGGGGGTGGACGATGCGTGTTGCAAACGATGTCACTGAGCTGATCGGCAATACACCGCTGGTCAGGATCCGCAAGCTGGGCAAGGGTGGGGCCGAGATCCTCGCCAAGCTCGAGTTCCACAACCCCGCGCACAGCGTCAAGGACCGCATCGGCCTGGCGATGATCGAGGCGGCGGAGCAGGCCGGCAAGATCGGCCCCGACACCGTCGTCGTCGAGCCGACCAGCGGCAACACCGGCATCGCCCTGGCGATGGTGTGCGCGGCGCGCGGCTACCGCTGCAAGCTGGTCATGCCCGAGACCATGAGCAACGAGCGGCGCATGCTGCTGCGCGCCTATGGCGCCGAACTGGTGCTCACGCCAGGCGCCGAGGGCATGGTCGGCGCCATCCGCCGCGCCGAGGAAATCGTCGCCTCCGACCCGCGCGCCTTCATGCCCCAGCAATTCAATAACCCCGCCAATCCGGAAGTCCACCGCCGCACCACGGCCGAGGAAATCTGGCGCGATACCGACGGCAAGGTCGATATCGTGGTGGCGGGCGTGGGTACCGGCGGCACCATCACCGGCGTGGGCGAAGTGCTGAAGGAACGCAAGCCCGGCTTCCAGGCGATTGCGGTGGAGCCGGAAGCGTCGCCGATGCTGTCGAAAGGCACCAAGGGGCCGCACCCGATCCAGGGCATCGGCGCCGGCTTCGTGCCGCAGGTGCTCAATACCGGGATCTATGACGAGGTGATCGCGGTGCGCAACGAGGATGCCTTCGAGACCGCACGGGCGGCGGCGCGCGAGGAGGGGCTGCTGGTCGGCATCTCGTCTGGCGCGGCGCTGTGGGCGGCGATGCAGGTGGCGCAGCGGCCGGAGAATGCGGGCAAGCTGATCGTGACCATCATTCCGTCGTTTGGCGAGCGGTATCTGAGCACGGCGTTGTTTGCGAACCTGGCGGGGTGAGAGGCCTGCGGCCTG
>Ga0265780_10007308_pt1 | contig 13591 bp, 13 predicted proteins | sample P1T30metagenome_FD_192432 | JGI IMG/M metagenome (GOLD analysis project Ga0265780, IMG submission 192432) | Plant litter microbial communities from East Loma Ridge, Irvine, California - P1 T30 | ecosystem: Environmental > Terrestrial > Plant litter > Unclassified | place: USA: California... | reverse complement strand
CGAAGAAACCATCAACACGCCCGTGACATGGAAATCTACATTCAACCTCGACCGTGGCGCCATTCTCGGTCTCAGCCACTCCTTCTTTAACGTGCTTAGCTTCAGACCCAAGACAAAGCATCGCAGCATCGAGGACCTGTACTTTGTCGGTGCGAGCACACACCCTGGCACGGGTGTTCCCATTGTACTTGCTGGTGCCAAGTTGGTCACCGAACAAATTCTCCATGACCGCAATGAAATGAGCCGCATCCCGTGGCGCCCGCTGGACGCCAAGGCAGAGCCCAAGCCAGCTCCTGGCCCGCTGGATCGCACTCAGAATGGACCGTATCTTAGCTGGCTTGTCTGGATATTGTTGAGCATTGCCCTTGTGTTTGTGACGGTACCGGGTGTTTTGGTGTATCAGAAGGCTGGTAATGGGTTGCTGGGTGATTGGTAGTGTTGTCGTATGTAGTTTACTGTAGATACGGGCGTAGATAAGGGCTTTTAGTATATTAATGTTGTTGGTATACATTGTACTTGATTTAATGACCACTTTTTGTCATGGAATCCTGAGGGGTCACGATTGTGGGTGAATAGACATGAGCAACAAACGTTGGCTAGCCTGTTCATCAACGTATGCGCGGGACTTGGAGAAAGGGTTGCGGAAGTTATATAGTGAACGAATACGGCACGAATGGTGAAAATTAATGGTGTGTGCATAATGTATGCTCTAGGCACAGAAAGCATAGGCTGTACAATCGAGTCTGCCTGTGTGTACGTCAGTGGAGGGTTGGGTGGCTAGAGTATCTGATGATCGTGCACTAGTTGTAAACACATGTCAAATGAATAGATGCAGAGTCTGTGGGAAACATATTTGACAAGGTAATAAATTAATTAAGTATCTACCAAAGAGGGTATCTTGAAAGTACTCATGATTCGATCCGCGTTACAGCTCCACATTCTCATCCCAGAAGGGATTGCAAACGCGAAGGTCATCCTAACATTACAACTACCACCATACCTCTGATCTCTCCTCCTTGCCAGAGGCCGCTGTTCACCTCAAACCCAGAGATTTGTTTAGACAGTGTTGTCGACGTGAGGAGCAGTGCCGTTGTACCCATCGGGGTGGGTAGCAGTTGCGCCTGAGGCAGCCGTCTCGGGCTTAATCTTCTTCTCCTGAACAACAGCGTCGGCATCACCATAGTCGTGGATGGCAAGACCCAGACGGGCGGGGTCGATGTTCCTGTGGCCCCACAGAAGGAGGGCACCGAAGCAGGGCTTGGCTAGGAAGTCAAGGACACCGTAGAAGACGGCTTCGCTGTCAGGAGCGATGAGGTTGCTGTTCTGGTGTAAGTGACTGCACATTTGTAGTTGCTGTTGGGTAACACTTACGCGCCCTCGCACACTCCCCATGCGACTGGGTACAAGATCCAGAGCAAAGTAGTCAAACTTCCGCACATCATGAAGGTCCTCTCGACATCACGGCCGAATGACTTGGCGTGGATGCGCGATTCCCATGCGAGCTGGTAGACGATGTAGAAGAGAGCGACGCAGCCGAAAACAAAGTAAGCCCACTTGTAACGGCTCTCTACGAGAGCACCGATAAGACCAGTGATGACCATGATCTCATCAACGACAACAACCCACATGATGGTAGGCCATGGCATGCCGGCAGTGAGGAGCAAGTCGATGAGCAGAAGAGGCGTAGTGATGAACCAGTCGATGTATCGGACGTAGTAGATCGAACGGTAGGTTCCTGCTACCTTGGGGTCGCTACGGGGGAATTCGACTGCGATGGGTGTGAAGCCCAAGTTGGCTCCCATGGTGACTGTGAAAGTGAAGATCAGTACACATCCCTCATGTTGTAATGGGAAGCGCTTGACTTACAGTAGGCGATGCATGCGACGAAGACAACGGAAGCAGTGATGTAGTGGAAAAGGCGGTCGCGACGCGCCTTGCGGTATCCAAGACCGATGAAGATGAATCCAGAAAGACCCATGGCGGCGCAGATAGCGAAGTAGAAGTCGGATCCATGTGTGGTAATGGCAATGTCTGCCGTCGCACCATTGACGGTGTTGTCATTGAGGTTCAGCGCATTGTTCCTGCGAAAGAGATCCATTGCGAAAACAGTGGTAAAATGCCAAATGAATAGTATGGGCTGGAATGTACCAAGAGGACTGCTTAACGAAGACAAGAGGTAGCAGGTACTGGTTATATCTTGGACTACGCGCCCATGAGATCCAGAGATGCCATCATGACGACATACCTCGAGCGGATTGGAGCTTGATCATGCAGCATGTCAAAACCCTCAATCGACCAGGGGCCCAGACTAGGCCGGGACTTGTCACTCAAGAGCCAGTGACGGTGAGTGACGGCCAGTCAGAAGCATGCGTTGCGTTTAGCATTTCCAGTTTCTCTGGTCCAAATGGCTGATTTCAGTGACGGCTGCTCGGTGCAATAGCCATGTCACACTAGGATCATCATCATCATCGACGCTAAAGATTCTGAGCATAGCGCCCGGCCTTTCCGTCTCACCACCTGAGCGAGCGCCACTAAGATTAAGCTTTATGACGTTGATCTATTGAGCTTACTTCGACATCGACTTGCATCTGTTGCATAACGCCAGCCGAGTCAACTTAACGCTGGCGTTGAGTTGGCTTAAGGCTGGTTTGTGTTTTATCGTGTGTTGAGAGTGTTTGATGATAGCGACATAGAGTTTGGTTGTGAGATCGTGAGAAGGGCCTTCTGGATGCCCATCATGAGGGGAGAATGCGCATCGTGAGGGGAAGAAATGCATGGCAGCGCATCATTGCCTTAACGGCAATATCATGGTGGTGTGATGTTCTTGTCACTCACTGCCCAGGCAGGCATCGTTCCTATCGGTTGTTTTACGTCAGTGCGGGAGTCGAGTAGATCAACAGCTACGGCAGTGATCGGCGCAACGAAGCTTTCTGTTCAAAGCGGGGCAAATCTAGATGCCGCATTGACTAGGGCAACGTCGCACATCACCAGGACAACACTCGGCACATGTGAAGAGCGGTAGTATGAAGCTTTGGATATTAAAACTCGTGGAAAGAGTTTGTCGACTACGTAACAAGGTGGTAGCGCTAACGGCTCGAAACCATTCGATCCATTAGACAAGTGGTCCGAACACAGAGGCGTCACTAGCCCAGACAACTAACTAGAGCTTTTCGCAAATTGCTCGATCCTGCCTCAGACTGCGTTTCTGACACGGATCGCACGCTTGCGATTTCTCGCTGTTGAGCAATGTCCTCTTCTCTAAACCAGTTCCCGTGCAAGCCGTAGGGTATTCTAGCGCCGAGTTGGATCTTGCAAACGACAGTCTGCATGTCCCGTGCATCCAATACCCATAACTCGCTCTCTGCATCCGCCTTGCATTCACCGTCTTCGTCCAACTGGTCCTCGTTAAAGACGTAGAACAGTAGGTACCCGTCTTCTTCGACAAATCCCGCTTCGTCACCACTTGCACTGTTCGCTGAACGAGGTACAAACCTCGCTTCCTGTCCAAAGTGATTTGGTGGAAGGTGGAATGCTTTGATAGGATCATCGCGGTCGTCTGATGCAAGTATCTCGTCTATTGTGCGGGTGTCGACGCAGCCATCAACAGCCTGTGGAGGTGATTTCTGGGCACGATTGAGCAGCGTTTGCACATCAACTCTTACGAGTATGTCGATCTTTGTCGCCTTGCCTAATGCCGCGCCAAACGATTCGTCGGAAGTGCTACAGCCGTAAATGTACCGTGCGCGTGACATTTCAGTGAAGGGCGAGATGGTGGGGAATTCGAAAGGGATCGCTGCCAAGGCGAACTCATGTGTGATAGTGTTCGATGAGCCCGGCGCGAGTGAGAACCGGTAGTAATACAGCCGACATTGTTCCTCGTCGTCATGTGAGATGGGGACGTTGTGGGGCGCCTTTGATGACTCTGGTTCGTTGTGGACTCCTAGCAAAGGCGACATTTCATCTGAATGAGACTTCTCGGGATCTTGTACATGCTCTTCGTCATCGTATTTGGCGAAGAAAGACATGGGCCTGCTCGCTTGCTTCTTGCTCGGGTTTGGAGGAGGTTCAATGTTCCCGGCACTGAACACAAGAGATGCGGTAGTCAACCGACAAGCTAGCATGTTAACGGCTGATATATCGCCGGTGCTGTTGTACTCATCCCAAGTGTTGGCCGTATGAAGTATACAACAGCCGTCTGTCTCGAACCAACGTACTAATTCCGGGTGTCGCCGGGGAAAGACACCGAATCTGGCGGGTTTCTCGGGTTGGTAAAAGACAATGGGCTTGTTCATCGCCAAGTTTAATGGGGTAAGGGAGAGCGGCAGGTCCAGTATAACGGTATTGTGTCGTGACACACCGAAATCGTGCATAAGCTTCCCGCCAGAGCACCCGGGGACTGGCGCGTTGATTATTCTGTTTCCCTCTGAATCTGATCTCTTTGCAACAGTGCCTTCAGCCGGAAGTAGGGAATAGTGAACATAGGGCGCGACGAAGTTGCAATGGAACAGAACCATCTCGTTCGTGACCTTGTCGACCTTGGGATGACCTGTTGTCCACTCTTTCATCCAGCTTAGCACGCCAGTTCCACCAAGAGCTTCAGGCTGTTTCTCGTCGTTCTTGTCCTTGTCGCCGGGTGTAGCCTCGCCTTCAGCCCGGTTACCGTCGAACCAGCCGACGGTTTCCAGGCTTGGCAACGCAATGCGCATTGGCGGCCCGCTCTCACATGTCGCCAACGCACGTCCGTCGTGGTATAGTATGCTGGTGTTGGCGACGCTGATGCGCTTGATAGCGCGTGCAGAGCCTGAGAGATGGGTCCAGAAGACGACCAATACAGTACGCAGGATGCGCCAGAGGATAAGCAACAAGCTGGAGGCAGGGTTGACAAGGGTCGCGATGCTAGGTAGTATAGGCGTGCGTAGAGCCGGATTCTCAACGGCGGTGCGGTACACGTCGGTGGTGATGAATTGGTTGACGAACTTGACAGCGGGCTTGGAAGGGTCGGCGACAGAGCGACTGAACCAGACTCCAGCGAGCATGCCGTCGCCATCGAACCAATGCGCTTCACGTCCCAAGTCGGAATTGGTCACGGGATTGCCGCCGTTGCGGACGTACATGCCGCCCAGCAGCTCTGGTGGGATACGACCGGTCCATGAGACAGGCGTAGGAGGACATGTTGTAGAGACAGGCGCGAAGTTGCCAGAGAGATATCTGGAGCGGGTTAGTCAGGGCCGTGTAGGGCAATGAGCAGGAAGGCGTACGGGTGTTTAGGCGTCGACTTGCTGCTGTTCGGTCCAGGCGTGGACATTACGGCGGTATTATTAGCTTGGCGGCATTGGAGAACGGTTTGGTTCAGGACAACGGCGCAGGCAATTCATTAGTACAGCGCGTGCAGTCTTCACGTGTCGCCGCGGCCGGTGGGAGGCAGGGCACGGAGGCAGGATCAGGAGCTGGTGACATGATATGATGCAACAATGGCAGGGCTGCCCGCTTCCACGGGTATCCGGTTGACATGTGCTCCACGGCCTTGGTCGTGATGGCGGCCGGGCAATCGTGATGTCATGTCGAGGCTTGCATTACCGCTAGGCCGCTTGGGGCAGCGCGCATCCTTCACAGCCGCCCGAGCAGCGCCGTCTCAACCATGTTGCAAATATTCTCCATCATGGCCTCTCTTGCGCATTATCTTGTGCCTGACGCCCGCCGCGGCCTAGTCTCTCCCCCTGCCGCATTGGCTCCATGAGTGACGCCGATTGCACATCTCTCCGGCTACTCCCTTCTGCTCCCACGGTGCCATCATGGGCTTCGACTACGCGCTCGTGTACGTGACGCGCCTCCTATGTTACTCCAACATGGCTGACAGTGACGGGTAGTCATCTCAAGTACACGATCCCCCCGGCCGTGTTGCTCACCTGGCTCTACCGCCCTTTCTTTACTAAACTCGACGTGTACAAGGTCGTCTATCTGGTAGTGGTTGGTACGCGCATCCTCGTCAACATACTTCGTGCTAACATATCAGGTTGCCGTTGTCTCGACTATACCATGGGATTCCTACCTTATCCGCACCGGCATCTGGAGCTACCCCGCCCATGTCATTATTGGTCCAAAGCTGCTTGACATTCCGTTGGAAGAGGTCTTCTTCTTTGTCGTCCAGACATACAATACATCAGTCCTGTACCTCCTCCTCAGTAGGCCCACCTTTCAGCCTGTCTATCTAAGTCCGGAACGCGGCGCGTCCAATAGCCGATGGGCATACACGAAACGTACTGGCCAAATCTTCTTTCTGGGTGTCATCGCATGGGGATGGCGTTGCATCCAGGATGACAGCAAGGGCACATATACTGGACTCATTCTAATATGGGCCGGCCCCTTCCTGCTGATGCTCTGGTAAGCCAACCGCTATTGCAACCCGAATTCCTACTGATTGAATCTAGGTCTCTCGCCTACCAATTCATTCTGGCCCTTCCTCTGACCAACACCGCGATACCCATCATCCTTCCTACGCTCTACCTCTGGATAGTCGACACCCTAGCCCTGCGCAGAGGAACATGGGTAATAAACACAGGTACAAAATATGGTGTGCACTTGTGGGACGGTCTCGAGGTTGAAGAAGCCCTCTTCTTCCTCGTCACCAACTGCCTCATAGTGTTTGGTCAATTAGCATTTGACAATGCCCTTGCAGTGCTGTACACGTTCCCGGCCATGTTTGCGAAGCCCTCTTTGCTTCCATCACCCAAAACGCTGATGGGCGCTCTGCTCACTCCATGCTCCAAGTACGATGATGCCCGCCTTGTAGGCCTTAGCGAGGCTGTGCAACGTCTCAAGCGTAAGAGCCGTAGTTTCTACCTGGCCTCCGCAACCTTCCCCGGACCTTTACGGGCAGACTTGCTGCTGCTCTACTCCTTCTGCCGCGTTGCTGACGATCTGGTGGACAATGCTTCCTCCGCTGATGAAGCCAAGGCCTGGATAGCGAAACTGCGCAAGTTCCTAAACAACACATATAGCGATTCTGCATCCAAGTCTACAGTACATGACCAAGTTCGCGAGGACTTTCCTGCTGCCACACAATCTGCGCTCCTCCAGCTTCCAGCCGTTAAACTCTCGCATCAACCACTGGAGGATCTTCTACGCGGCTTCGAGATGGATCTTGCTTTCGATAAGGGACCCCTGATCAAGACCACGGAGGATTTGCGCTTGTATTCAGAGCGAGTAGCGGGTACTGTAGCTCAGATGTGTATTGAACTCATCTTCAACTGGTATCCGAGCGCCTTGCCCGCCGAAGAGCAGCGTGCCATAGTCACTGCTGGTAACAGCATGGGTGTCGCCTTGCAATACGTCAACATTGCGAGAGATATACAAGTAGACGCTAAGATAGGTCGTGTTTATCTTCCTTTGGAATGGCTGTCTGAAGTTGGCTTGAGTTACGATGAGGTGTTGAAGAAGCCGGACCACGCACACATCGAGACGCTACGTAAGCGTCTTCTTAAGGACGCGTTTTCTTTGTATGAGAAAACCAAGGTTGCAATCGAGCAATTACCAGTTGAAGCGAGAGGGCCAATTCGGGTCGCAGTCGAGAGCTATATGGAGATTGGGAGGGTGTTGAAACAGGACAATTTTAAGGTCAAGGCCGGTCGCGCAACTGTGCCGAAGCCTAGGAGGATAATGGTCGCTTGGAGAACACTTAATCGTTAATAATACAACTCGAGATTTTGATATCCTGAAAGCTCGGACATAATTTCGGACATAATCGCGCCTATCCGCATTTGGCCGCACGTGCAGTAACGCGTTCCCCCGACTTAGCTCTAACCTGAACTGTCTCTTCACCATCAACCATATCTGCGGACAAACCGAACAAGTGTGACATGTACCAAAACCGGCTACTAGACCCAGCGGGCGCATCTCTCGCTGCTACTAGCAGGAAGAGGAAGGGTGGGCCGCGAATCGTAAACCGACCTGCAAAGGGCAATTACAAGAAACTACTATGGTTCAAGCAGCCCTGTGAGTGCTCACGCAGGCCTCGGTCTCGCATCTCCAACCAGGTCTGACGTATACAGTTCCCGATAACTACACAGATGAAACGACATTTCTTGATCATCTCCAGCGCAATCCAAGATTACAGCCCTACGAATTCTGGTCGCTGATGGGTGATGCCACGGTTATTGTGCAGCATCTTGCAACAGTGGTCATCTTTTGTTGCTGTTTTGTGGCTATCATCCACGACAGAGTATCGCCTGTCGCAGTAGTGGGGTGGGCTACTTTGTGCACAGTTCTAGCCTGGTTCTTATGGGATCATTGGATGGGACAGGAGTTTGAGACCGTTTCCAATGTGGCATCGACGCCCGCTTCAGACTCAGACCAAGCTGCAATCAAACCATCCTCGACACTTTCAGGGCGAACTCAACAGCGCCTGGCGACTGCCAAATCAGCGTTGCTGATTTATGCGGCTCTACTTGGACTCAGTCCAATTCTCAAGTCACTTACGCGCTCTACGACAAGCGATTCGATATGGGCGCTGAGTACGTGGCTTCTCATGATGAACGTTGCCTTTTTCGACTACAGTGCAGGCACAGGCGCACAGTATGAATGACACTAGTCTCTTGAATGTACGTACGGCTAAGTTATATGTCTACAGATTACCAGCTTCGATATCCACGAATTCGGCCATGATGGCGTCGGCTGTTCTTGCATCACGCCTGCCATCCACCACACACGTTTTCTCGTTGACCCTCTTCTCCATCGAAATATACGGTCTATTCCCAATCTTTCGGCGGCAGCTCCGCGCTCGATCTCCGTGGGGTCATCTCGCCCTCACTGTCACTCTAGTAACCGGCGCGTGGGGTGGTCTTTTCGTCACCTTGACAGGTGGGGGTCGCAGTACATTCTTGGCAGGTGCGATCGTAGGGGTCATCCTCACTGTGTTGAGCATGGGGGTCTGCAGTTGGTGGCTCATCGGTCTCCAGAAGTACAAGAATGAGATTTATGGTCCGTGGGACCCGGCGAGGCCCATCATTCGGCGGCATTGGGATTGAGTTCCTTATCCACGGGCTCTGTTCCATAGGAGTGGCGATTCTCGCAAGCGAAGAAAGAGCATTCTCCGCTCGGTGGCAGTGATTCTGCGCTGTTCTCGTTCTGTAGAGCTCGTACACCTTGTGCGGCAACGCTTTCGTGTAAACCCGGCTTGGAGGTTACTTCGAGTTGTAATCTGCCGTTTTGTCGCTGCCACTTGACGGCGTTGTCGCTGCCGGTTTTGGTGACACACTTGTTCATTCGAGTAAGCAAGTCGTGGGTTCCAACGTCATCTCCACCAACAAAATGGACTGGCGACCATGGCAGTTTTCGTTCCATTGCCTTGCCTCTGCTCGATCCAGTCACAACAACTCTGTCCAAGCTCTCGAGCTCCGATAGCATGTTTCGAAGAAAACTCCAAAGTTCACTCCGAATCACGGCGACTGATAGTTGAATTGCCATGTCAGTGTATGCCTCACATGGAGTTATGATTGAGAGTACTCACTAACTGGCCACGACTCTAGGTTGATCCGCAGGCACCGTAGACCGGCTGCGTCAGCGCGCAATGAATTCAAGCCTCCATTCTTTGCTAGCGCAACGTACTGCAGCCACTCACGCGCAAGGTGAGGACGATCCGAGTTCAACTCTCGCAAGTCAATTTCGATGTCTTGGATGCGCGTTCTGTATTCCAGAGGAAGCGCATGTAGGAAGGCCCGCATCCCGGTCAGATTTGAAAAGCGGAAGGTATTCTGCGCGAATAGTGGACGGCGGTCGATCTCGTGGTAGGTTCTACGGCATGTCTGAAGCAGAGCAGCGCCTGGTGTCGTACGAACGGCATTGTCGTCTCGCGTTTTGGAACCGTCGATTTGGGGGTCGATTATGGGGGTGTCGGCAACGAAACACAATCCAAATATTATGTGCTTGATTTCTGCTGGCAATTGGAGGAGTGCAGATTGCGGCTGGAGATTATTAGGAGGTGGGATAACGACAGCCATGATTCTAGTAGAATGCAAATAACGATTGTAACATTTGAAAATGGTATCACCTCAGCTTTAAGTGACAACTAGAACAGCGCGGCTCGTGCTGATGGTCACCGCGTATAAGCTGCTGTCATGGTTTGTTTATCTATGCATCGTGGCGCTCTGCCGATACACCACTTCAGCTCGAGCTGAAATCTTTTCACCAGACGGATAGGCTAAGCATTAAGGTACCAAGCATTCCCTGGTAATGTGCGTAGAATGCTCGATATTTCCATGTCAGGTAGCTGAAGCGGTGAGTTGAGACCCACAGTTCCTGTCTTCGCCGATGGCGACGTTGATATCGGCGCGTTACGGAGCTGGAGCGGCTCAACATAAGTCTCTGACTGAGGGTTTTCGGCGTTTCTAGCGCTCGCTTGACGCTGTGACGCAAGATAAGAATCATGACTGTGATTCAGTGCGGACGGATGTGCTGGAGTCGGGAAAGCCTCCCTCTCCACTTTCGATGTACGTGCATATCAGGACCAACGACACCTTTTGCATCGTGATGCTACAACAAGAACTCACGGAGTTGCTCCATGATGTACGCAGGCGCCTACCCGACCTCCGGAGCCAGGGAAAAGGGCGAATTGAGCAACGGTTTTGGCCCCCAATGCACACATGAGCGAGGCTGAAAGGAGCGGCAATGGTGTGGCAGCTTCCAGCCATCGCAATTTTCGTGGCGCCGTGCACTGGACCGAAGTGTTCAGCGCGTAACCCTCGACCACGAGAATTGACATTAGTCTCATCAATTGAGCAGTGAAAGATCAAGGCCATGTCTTTGCGGCCAGACGACAAGTCAAGGCGCTCGCGGTCCAAATCGCCTGGGCGCGGTCGAGAGGGTGCGCGCTCACGCAGCCGTGACGGGCGCGAGCCTCAGCGACATCGAGGTGCAGCTGACAACGGCGCTGCAACCCCGCAGTATGAGATTAGGCAGCCGGGTCAGCAATATGCGACGTGAGTACTGCGCGAAATGCGTCTGCCAGATGTCTGCGACAGACATTGCGGGACTTGAACTGAGAAATGGCGACCAGACCAGCCAGCGAACCCATTACCATGGGGAACTACACCGATCTCCCTCCCCACGAGAGACCAGGGTATACCCAGTCCGCCTCGTTCGCCCATCCTGCCACCACGGCAGCCAACTCGGCGGGCGTCGCGTATGCGCAGCCGGGCAACGTCCAGTATGCGCCGACCGCCCAAGGCTTTGCCTATACCGCAACGTCGGCATCCCACAACGCGCCCACGCGCACCCCGACGGCGACAGCGAAGACCAACGGCGCTTTCCAGTATGCGAGTCCGCCCACCAATATCCAGTACACCGCGAAGCCTGTGGGCAGCAACAACCAGCCGCCAATCGTGCGGCACAACTCCCAGCCCATAAGCCCTTCCTACCCCCCGACGCCCCAACTCCAATATACAGCCGTGCCGCAGGCTCCTTCCTCACAATCGCAGTATGCGTCGCAAGCACCCCCATCGCAGCCTCAGTATGCATCGCATGCGCCGCCACCGCAGTCCCCGTACGCATCACAGGCCCCTCCATCGCCATCTCAGTATGCGACCATGCCACTGGCTCCTCAGCCGCCCCCAGCCGACCACTCGTTCTACCCGCCTCCTCCCATGGGCAGCCACTCGCCGCGCCCTGATCATCACCGCGCTGCTTCCTACTCGGGGCCAATGAGCACACACGACGGCCGTAATGTAGTAGAGATGCGTCCACAAGGTCACCTTGGCGCAGGCGACAGGCCGGATGGGCTGCGCATGGATAGGCTGTCCGTCAGCGGGAACAGACCCGATATACAAACTATCATTCCGGGAGGCATGCCTGGGGGATTCCCCTCCGGACTACCGCCGCCGAGTCCTCTGCTCGAAGCGTACCATGGAACGTATCAGTCTATCAGCCCTATGCCTCAGGCGCTGATGCTGGATGACGATCTCGACCATCTGCCTCCTCTCGATACTCTCTCCCCTCGTGAGTCTGGTCATGGCCGCCGCCGCCGTGCTCATTCCACCTCCTCGCGACGAACGCCCAGCCCTTCGAGGTCCTCCCGGCATACCGACAAGCTGGCAATGGCCGCATATGGACGCGACGAGCGCCTCCCCGAAAAGGAGAAACGGAAAGCGAGAATATACGATGCCACTGATGACGCTCTAGCCCTTGTCGACGCACTGGCGGCGCGAACGCCAGATGTGGAGACTATATGCGAGATCCTCCCAATCCTCACACACGACCAGATGCTCGAGTTGCGAGCCGAGTACAAGCGACACTGCAAGGTACAAGGCAGGGGTATCAACATCGCCAAGCACATCAAGTTGAAGACCAACGGTAATTTTGGCAAAATTGCCTACGTGACGGCCCTAGGCAAATACGAAGGCGAGGGCTATTGGGCAAACTACTGGTACCAGTCCAACTCGGCGAAGAGAGAGCTCCTCATCGAATCGCTAATGGGCCGACAAAACCACGAGATTCGCGAGATCAAGGATTCATTCAAAGACAAGCGCTACAGCGATTCACTCATCCGCTGCATGGACAAGGAGCTCAAAGCCGACAAGTTCCGTAAAGCTGTGCTGATGGCACTGGAAGCCAATCGGCAGGAAGAAAGCGATGTGTGGCCGGTGGAATATCGCAATCGCGATGTCGATACTCTATACAAAGCCATCCGAGCCAGGGAAGGCGGAGAAAGTGCCATGCTCAGTATTGTCATCATGCGAAGTGACGCACATTTGCGCGAGGTGCTGAGGACATATGAAAGAAAGTACCAAGGCAATTTCGCGAGAGACGCTCTCAAGAAGAGCAACAACTTGGTTGGTGAAGTCATTGCGCACATTCTCAATGGCGTCAGTAAGTGTTTCCCCCATAATTCAACTCTTGGATACGTACTAAATACCCGTCCCAGTCAACCGTCCTGCAAGAGATGCCATGCTCCTCCACCACGCTCTCGTCGACCTCATGGAGCCCGCAAACGACGGTCGCTCCTCCAACAGTCGCCTGTCCTCGCGCGAAGCAACATCCAGCAAGCATGAACGCCAACAACGAGTCGAACTACTCATCTCGCGTCTTGTGAGATTACATTGGGACCGGCAACATCTTCTTAGAGTCAAGGCGGAGTACGAGGAAAAGTACGGCCGTGTCGTTGAAGAGGATGTGGAAGAGGCTACTAGAGGAGACTTCCGAGAATTTGCTATTAGTATCTGCCAGACTGCGAGATAGTGGGTTTGATACATGGGAGGTTGGGAGCGAGTGATACCCGGGTTTATGTGGGAGGAGGGCATGGGTCATGTAGATCTGATGGATACGTCTGCAATTGAGCTCTCAAGAATACCGAATTGGAAAATTTTACTGAAGTTTGTCGTTGTATCGAGCAGTCCCTATCCTGCCAACATGAGGTGGCTATTTGACCTTCTACCTTCATTCCCCACTGCCACGTACGACATATGAGCCTATGCTAAGATCGATGTCTATACATCCCATACGTCGGAACCCTCTCACCACCCAATAACCAACTATCCGCCTCAGGCAGCACCATCCCCCTCCCACTATCCATTTGCTGCTGTTGTCCTCCGCCCCCGCCCGC
>Ga0265780_10007307_pt1 | contig 13594 bp, 17 predicted proteins | sample P1T30metagenome_FD_192432 | JGI IMG/M metagenome (GOLD analysis project Ga0265780, IMG submission 192432) | Plant litter microbial communities from East Loma Ridge, Irvine, California - P1 T30 | ecosystem: Environmental > Terrestrial > Plant litter > Unclassified | place: USA: California... | reverse complement strand
TGACCCAGGCGGGCGTGCTCGTCGAGAACGCCCTCTTCGCCACCCTGGACGCGACCGTGCGCAAGAGCTCCACGCCGGACGGCCGCCCGTTCACGTACTCCGACACGGTCGGCTTCGTGCGCAACCTTCCGCACCAGCTCGTCGAGGCCTTCCGCTCGACGCTCGAGGAGGTGCAGGGCAGCGACGTCATCGTCCACGTCGTCGACGGGTCGCACCCCGATCCGGCGGCGCAGCTCTCGACGGTGCGGGACGTCATCGGCGAGGTCGACGGGCGTGACATCCCTGAGGTCGTCGTCTTCAACAAGAGCGACCTCGTGGACGACGGCCAACGGCTCGTCCTGCGCGGCCTGGTGCCCGACGCGATCTTCGTGTCGGCGCGCACCGGCGAGGGCATCGACGAGCTCCGGGCGCGCCTCGCGGCCCTGCTGCCCGAGCCGGAGGTCGAGCTCGACCTCCTCGTGCCGTTCGAGCGGGGCGACGTCGTGTCGCACCTGCACGAGCAGGGGCGCGTCCTCTCGACCGACTACGTCGAGGAGGGCACGCACCTCCGGGTGCGCGTCTACCCGAGCGACGTGTCGGCCCTCGAGGCCTGGTCCCGGCCGGTGCCCGCGGGAGCCTGACCCGGCACCACGACGGAGCGCCCGTCCCCGAGAGGGGGCGGGCGCTCCGTCGTCCGGGCAGGAGCCGCGTCAGACGCTGCGCAGGACCGCCACGACCTTGCCGACGATCTGGGCGTGGTCGCCGAGGATCGGCTCGAAGGCACTGTTGCGGGGGAGCAGCCACGTGTGGCCGTCGCGCTGCCGGAAGACCTTGACCGTGGCCTCGTCGTCGAGCATGGCCGCGACGATGTCGCCGTTCTCGGCGCTCTGCTGCTGGCGGACGACGACCCAGTCGCCGTCGCAGATGGCCGCGTCGACCATCGAGTCGCCCACGACGCGGAGCATGAACAGGTCGCCCTTGCCGACCAGCTGCCGGGGCAGGGGCATGACCTCCTCGACCTGCTGCTCGGCCGTGATGGGGACGCCGGCGGCGATCCGGCCCACCATCGGCACGTGGGCGGTGTCGCCGTCGTCGCTCGTCGTGAGGATCGAGGTGACGGTCGCCACGGGGGAGTCCTCGTGCGCCAGGACCTCCATGGCGCGGGGCCGGTTCGGGTCGCGGCGGAGCCGGCCGGCGAGCTCGAGCTGGTTGAGCTGGTGGGTCACGCTCGAGAGGGAACGGAGGCCGACGGCGTCGCCGATCTCGCGCATGCTCGGCGGGTAGCCCCGGCCGGCGATGCTCTCCTGGATCGCCTCGAGGATGGCCGACTGCTTCGCCGTCAGCGGCTTGCGGACCGCGTCGGTCGCCGTCCCGGTCGTGCGCTGCGCCTCGCTCATGGCTCTCCTGCCGTCGATGTCGGTGGTCGATGGTGCACTGGTCCCACCGATCGAAACCGTATCCGATGCGCGGTCCGTGACGGGACACCTGTTCGAGTGTGTCGCGACATCCGGGACGCAGCTGGCCCCGTCGGGGGTTGCCAGCGGGTGCGTTCGAAGGTATGTTCGGAACACGTCTTCGCGTTCGGCACCCCCGGCCGAGTGCCGAACGCGGAGCACGACCTGCCCCACCGAGAGGAACACCATGAGCGCCATCGCAGCAGCCCCCGTCGGCACCCGCCGTGCCGTCTCCGCCGTGCCCATCTCCGAGGGCGTGCGTGCACCCGGCGGACGCACCGTCGTCGGCACCCGCCTCACGCTCACCCGCCGGGGGCGCGTCGTCCTCGCGGTCCTCGCCGCGGCACCCCTGGTCACCGGGCTCGCCGTCGGCGCCCTGGGCAGCGAGGGGGCGGTGGCCTCGAGCACCGCGGCGACCACCGAGTTCACGACCGTGACCGTCGACGGCGGCGACACCCTGTGGCAGCTCGCGGCCGAGCTCGCCCCGACGGCCGACCCGCGCGACGTCATCTCCGACATCGTCCGGCTCAACGGGTTGTCGACGTCGGAGGTCCAGCCCGGCCAGCAGCTCGCCGTCCCCGCCCGGTACGCCGGCTGATCGGTCGCCGGTGACGGCGTCGATGCGCCCCTGGGGTGCTCGGCGCTCGTAGGCTGGTGCTGTGTCCTTCAGCCTCGACGACCTGCCCCTCCGCGACGACCTGCGTGGCCTCACGCCCTACGGCGCCCCGCAGCCCCGGGTGCCCGTGGCCCTCAACGTCAACGAGAACACGCACCCCATCCCCGAGGGCGTCGCCCGCGACATCGTCGAGTCCGTGGCCGCGGCCGTCCTGCAGGTCAACCGCTACCCTGACCGCGAGTTCACGCTCCTGCGGGAGTCCTTGGCGGCGTACCTCGGCCACGGCCTGACCAGTGCCCACGTGTGGGCGGCCAACGGGTCGAACGAGGTCATCCAGCAGCTGCTGCAGGCGTTCGGCGGGCCGGGGCGGAGCGTCCTCGGCTTCCCGCCGACGTACTCCATGCACTCGATCATCGCCTCGGGCACGGGCACGACCTGGGTCGAGGGCCGCCGCGACGCCGACTACGGCATCTCGCCCGACACCGCCGTCGCCGAGATCGAGCGCACGCGCCCCGACCTCGTCTTCTTCTGCGGCCCGAACAACCCCACCGGCACCCCGCTCGACCTCGACGCGGTCCGGGCGGCCTACGACGCGACCGACGGCATCGTCTTCGTCGACGAGGCCTACGCGGAGTTCATGCCCTCCGGTCAACCGACGGCGCTCACCCTGCTCGAGGGGCGCGAGCGGCTCGTGGTCAGCCGGACCATGAGCAAGGCCTTCGCCTTCGCCGGTGCGCGCGTCGGCTACCTCGCGGCGCACCCCGCCGTCGCCGACGCCCTCCGGCTCGTCCGGCTGCCCTACCACCTGTCGTCCCTGACCCAGGCCGCGGCCGTGGCCGCCCTCGCGCACGCGGACGAGATGCTCGCCATGGTCGACGACATCAAGGAGCAGCGCGACCGCATCGTCGCCGAGCTCACCGAGCGGGGGTACCACCCGTGGCGCACCTGGTCGAACTTCGTGCTCTTCGGCGGCGTCGACGACCCGCGGGCCGTCTTCGAGGGGCTCCTCGAGCGGGGCGTCATCGTGCGCGACCTCGGCATCCCGGGCCACCTCCGCGTCACCGCCGGCACCGAGGCCGAGACGACCGCGTTCCTCGACGCCCTGCGCGAGGTCGACGGCCGGGGCTGACGGGCCTCCTGCGCCGTCCTCGCGCGTCGGGCGACGCGTTAGGCTCGACGGGTGACCGACCCCCGTCCCGAGCCCCGCCGCGCCTCCGTCCGTCGTGCGACGAGCGAGTCGTCCATCGCGCTCGACCTCGACCTCGACGGCACCGGCACGTCCTCCGTGTCGTCCTCCGTGCCGTTCTTCGACCACCTGCTCACGGCGCTGTCCAAGCACTCGCTGATCGACCTCGACGTCCAGGCCACGGGCGACACCCACATCGACGTGCACCACACGGTCGAGGACATCGGCATCGCTCTCGGCACGGCCCTCCGCGACGCCCTCGGCGACAAGTCGGGCATCTCCCGCTACGGCGACGCGCTCGTCCCCCTCGACGAGGCGCTCGTGCAGGCGGTCGTCGACGTCTCGGGGCGCCCGTACCTCGTGCACGAGGGCGAGCCGGAGGGCTTCGCCCTGCACCTCATCGGCGGCCACTTCACCGGGTCGATGGTCCGGCACGTCTTCGAGGCCATCGCCTACAACGCCGGGCTCACGGTGCACGTCCGCGTGCTGTCGGGCCGCGACCCGCACCACATCGCGGAGGCCGAGTTCAAGGCCTTCGCCCGCGCCCTCCGGCAGGCCGTCCAGCCCGACGCCCGCGTCCTGGGCATCCCCTCCACGAAGGGCGCGCTGTGACGGCGTCGTCGCGCGGGGCACGCCCCGACGTGGTCGTGCTCGACTACGGCAGCGGCAACGTCCACTCGGCCGTCAAGGCGCTCGAGGCCGCGGGTGCCGACGTCGAGCTCACGCGCGACCGGCAGCGCGTCGCCGAGGCCGACGGCCTGCTCGTGCCCGGGGTCGGCGCGTTCGGGGCGGTCATGTCCCAGCTCGAGTCCATCCGTGGCGGCGAGCTCATCGAGCGCCGCCTCGCCGGCGGCCGGCCCGTCCTCGGGATCTGCGTGGGCATGCAGGTCCTCTTCGAGGGCGGCGTCGAGCGCGGTGCCACCACGGGCGGGCTGGGGGAGTGGCCCGGCGTCGTCGGTGAGCTGCAGGCCGACGTGCTGCCCCACATGGGCTGGAACACCGTGGACGCCCCCGCCGACAGCGTCCTCTTCGACGGCGTGCGCGACGAGCGCTTCTACTTCGTCCACTCCTACGCCGCGCAGGACTGGACCCTCGACGTCATCCCGCCCTTCCCGCGGCCCCGCGTCACCTGGGGCGACCACGGCGGCCGCTTCGTCGCCGCGGTGGAGAACGGCCCGCTGTGGGCGACGCAGTTCCACCCCGAGAAGTCGGGCGAGCCGGGCATCCGGCTGCTCTCGAACTGGCTCGGGACCCTCTAGACCCATCACCACGCCGCCCGCCCGGGCGCCGGAGCACAGGCGCGCCGCGCCGGAGAGACACCATGAGCGAGCTGACCGAGACCCCCCGCCTGATCCTCTTCCCCGCCGTGGACGTCGCCGACGGCAAGGCCGTGCGCCTCACGCAGGGCGAGGCGGGCACCGAGACGAGCTACGGGGACCCCGTCGACGCCGCGCAGGACTGGGTCCGCCAGGGCGCCGAGTGGCTGCACCTCGTCGACCTCGACGCCGCCTTCGGGCGCGGTGACAACCGCGCCGTGCTGCGCCGGGTCATCTCCCACGTCGACGGCGTGAAGGTCGAGCTCTCGGGCGGCATCCGCGACGACCGCTCGCTCGACGACGCCCTGGCGACCGGCGTGGCGCGCATCAACCTGGGCACGGCCGCGCTCGAGAACCCGGAATGGGCGGCGAGCGTCATCGCCCAGCACGGCGAGGCCGTCGCCGTCGGCCTGGACGTGCGGGGCACGACGCTCGCCGCGCGCGGCTGGACGAAGGAGGGCGGCGACCTCTGGGAGGTCCTGGCCCGCCTCGAGGAGGCCGGCTGCGCCCGCTACGTCGTCACGGACGTGACGAAGGACGGCACCCTCAAGGGCCCCAACGTCGACCTGCTCCGGCAGGTGCTGGAGCGCACCGACCGGCCGGTCGTCGCCTCGGGCGGCGTCTCGAGCCTCGACGACCTCGTCGCCCTGCGCGAGCTCGTCCCCCTGGGCCTCGAGGGCGTGATCGTCGGCAAGGCCCTCTACGCGGGCGCCTTCACCCTGCCGGCCGCGCTCGACGTCGCCGCGGGCTGACGTGGCGGAGCACGCCCCTGGCGAGCACGAGCACGGCTCCGTCGCGGCCGACAGCGCGGGGCACCCGTGGGCGGGCCGCACCTTCCAGCACCACGACACCGCGTTCGCGGGCGACGACGGCAGCGCCGACCCGCGCCTGATCGAGGCGCTGCGCCGCTTCGCCGCCGACGAGGTGGGGGAGCGCGAGGTCGTCGACGCCCTCCGCACGGCCCGCCTGCTCGTGCCGCTCGTGGCCGTCGCCGGCGACGAGGGCAGGAACGACCACGGCGTGCGCGTCGACAAGACGCAGGAGCTCTCGATCGTCACCGTGGCAGGGCCCGACGGGCGCGACGTGCTGCCCGCGTTCACCTCGGTGGCCGCACTCCAGGCGTGGCGGCCGGAGGCGCGTCCCGTCCCCGTCGAGGCCCGTCGCGTCGCCCTCGCGGCCGCGTCCGAGGGGACCGAGCTCGTCGTGCTGGACCCCGCGAGCCCGACGGAGTTCGGCCTCCGACGACCTGCGGTGTGGGCCGTGGCCCAGGACCTCGCCTGGCTGCCGAGCCACCAGGACGAGCAGGTGCTCGCGGCGTTCCTCGAGGCGGCCGCGGGGGAGCCGGCCGTCTCCGGCGTCCTGCTGGCGCCCGGGGTCGTCGGCGCACGCCTGGACGGACCCGAGCTCGTCGTCCAGCTCGGCGTGCGGCCCGGCCTGGACCGGGACGCCCTCACGGGACTGCTCGAGCGCCTCCGGACGGCGTGGGCCTCGCACCCCATCGTGTCGGAGCGCGTCGACAGCCTCGCCGTGCGCGTCGTCGCCGCCTGACGCCGCCCGCCTGCCGGGCCCGGTAGGGGCCCGCCCAGCGGGCGAGCCCGCTCAGGTGACGGGCCCGCTCAGGTGACGGGCCCGCTCAGGTGACGGGCCCGGTGAGCTTCTCGCCGGGGCCCTGGCCGATCGGGTCGGGGAAGGTCGAGGCCTCGCGGAAGGCGAGCTGCAGCGAGCGGAGGCCGTCGCGCAGGGCGCGGGCGTGCTGGTTGCCGATCTCGGGTGCGCTCGCGGTGACGAGTCCGGCCAGGGACGTGATGAGCTTGCGGGCCTCGTCGAGGTCCGTCTGGGCGTCGGGGTCGTCGGCGAGGCCCACCTTGACCGCGGCGGCGCTCATGAGGTGCACCGCGACGGTGTTGATGACCTCGACGGCGTTGACGTCGGCGATGTCGCGCACGGCCTCGCCGGTGGCGTCGGGCGTGCTCGGGGTGGTCGTGTCGTCCGGGATGTGTTCCACGTGATCCTCTGCTATCCTCTTCTCGGCCCGGGGCGTCTGTCCCGGTGCGAAAGTGGAGTCTCTCCCACCCGCGTTGACCGTTGTACGAGGTTACCGGGTCGTTGCACCCCGCCGGTCCGACCGTGCGGCTCCCTCCGGGGCGTCGTCGGCAGGTCAGGTAGCCAGGGTGTGGTGCGTCGTCGTCCCGCGACACGTGCGTGAGCCTCTGCTTTCTCCGGCGCCCTGCCAGGCGCGTCGGATGATCGAGACACGACAGAGGAGCTCCGCATCAGCGATCCCCGTACGAACGACCGCATCCGCGTCCCCGAGGTCCGCCTCGTCGGTCCCGGAGGTGAGCAGGTCGGCGTCGTCCCCATCGCCATGGCCCTGCGCCTGGCTCAGGAGGCCGAGCTCGACCTCGTCGAGGTGGCACCCAACTCGAAGCCGCCCGTGGCCAAGATCATGGACTACGGCAAGTTCAAGTACGAGGCCGCCCAGAAGGCCAAGGAGGCTCGTCGCAACCAGGCGAACACCATCCTCAAGGAGGTGCGCTTCCGCCTGAAGATCGACAAGCACGACTACGAGACCAAGCGCAAGCGCGCCGAGGGCTTCCTCCAGGGCGGCGACAAGGTCAAGGCCATGATCCTGTTCCGAGGCCGCGAGCAGTCGCGCCCGGACCAGGGCGTGCGCCTCCTGCAGCGCTTCGCGGAGGACGTCGCGGAGTTCGGCAGCGTCGAGTCGACGCCGACCATCGACGGCCGCAACATGGTCATGGTGATCGGGCCCCACAAGAACAAGTCCGAGGCCAAGGCCGAGGCAGAAGCCCGCAAGGCGGCCGCGAAGGGCCCCAAGCACCCGACGTCCGACGAGGTCCCGGCCGACGCACCGGCCGAGTGACCGAGAGATAGAGAGCAAGAACAGATGCCCAAGCAGAAGACGCACTCCGGTGCCAAGAAGCGCTTCAAGGTGACCGGTACCGGCAAGCTGATGAAGCAGCAGGCCGGCATGCGCCACAACCTCGAGGTCAAGTCGGCGAAGCGCAAGGCGCGCCTCAACCAGGACCAGGTGCTCGCCCCCGCCGACGCCAAGGTCGCCAAGAAGCTGCTCGGTCGCTGAGACCGACGACACGAACGTAGAGGAACAAGACAATGGCAAGAGTCAAGAGGGCGGTCAACGCCGCCAAGAAGCGTCGCGTCGTCCTGGAGCGGGCCGAGGGCTACCGCGGCCAGCGGTCGCGCCTGTACCGCAAGGCCAAGGAGCAGGTCACCCACTCCCTCGTCTACTCGTACCGTGACCGTCGCGCGAAGAAGGGCGAGTTCCGTCGCCTCTGGATCCAGCGCATCAACGCCGCGGCCCGTGCGAACGGCCTGACCTACAACCGCCTCATCCAGGGCCTCGGCCTGGCCGGCGTCGAGGTCGACCGCCGCATCCTCGCCGAGCTGGCCGTCAACGAGCCCGCCACCTTCGCCTCGCTCGTCGCGACGGCCAAGGCCGCGCTGCCCGCCGACACCTCGGCCCCCAAGGCCGACGCCGCCGCGTAGCACGCACCGCACCAGCGGCCCCTCCGGGCCACGAGGGCCCGCACGTCCTGGACGTGCGGGCCCTTGGTGCACACTGGACCGGTGCCCGACCTCCTCGAGAACCCCCGTTCCGCCCGCGTGAAGACCCTCGCGAAGCTCGCCCGCCGCGACGCCCGCACCGAGACGGGGACCTTCCTCCTGGAGGGCCCCCAGGCCGTGGCCGAGGCCCTGCGGTGGCGGCCCGAGCTGGTCCTCGAGCTCTTCGTCACGCCGACGGCCCTCGAGCGGTACGGAGCACTGGCCGCGGCGATCGACGAGGCCGACGTCGAGGTCGAGTACGCGACGGAGGCGGTCGTCGCCGCGATGAGCGACACCGTGACGCCCCAGGGCGTCGTCGCGGTCTGCCGGCAGTTCCCGACGTCCGTGAAGGACGTCTTCTCGCCGCGCGACGGCGCCCCTGCTCCGCGGCTCGTCGCGATCCTCGAGGAGGTGCGCGACCCGGGCAACGCCGGCACGATCATCCGTGCCGCCGACGCCGCCGGCGCCGACGCGGTCGTCATCACGGGCCGCAGCGTCGACCTCTACAACCCGAAGGTCGTGCGGTCGACGACCGGCTCGCTCTTCCACCTGCCCGTGGCCGTGGGCGTCGAGCTCCCCGCGGTCCTGGAGCGCTGCCGGGAGGGCGGCCTGCAGGTGCTCGCGGCCGACGTCAAGGGTCGGGACCTGCCCGAGGTCCGTGCCGAGGGGCTCCTGTCGCAGCCCACGGCCTGGTTGTTCGGCAACGAGGCCCGCGGGCTCACCGACGACGACCTCGCGCGCGCCGACGACGTCGTCGTCGTGCCGATCTACGGGCAGGCCGAGTCGATGAACCTCGCGACCGCCGCCTCGGTGTGCCTCTACGAGAGCGCCTTCGCCCAGCGCTCCTGATCGACGGGGCGGCCCGACCTCCTGCCGGACCAGGCGTTTCGGTTCTGTTAAGAATCAGCCGTGGGTTTGACCCCGTCAGGGGGACCTGCTTGGGTGAGCGCATGGAACCCCTCGTCGTCGTCGACCGCGTCAACAAGCACTTCGGCGACCTGCACGTCCTCCGCGACGTGTCCACCACCGTCGCGCGGGGCGAGGTCGTCGTCGTGATCGGCCCCAGCGGCTCCGGCAAGTCGACCCTCTGCCGCGCGATCAACCGCCTCGAGACCATCGACGACGGCGTCGTCACCATCGACGGCACGCCCCTGCCCGAGGAGGGCAAGGCCCTGGCCGCCCTGCGCGCCGACGTCGGCATGGTGTTCCAGAGCTTCAACCTCTTCGCGCACAAGACCGTCCTCGAGAACGTCACGCTCGGGCAGATCAAGGTCCGTGGGCGGTCCAAGGCCGAGGCCGAGAAGCGCGCCCTGGAGCTGCTCGAGCGCGTGGGCGTCGCCGACCAGGCGGCGAAGATGCCGTCGCAGCTCTCCGGCGGACAGCAGCAGCGCGTCGCCATCGCGCGTGCCCTCGCGATGGACCCGAAGGTCATGCTCCTCGACGAGCCCACCAGCGCGCTCGACCCCGAGATGATCACCGAGGTGCTCGACGTCATGGTGCAGCTCGCGAAGGACGGCATGACGATGATCGTCGTCACCCACGAGATGGGCTTCGCCCGCAAGGCCGCCGACCGCGTGGTCTTCATGGCCGACGGCCAGATCGTGGAGGAGGCCACGCCCGAGCAGTTCTTCTCGGCGCCCTCCTCCGAGCGTGCCCGCGACTTCCTCTCGAAGATCCTCACCCACTGAGCCCCGCGCGGTCCGCCGCGCGACCGACCCGCCGACCGTCCGGTCGTCGGGCCCCCTGACAAGGAGAACGACATGCGACTCCGCAGACGCCTCACCGCAGCCGCCGCAGCCGCCATCGTCGTCGTGGGCCTCTCGGCCTGCAGCGACTCTCAGGCACCGTCCGTCGAGGTGGAGGAGCCCGCCGACTTCCCCGCGGGCAGCACGATGGCCGAGCTCGCCGACGCGGGCACGATCACGATCGGCACCAAGTTCGACCAGCCCCTCTTCGGCCTCGAGAACCCCGACGGTGCCCCTGAGGGCTTCGACGCCGAGATCGGGAAGCTCATCGCGGCGAAGCTGGGCATCGCGCCGAGCGACATCGAGTGGACCGAGACCGTGTCCGCGAACCGGGAGCCGTTCATCGAGAACGGCCAGGTCGACCTCGTCGTCGCGACCTACACCATCAACGACGCGCGCAAGGAGGTCATCTCGTTCGCCGGGCCGTACTACCAGGCCGGACAGGACCTCCTGGTGCTCGCGGGCAACCCCGACGCCATCGAGGGCCCCGACGACCTGGCCGACAAGGCCGTCTGCACCGTCAGCGGCTCGACGAGCGAGCAGAACATCCAGGAGTACACGACCGACATCATCGCGAGCGACACGTACTCGAACTGCCTCGAACCGCTCCGCACGGGCGCGGTGCAGGCCGTCACGACCGACAACGTCATCCTGGCCGGGCTCGCCGACCAGAACGAGGGCGACTTCGAGGTCGTGAACGCGCCCTTCACCGAGGAGCCCTACGGCATCGGCCTCTCGAAGGACGACACCGAGTTCCGCGACTTCATCAACGACACGCTGCAAGAGTCGTACGACGACGGCACGTGGGCCGAGCTCTGGGAGTCGACCGCGGGCGCGGTCCTGCCGACGCCGGAGCCCCCGGCGATCGACCGCTACTGACGCACGGGGCAGGAGGCGCGGGTCGACCCGATCCGCGCCTCCTGCCCGTCCTGCCGCGGCACCCCGTGCCGCCCGCCTCCTGGAGACCGATGAACCCCGTGGACCTCATCCCCGGCCTCGACGCCGTGGCCGACAACTGGCCGCGGTTCGCCGACGGGTTCCTGACGACCCTGCGCCTGCTCGTGATCTCGGGCGCGGGCGCCCTCGTCGTCGGCGTCGTGATCGCCGCGATGCGCATCTCGCCCGTCGGGTCGTTCCGCACTTTCGCGACGGTCTACACGGAGGCGCTCCGCAACGTCCCGCTGACGATCGTGCTGTTCGGCTGCGCGTACGTGCTGCCCTACCTGCAGGTGCCGTTCGACTACTTCACCCTCGCGGCGATCGGGCTCGCCGCCTACACGTCGCCGTTCGTCGCCGAGGCTGTCCGCTCGGGCGTCAACGGCGTGCCCGTCGGTCAGGCGGAGGCCGCGAGGAGCATCGGGCTCGGCTTCGGTCAGACCCTCACCTCGGTGGTGCTCCCTCAGGCGCTCCGCATGGTGGTTCCGCCCCTCATCAACGTCTTCATCGCCCTGACGAAGAACACCTCGGTCGCGGGGGCCTTCTTCGTCGGTGACCTCTTCGCCGCCGGCCGGTACATAGCCAACGACCGGGGCGACGCCGTGATCACGACCCTCCTGGCCGTGGCGGCGGCGTACCTGCTCGTGACGATCACGCTCGGTCAGGTCGCCGCCCGCATCGAGAAGAAGGTCGCAGTCCTCCGATGAGCACGTCCGTCCTCTACGACGCACCGGGACCTCGTGCCCGGCGCCTGTCCCGCATCGTCTCCGTGGTCGGCGTCGTCGTCCTGCTCGGCGGGCTCGCCTGGTTGACCTGGACCCTCGGCAAGCCCCGGATCAACGCGAACGGTGCCGAGTCGCCCGGCATGTTCGACGCCGGTCGCTGGGACATCCTCGGCGACCTGGCCCTGTGGCGCGCGATCGGCAACGGCTGGCTGGCCACGCTGAGGGCGGCCGGCGTCGCCGCCGTCGGCGCCCTCGTCCTCGGCGTGCTCTTCTCCTTCGGACGCACGGCTCGCAGCCGGTTCGTCCGTGTCCCGGTGACGATCGTCCTCGAGTTCTTCCGCGGCATGCCCGTGCTGCTCATGATGCTGTTCATCCTGCTGGTCTTCGCGACGGGAGCCTTCTGGGCCGTCGTGGCGGCGCTCATCGTCTACAACGGAGCGCTCATCGGCGAGATCTTGCGCGCGGGCATCGCGTCGCTGCCGAAGGGGCAGCGCGAGGCAGGCCTGGCGCTCGGCCTGCGACCCGTGCAGACGCGGTTCCTCGTCGAGTTCCCGCAGGCGTTCCGTCAGATGCTGCCGATCATCCTGGCGCAGATGGTCGTCCTGCTGAAGGACACCTCGCTCGGCTACATCGTCGGCTACGTCGAACTGACGCGCCGCGGGCTCAACCGTCTCGGCTCCTACTACGGCAACAACTACCAGTTCACCCTCTGGGTGGTCGTGCTCGTCGCGTACCTCGCGACGAACCTCGCACTGTCCTGGCTCGTGCGCGTGGTCGACCGGCGCACGGGACGACGGGGCGTCGTTGCACCATCGGGCAGCCGTCGTCGAGGGCGCGGTGGGCCGGCGCCGGAGCAGGGCGCCAGCGGGGAGAGCGCGGGCGTGGACGTCGGGGTGCCCTCCTCCACCGGTGGGGATCCTTCCTCATCGTCCTGAGAGAGGGGCGCGTGACGCGTCGGCCCCGGACCCTCGGTAAGCTCTGTGCTCGTGCCTGACACCGCCCCGATCTCAGAAGAGGCCGTCGCCTCCGCGGTCGACGCCGCCCTCGCGGCGATCGCCACCGCCGCCACGGTCACCGAGCTGAAGGCTGCCCGCGCGCGGCACGTGGGGGAGGCCTCCCTCCTCGCCCGCATGAACGCGGGCCTGCGCGACCTGCCGAACGACCAGAAGGCCTCCGCGGGCAAGCTCATGGGCGCCGCCCGGGGCCGCGTCGCGAAGGCCGTGTCCGACCGCGAGGCCGTCCTCGCCGAGCAGGAGGAGGCCGCGCGCCTCGCCTCCGAGGCCGTCGACGTCACGGCCCTGCCGAGCCGGCGCCGCACGGGTTCGCGCCACCCGCTGACGCTGCTGCAAGAGACGATGGTCGACCACTTCGTGGCGATGGGCTGGGAGCTCAGCGAGGGCCCCGAGCTCGAGCACGAGTGGTTCAACTTCGACGCGCTCAACTTCGACGCCGACCACCCCGCCCGCGCCATGCAGGACACCTTCTTCGTCGATCCGGTCGACGACCACCTGGTGCTGCGCACCCACACCTCACCGGTGCAGATCCGCACGCTCCTCGAGAAGCCGCTGCCGGTCTACAACGTGGCCGTCGGCCGGGTGTACCGCACGGACGAGCTCGATGCGACCCACACTCCCGTCTTCACGCAGATCGAGGGCATCGCCATCGACGAGGGCCTCACCATGGCGCACCTCCGGGGCACGCTCGAGCACCTCGCTCGGTCGATGTTCGGCACCGAGGCGCAGATCCGCCTCCGCCCCAACTACTTCCCCTTCACCGAGCCGAGCGCCGAGATGGACGTCTGGCAGCCGCACGCCAAGGGCGGTGCGCGCTGGGTCGAGTGGGGCGGCTGCGGCATGGTCAACCCGAACGTGCTGCGCGCGGCGGGCATCGACCCGGAGCGCTACCAGGGCTTCGCCTTCGGCATGGGGATCGAGCGGACGCTCCAGTTCCGCAACGACCTCGACGACATGCGCGACATGGTCGAGGGCGACGTCCGGTTCGGCGAGCAGTTCGGCATGGTGGTCTGATGCGCATCCCCCTCTCCTGGTTGGCCGA
>Ga0265780_10007306_pt1 | contig 13595 bp, 4 predicted proteins | sample P1T30metagenome_FD_192432 | JGI IMG/M metagenome (GOLD analysis project Ga0265780, IMG submission 192432) | Plant litter microbial communities from East Loma Ridge, Irvine, California - P1 T30 | ecosystem: Environmental > Terrestrial > Plant litter > Unclassified | place: USA: California... | reverse complement strand
CGTAGAATAGACTTCAGCTTATATTAAAGCTAGGGTCCGATGCTTTAAGCCGTCGTCTATCGAATCCGGCTTTCGAAAAGCTGGAATCTATCCGTTTAATCCTGAAATCCTACTATCGACGATTACCCCCCCTCCTCGGATACCCTCTCCGGGAAATCAAGTTATTAGCCGAATTAGCGATGCATCTCGGATCTTAAGCGCTAGGGGTAGTCCGCGTACCCCTAGGGCTCTAAACCTACGTCAACTAAGCGATCTGGTAAGAAACGACGAAGATATACCGATTTCTGTAAAGGACCTTATTCGGGACTTAGTTGATTTTACCGAAGATCGCGATACCGACGCGATCTTAGCTTAGAGGGAGCTACGCGAGAAGGACGTACTACTTAATACGCGTAAGACGCGTAAATCGGGTAAAAGAGTTGCTTTAAAGGGTAAATACCTCCTTACGAAGGAGGACATCCTTAAGGTAGTTCAGGATCTCGAAGAGGAGACTAAGAAGAAAAAGACAAAAAAAGGAAGAAAAAAGACAAAGTATATGTTGATCTCTTTAGAGGAAGAAGAAGAAGAATCAGTTGATGAATTAGCTTAGTTAGTTTGTTTTTTACGGCGTTAGTTAGTAAGTTAGTAATTGTTGAATTTTTGAATTCAAAAAAGTGCGCCGCTTCCCCTACAGTCACGTTACCAATTGATATAGAATCTAAAATTAGCAAGTTTTAGGTTTATTTTAAAATATGTCTAAAAGATTCTGATAGATACAAGTTATAGAAAGCTTTTAAGTTTTGAAGTTATACTAAACTATTTATCAATTGACATATCAGATTAGCTTTATCATAAAATGTTATAATGTTTTAATCGAACTAGTCTATAATAGCATATTTTTAAACAATACTCCAATTAGTCATCTAGCTTATAAACTAAAGCTTTTCATCTTTAAAGATTTGTTTTGAGATTAACATATCTCTATATTTATAAGCTAATACTAACTGTTATAAGACCTGTATTTCTTTTTCATAGTAAAGTTTATAGTAATAAATTTTAACAGCTAGATTATGACTTTTAGCTAACTTATGACCTTTTGAAGTTAGTAAGCCTTATTTTTCAATCTACTTCCTCTACTGTCCTGCTTCACCTACTATGTCATTAATGTTTATCTAGCTAGAAGACTTGATATCCTAGAGAACATAGAGACATAGCTAGCTAAGATTATGTACAAGTGTTATAACATTATACTCGACTGCCAAATCACAGTTAAAATGTCAGTAACTTAGTAAGCTTAGTAGAGTAGTAAGTAAGTTAAAGTTGTAATACAAGCTATGTTGGTGTTATGAATTAATATAATCAAGCTGAGAATCAGGAGTTAGTAAGTTTAGAGTAATATTTTAATTAGATATAATAGCTTATATATTCTAGTCTAATTGAATTAATACTAAGTTAGTTAAGCTACTGATCTTTTAGATTTGGAACTTATAAAGTCAGTTATAGTAAAGGTGGTATAACAATAAAAGAAGTACAATATAAGATACTCTATATATATCTTAAGTATTTTATCAATTCTTTAGCTATAATATTATAGTAGAGGACATAAAGCTAGAGAGATTATACTTGATATAGAAAAACAATTTAGCTTAAGAAATTTGTTACAATAGAATTTACTATACAAAGTGTATAAGATGATCAAATTAGCTAATATTAGTAAAACATTATAGAGATATATTGATTTTAAAAAGATATCTTAAAAAGCTAAAAAACTTTATTTAAGCAATTTAATTAGATTATAAGCTAAATAACTAATCTAAATATCATTAAAGATTATCCTATTATAGACTAGCTATATTAAGCTAATATAGATTATTAGCATAAGATTGATCTTAGTATATTAACAAAGAAATTAAAATTTGTATGAAATTTGTTATTTATTTTATTAAATATATTAAAAAGTAGACTCTTTTAAGCTTTCATATTAGTTTTTACTAGCTCTACTAAAACCTTTTGAGCTTAGTTAAACTAGAAGTGATATAATATATAGACTAATAGACTACTGTAGAAAACATTAGTTTAATCAACTAACTATTTGTTGAGTTTTAGTCTTAAATTCTAAGATTTCAAAGTCTAACTAATTTCGAACTCTAATTCAGATAGCTTATAGCTGAGCTGGAACTAGTATAATTATACTTATAATCTAACAGTCTTACAATTAGATTATAAATTACTAACTTTTAATGTTTAGTTTAATACTACTTGTGTTATTAAGTTAAATTACTTTTAGACAATAAACTTTACTTTTTATTTTATAACTTCTATGGTTTTATAATCTTTATTTTAATATCATTTCTTTCTTCTTTTAGTAACTTTTCTATATAGCAGAAGTATAACTTAAGATTATTAATAGCTATTAATATACTAACTATATATCTATTTAGATATATACTTTAATATTTGGTACTAGCTATTCTACTTTCTTTTAATATCTTTGATTACACAATTATAAATTAAAGCTTATAAAGCTTATAAAGATTACTGATTACTAATGTTAGCTAAAATACTAATTTTTATCAAGCTATTATACTGACTATTAAAAACTAGTTTCTTTTATTCTATTTTCCCTAATATCACTATTTCTTTTTATTTATCTTTTCTTTTAATATCTTTAGTTTCTATAAATTTGTAATAGCTCAATAGATTATAATAATAACATCTTAGACTTACATTTCGAGCTATAACTTAGATAAAAGTTAGTCAATAAAACTTAAATCTCTATACTAGTTAATCTATTTGCTTCCATTCTAAATAATTATATAGCTATTCAAACTTCATAAATCTTAATAGAGTTTATATCTAATATTACAGAAGTTAAATGAATTATATTTTAGATTAAGACTATACACTAGCTAAACTAGGCTAATATATCTTATAAGAACAAACTTAGATTAGATATATTACTTATTAAAAAAACTTGAGTTTTAAGATCTCTTCATATAATTATTAGAATTTCTTAAATATGTTTTTAAAAAAGATCTAAAATCTAATATTTTAGCTTCTATATTAATCAATACTAGGCCTAGTTCAATTTATAAAGCTATACTAATCATTTTATTATGTAGATGATAAATTGATAGACTAATATATTAAGATTCTAGTCTAATTTATTACTATATTAAGTTATAGAACTTTTATACTAACGTGGCTGTAGGGGAAGCCGGACAGTAGGGGATTCCGGACACTTTTACCGAGGTTAGTTTATAAACTCCGCTTTCTCTCCTAGCTTTCTTCTTCCTTCCCTATGCCTTCGTATACTAAAGAAAACGTAGCTGACGGTTGAAATGCGTTAGTGAACGGCGAATATAAGTCAATTGGCAAAGTAGTAATCGCCTTTCAAATTCCCTCTTTAACTTTACACGATCGACGAAACAAATCAAAATCAAGAACAGAAAGTCACGGTAGTTAACAATTACTAACTCTAATCGAGGAAACAACACTCAAGAACTGGATCTACTAGGCCGCTAAGTTAGGAGCCCTAATCACTCTTTAGTTAGTGAAAATCCTAGCTTCGGAAATTCAGACTAAACGGAGTTCAAATTACGACGAAAATGAATTAAGTCCTATCTCCGACCGATGAATTGATCGCTTTCGGACACGGCACCCACGAATTAAGACATGTTTTTCACGTACTATCGACACGGCACAATCTACGGTACTTAATTTTTCGACGATAAAATCGTACTTTAACAACTTAGGGGAGCTTTTACGCGAACATAAATACCCCCCTAGTACGATCTATAACGTCGACGAGACCGGCTTCTCGGTAGGATCTAGTAGGAAATCAGTTGTTCTACTTGATCAGCTTAATCAACGCCGAGAAAAGAAGCAACCGGGACGATAAGAGTGGATTACCTCTTCAGTGTGTTAGTGCCTCGGGGGTGACCCTGCCTCCGTGTCTGATTTTTAAAGGTGAAAACCTAAATTCAGGCTGGATTCCCGACGAAACCCCGACGGATTAGAAGTTCGTTATATCGAAAAAGGGCTGGACTTCTGATCTGATTAGATTCAAATAGCTAAAAACGCATTTTCAGCCGTTTGTTAGTAAATTAACTAACTTACGACATCTCTTGATTATCGACGGTCACTCTTCTCACGTTACGGCCCGGTTTATCGCCTACTGTATTATATCCAAAATCGACCTCTTTCTACTACCGCCACACTTATCGCATAAAACGCAGCCTCTCGACTTATCGATTTTCGGACCTCTTAAAACGGCAATCAACTTAGAGGTTAATCAAGTTTTCCGATATTCTACTATACGTTTACCGCGCGTAGAGTAGACTTTAGCTTACATTAAAGCTAGGGCCCGATGCTTTAAGGCCTCTTTTATCGAGTCCGGCTTTCGAAAGGCTGGAATTTATCCGTTTGATCCCGAGGTCCTACTATCGACTCTTACCCCCCCTCCTCGGACCCCCTCTCCGTAAAATCGAGTTATTAGTCGAATTAGCGACGGATCTCGGATCTTAAGGGCTAGGGGTAGTCCGCGTACCCCTAAGGCTCTTAATCTACGTCAGATTGTCGATCTCGTTCAAAATGAAGGAGACATACCGAGTTTAGCTAGAGACCTTATCCGAGATTTAATTGACTTTGCCGAAGATCGAGATACCGACGCGATCTTAGCTCGGAGGGAGTTACGCGAAAAGGACGTACTACTTAATACACGTAAGACGCGTAAAAAGGGTAAAAGAGTAGCTTTAAAGAATAAATACCTCCTTACGAAGGAGGATATCCTTAAGGTAGTTCAGGATCTCGAAGAGGGAACTATAAAGAAAAAGACGAAAAAGGCGGAAAAAAGACGGAATATATATCGATTCCTTCGGAGGAAGACGAAAAAGACTCGGCAGATGAGTTAGCTTAATTGGTTTTTGTTTTACGGCGTTAGTAAGCTAGTTAATGAGTTTTCGAAATTTGAAATTAAAAAAGTGCGCGACATCCCCTACTGCGCGACATCCCCTACAGGCACGTTATATTTATAAATGGAAACATTATATTATTTTAATTTGAAAAGTTGAGCAGTTGGAAAAAGATACTAATAAGCTAATTATTAACTAGTATAAGAAACTATCTCACAATATCTCTAAAACCTTACTGATTTTGATATTTAAGTAATTTATTATTAGTCTATATAATATTTATTAAGCTGACTTGATTTATATAGTATCAAAATATATAATAAATTTATCATTAGTCATAAGAAATAGCTTAATAACTTTATTATCTTATGGTAGAGATCTAGCTAAAAGAAATTCTATCTTCGTATTAACTAATAACGTAGTGAATGATCTTCTAATAAAGCTAAAATCTTTAGAATTTCTACCACAATATTAAGGATTATTAGATAGTAGAAGTCATAGAATACTAGAAAGAAGCTTCTAATTTAAGTTAGAGAATCTAAAAGCTAGTAAGATTATATAGCGTGCCTGTAGGGGAAGTGGGACAGTTGAGAAAGTGGGACACTTTTTTGATTTCAGATTTCGAAAACTCACTAACTAACTCACTAATGCCGTGACGAACTAAAAGATTAAGCCAATTTATCAGCTGATCGTTCTTCTTCTTCTTCTAAAGAGATCAGTATATATTTCGTCTTTATTTCTTTATTTCTTATCTTTTTCTTCTTAGTCCCTTCTTCGAGATCTTAGACTACTTTAAAGATATCTTCTTTTGTAAGAAGGTATTTGCCCTTTAAAGCTACTCTTTTGCCCGTTTTACGTGTCTTACGGGTATTAAGTAGTACGTCCTTCTCCCGTAGCTCTCTCCGAGCTAAGATCGCGTCGGTATCTCGATCTTCGGCGAAGTTAATTAAATCCCGGATAAGGTCTCTAGCCGAAGGTAGTATATCTCTATCATTTCAAATGAGATCGCTAATCTAACGTAGGTTAAGAGCCTTAAGAATACGCGGACTACCCCTAGCTCTTAAAATCCGAGATACGTAACTAACTTAACTAACAACTTAATTTCCCGGAGAGGGGATCCGAAGGGGGGAGGTAATCGTCGATAGTAGGATTTCAGGATTAAACGGATAGATTCCAGCTTTTCGAAAGCCGGATTCGATAGACGACGGCTTAAAGCATCGGACCCTAGCTTTAATATAAGCTGAAGTCTATTCTACGCGAGGTGAACGTATAGTAGAATGTCGGAAAATTCGGTCGACCTCTAAGTTAATTACCGTTTTTAGAGGTCCGAAAATCGATAAATCGAGAGGCTGCGTTTTATGCGATAAGTGTAGCGGTAGTAGAAAGAGGTCGATTTTGGATACAATATAGTAGGCGATAAACCGGGCCGTAACGTGAGAAGAGTGACCGTCGATAATCAAGAGATGTCGTAAGTTAGTTGATTTACTAATAAACGGCTGAAAATGTGATTTTAGCTATTCGAATCCAATTAAATCAGAAGTCCAGCTTTTTTTAGATGTAATCAACTTCTAACCTGCCGGGGTTTCGTCGGGAATCCAGCCTGAATTTAGATTTTCGCCTTTAAAAATCAGACACGGCGGCAGGGTCACCCCCGAGGCACTAACACACTTCAAACAGGTAATCCACTCTTGTCGTCCCGGCTGTTTCTTTTCTCGGCGGGTATTAAGCTGATTAAGTCGAACAGCTGACTTCCTACTAGATCCGATTAAGAAACCGGTTTCGTCGACGTTATATACCGCACTAGGAGGATACTTATGTTCACGTAGAACCTCTCCTAAGTTGTCGAAGTACGATTTTATCGTCGAAAAATCAAGTACCGTAGATCGTGCTATATCGATAGTGCGCGAGAAACATGTCTTGATTCGTAGATAGCGTGTCCGAAAGCGATCGCTCTATCGGTCCGAAATAGAGCTTAATACATTTTCGTTGATTTTCGAACTTCGTTTAGACTAAATTTCCGAGGCTAAGATTTTCACTAACTAAAGAGTGATCGGAGCCCCTAACTTAGCAGCGCGGTAAATCCAGTTCTCGAGTGTTGATTCTTCGATCGGAGTTAGTATTTGCTAACTGACGTGACTTTCTCTTCTTGATTTCGATTTTCGACGTCGATTATATAAAGTCGAAGAGGGGATTCTCAAGACTGATACAGCTCGACGATGTGACCGATATTCGCCGTTTGCTAACGCATTGAATGCGTTAGTTGTATCTTCTTCAGTATACGAAGATATAGATAAGGAAGAGAAACGGTAGGAAAGAAAGCGGGGTTTATAAAGCTAACCTCGGTAAAGTGTCCCACTTCCGCTACTGTCCCACTTCCCCTACAGGCACGTTATAATCTAGTTAGTAGTTGATTAATTAGGTAAAACTCTCTATCTAATCTAATAGCTTATACTCTAAGTAAGTTTGCAGTTAGCGAAGCTTAATAAACATTAGCAGAGCTGATATGAATTAATATAGAGCTTTGAAATAGTAGATTGTAAATTCATTTTTTGATATACTTAGAGTATCCTAATAAATATATAAAAAAAAATTAAACTTGAAGATTAGTTTAAATCATTTATTGATTAACATACTTAGATTAGACTTATCCTGATAAGCTATATTAGCCTAATCTGGCTAGTCTATAATATTATAATCTTAAACAACATTTAAATTGGCTATATAGCTTATAATCAAAACAAGTAGTATAGCTAGATCCTTTTAACTTTTTAGAACCTTTTTGTGAAATCAATATATCTCTATAATTACTAGCTAATACTAGTTAAGATACAATTTGTCTTCACTTTATATAGTAAAGTTTATGTTAGTAAATTTGAATAGCTCATTTACGACTTTTCACTAATCTATGATTCTATAGAGTTAGTAAAACCTTATATAATATAATATAAAGAATCTTCTACCTTACAGCAACTCTTACTATGACATTATTAACTAAGTTATAGCTTAAAGACTTGGAATTTTAGGATCTAGTGAATATAAGATTCTAATTTAGATGCCTTATAACTTGATTAGTACTAGCTCAGTCTAGCTAAGACTCAGAAAATCTTTAAGCTTTATAATAAACTTACTACTACTCGATTCTTAGCTTAACTCTACTAGTACCTATTACATAAAATCAGTTCTAAGCTATAATTTCTAGAGGGAGAAAAATAGTCTGCTTCTCCTACTATTCTACTTCCTTCATAGTAGTTTCAAAGACAGATAAGTAACTTAGTAATCTTTATTTTCTATAATATCATAGTAGGGATCACTATAAGGTAGAGGATCCTACCTATTTTTTCTACATAACTTAACTGAAAAAAAACATAACTAATTAAATTACTAACAAGTGAAATCTAGCTCCTAGCAGCTTATCATCTGACGTCTCTTCTTCCTTCTTAGTTATTCTAGCATCAGAGTTCTCTTCTTACTGTATCTAGTTAATCGAAGTAATCTACTTTTGATACTCTAGTATCTTCTTGAATTTATATAGTTCTTTATAAGTCACTTTACCAGTCATTATGATGGAAGAGTCTGGCAATAACACTACTTAGCCTCTTCTATAAACAATCGTCTATATTGTTGGGAAGACACTACTGTAGATTCTCAAATCACAACTAGTCAAAAGATCTGACGTTGGTCACTCAGCTCGACTTGACTACTGACTTGTTCTTTAGTTATTCGATCAGAAGCACATAAGCAAGATGACCACAGCTAGTCTACAGCACGGGTGTCTACTGGAGACATGAGCTTTTATCATATTGAGGTCTAACTTTTGAATATGATTACTGGTCTCATCGACTTCAGCATAACCTGAACCTGATTTGACTCACTTCGTGATTTGAAGTCACAACTGACACTTTGATCCTCAATGCTAGCTTGAGCCAGGCCATCCACAACTTTAGATCTTGCCAACGCCAGCGCTGCCCTTGATAGTCTCGGCAGAAGTCTCATCAGCAGAAGCAGCCTCGACGCTACCAAAGTTAGACAAGAAGCTTGAGTCGGTAGTACCGGTGAAATCGCCAGAGTCGCTAAGAGTGTTGACGGCGCAAGCGCGGCCAATGTACTGCTCGCAAGCAGCAGCAGCAGTGCTGTCGTTGATGGTGAGCAGGCTACCACCGGCAGAAGCATCCTCGATCGGCGCCTTTTGTGTTGTTAGCAAGCGCGCTTCCTCGTATACAGGTGCGGCGGGCACATACCTTGACGCTGGAGAAAGTGTTTCCTTCAGCGAGGATCTGAGCACCGGAGGAGATCTCGAAGGCGTGCCCAGTGTTGTCCTCCCAGAAGTTGTTGACTGCGTGCAGCAGAGTGTTGCCGGCGACCTTCGGGGCGCGGCCGGACGTGCCATGGATGTAGTTGTTCTTGAAAGTAATCTGGTCCTGACTTCCTGTGAAGTACAGAGCCCAGTACTGGTGTCTGCGAGTGGAGGGTCAGTCTTGTAATTGGAAGTTATCAAGGCTTCAATCTTTACCCGTCGCAGGTTGCCGACCAGTCTGAGGTACCGTCGATCTCGCTGTTAGAGATAGTCACACGGCCGGAGGCGACCTCACCGAGGACGATGTGTTGCCTGCCGATTTGGGAGGTCTGGGAGAAGATTGTCAGTTTCCGGAATGGTTGTCGTCGAAGGTACAGTCGAGATCTTACCTTGACATGGTCGATCCAGATCATGTCGGTACCTGCCAAAGTAATGGCATCGCCGCCCCAGACGTACTGCGGGTTGAGCTCGGTGATGTGAATGTTTTGGATGATGACGTTCTTGATACCGTTGGCAAGTCTGATGCCCTTGCCCTTGATGACACCTTCCGAGCCAGAGCCGATGATCGTTTTGTCAGAGGCTACCATGATCGGATCGAGACCAGCCTCGTCGTAAGTGACAGAAGTGGATGGTGCATCGGGTTGATAGTTTCCGCACCAATCGTCCTTGTTGATGGCGGTCTGGCAGCCCGCGCCAGTTCCCCATGGTGCGCAACCTGATCCAGACACACTCGAGCCGGTGAAGTCGAATGTCTTGCTCAGTAGGATGACGCGAGGGCTCGAGTCTCCGAGGTAGGAGACCAGCTCCTCGTTGGAGGTCGGGGTGACGACCTCAGCGGACTGGAAGATGTAGGTTAGTATTGATTGGTCGTTCGATACAACATGGAAAAACTCACTCCACCGCCCGTGATGCCAGCTGCAAACCCCTCGGCAGCACCAGACACGCTCTGCGCGGCTACGTTGGCTGCAAGCGCTGCAACAGCAGCGGAGGAGACGGCGAACTTCATGGTGAGTGAGAGTGAAGGTGATGAAAGAGTGAAGCGAGTGTGATGAGTTGAGAAGAATGAATGGCCTACTTCCTCGATCTATGTATACGCTGTGCTTTGAAACGCCATTCCAGAGGATCGGTTGTACCATGGTGTTCGGCAAAGGCGAAGATGGTCTGTGACTAGGATGCGTACGACCCGAACTGAACTGCTAAACCACGAAGCCGTAGTCAAACACCAGGGCTATTGATAAGAAGTGGAGCTTTGAGCAGGCTTGAGCGCATGAGTTGGGCAATGGCCCGTAGGAAGTAGAAGAGGCTAAGCGGTCCCTGCTAATGCTTGCATGGCAGCAAATTTGCATACCTAGTCGATGGAGTTCAGTCCATGCTAGAACCCTAGGCATGTGGCGTGATGATATGATGAGTTCCTTTGCGTGACATATAGATGAAACTGACTTGCAAGCTCGGGGCTATCCGTTAACTAAGATAAAACATCGAATCATGAATCCTCCGGGGAAATAGTGGATCGCGCAAGATACGCGTCACCTTCGAAACGGACCACAGGTGGCCTAGAAGCAGATGCCGGACAGGGCAAACGCATTGTCAACATCATCGGTGAAGAGTAAAGACCAGTAGCAGCACCATGGTGACTGGTGGGCGGTGTTTGTCCGTGAAGATGGTAGTAGGGCAGGGCAGAGCCGCGTAAGAACAATATGTTCATGTTTTACAAAGAGAAGACACATTCTGTAGCTTGATAACGATGGGCGTGCCCTACACAGGGACTGGCAATGCTTATTGTTTCAAGGTGGGAGTGTCACGGTTTTCAATAAAGGCATTCGTTGAAGAATGGGGAGAATCAGGGGATGCCACCAAATTCCAGTAGGGGATCAGCACCTCGCACCGTGTCAGTGCCATGAAGTCACAAATGTGGAAGCAAATGGTTGACAACGAACGATACTTGTTCTACGATATGAAGGGTATATTAATTGGGCATGTTATTTGGTCGTGAGTCTGTCTCAAAGGTTCGAACTTAGCACCGTGCAATCTGAGAAATCAGAACACCGCTTGTTCGCTCCCAGTGGGATGAACGCCCGTAATGCAGGAAAGGAAACAATTAGTCGCAAGTTTGATCAGACTAGAAATGAGGTGTGTTCAGAGCCATCAGACAGAATAACCCAGCCGTAAGACCAGCAGCGGGGAGAGTGATGACCCAGCCCATGAAGATGTACAAAAGCTGCTTCCAGTTGACGGCGCCAAGATCAAAGTTCATGAGCGCCACACCCATTGAAGCACCAACAAGACATTGAGTGGTCGACACAGGCAAGCCAAGTTTGGAGGCGAGAAGGACGGTGACAGCGGCGCCTAGCTCAATGGAGAAGCCGCGGGTAGGGCTCATCTGCGTAATCTTGTTGCCGACAGCGCGGATGATGCGGTGTCCATAGACCCAGAAACCGATACCGAGCAAGAGACCAGCAATGACGAGGAACCAAACAGGCGTGGCGGAAGTGGTGTCGATTTCGCCTGAGAGGTAAGTCTGATAGACAGCAGCCCATGGTCCGACAGCGTTGGCCACATCGTTGCTACCGTGAGCAATCGACATCATCATGGCCGAGAGAACTTGGCAGTAAGTGAACATGTGCTCGACGCGCACATCGTATTGCTTGGCCTTTCCATGGATAGCGCGAAGTGAAGCCGAGTCGTGGGAGACGACATTACGGGCAACGCCTTGCAGGAGGATATACTTCGTCCAGTTGATCCACTTCTTCGGGCTGAGCCAGCTGAGGTCCTTAACAGGTTCGAGCCAGCGCTCATCGGGCTCGAGATTTTGCTTCTTTGGGGCGACAGCGATGATGTCTCCAGTCTTGCCGGTCTTGCCAGTCTCCTCATCGATGGTCGAACCCTGAGGCGACGAAACGGCGTGAGTACCCTTTTCCTCGTCAACTTTGCTACCAACGGCTCTCCGCTCAGCATAGGAGTCCTCATAGTAATTGGTTACCACCTCTCCTTTCTCGCCGGGCCACATAAGCTTGGTGTTTTCCTTGAGGAGAAGAGGGCCATAGAAGATGTGCCAGATGCGGACGGTCGAGTCCTCCATGATGAGCTTTCGCTTGAAGAAGGGAATGAAGAAGACGTAGGCGAAGAGCAAGCAGCCAGCGAAGATGCCGAGGACGAGTCCAGCGAGGGGTCCGCCCTCCTCAATAGCACTGTTTGGCACTTCCATGGCTAGGAAGAGCGTAAGGATGGCGGCGGTGCCCGCCATGTAGATGGGAATAAGACGCATGGCCCACTTGAAGCTGTCCTTGCGCTCAAGCACTAGGAACTTGACCGTGCCGAAGATCAAAGCAGCGAAGCCAGCGGCGATCAGAGGAGCAATTGCCCATGACGCAGCGACTTGGGAAACACTGCCATCCTCCCATCCCCAAGTGATTGCCGACTGTGTAGCGAATCCGACACCACACAGGGCACCCACGATGGTCTGAGTAGTTGAGACGGGCATACCGAGACGTGTGGCGAGCATGAGCCATGTAGCGTTGCCGAGCTCAGCACAACCCATTGCAAGCATAAGGACGGTAGGACGACCCTCGAACCGGTCGATGGTGATGATGCCATTCTTGATGGTCGAAGTTACTCGCGCTCCAAGCGCGACGGCTCCCACGAACTCTGTGATGACCGCAAGCACACCAGCTTGGGGCATTGTCAGGGTTCTTGCAGCCACCGAGGTGGCGTAAGAGTTGGCGACATCGTTGGCACCGTTACCGGCCGACGCGAAAACGAAGGAGATGGTGGTGATGGCCAGGATCCAGTCGTAAGGCGCGGTGTTGGGCGGCGCAGACATGGCGAGGTGGGGATCGCACGCGGCTGGCTGCGTAAGATATGGGGGATTGACGATGAAGAGAGGAGGTGTTGTGGTACGACTGAGCGATCGGAGCGAGTGGAAAGAGCAGAAACTTGACCTTTACATACTGCCGTTCAGAAATCCATCGTTGCAGGTTCGCTCGCAGCAACACGCACTTGGCCGGCAGAGGATCCATAAGATCGCCTTTTCCAAGACTGTGGCCAAGGCCACCACGCTTCAACGAAAGGGAGCGGCAGGCCTCACGTACGGGCGTGCTTTGGTGGTGGCGAGCGATATGGTGCGGTATGGCGCGGTGGGAGTGGACATGGCCATTATATGCCAATGTCTCGGCGAGCTGGGCACCGGAGGCTTGACGAGTGTTCTGAAGTCGAGAAACAGCCCACGTGCGAGGGACTGCTGTGGCATTGGTCGTTGGGCACGCCTTCGGTCCAAGTCCGGCACGGTCGACTTCCCTTGTTCTCAGCCCTCGACGGCAAGATGCGTGTGTCTTCCACTCTTTCCATGATGATGATGCAGCCTTGCAACCTCGTTTCGCCCATCGTGTGTCCTCTTGCCATCTTTGGACTCG
>Ga0265780_10007305_pt1 | contig 13598 bp, 10 predicted proteins | sample P1T30metagenome_FD_192432 | JGI IMG/M metagenome (GOLD analysis project Ga0265780, IMG submission 192432) | Plant litter microbial communities from East Loma Ridge, Irvine, California - P1 T30 | ecosystem: Environmental > Terrestrial > Plant litter > Unclassified | place: USA: California... | reverse complement strand
GCCGCTGGCCATGGCCACGCGCTGCATCTCGCGGATCACGGTGAACTTGCGCTCGAAGCAGGCGGCGATCAGTTCTTCCTTGTTCGGATTGTGGTGGTAGAAGGCGCCCTTGGTCACGTTCAGGCGCCCGGAGATGCGCTCGACCGAGGCGCCGCGGTAGCCCTGCTCGTTGATCAAGGCCGTGGCCGCGCGCAGGAAAGCATCCTGGGCGCTGTCGCCGGCGGTCGGAGGCGCGGTCAGGGCCGTGTCCAGCACGCCGAGGCGCCATACCGATTTACCGGAACGGATGCCCTTGACCAGGATGTCACCCATGCGCTCGGCCGCGATGTCGTAATCCTCGGGGTCGTAGCGGCCGCTCCACGACATGGTCCACAAGGTCAGCGTCAGCAGCAGGTGGGTGCGTGCGTTCAGCGACAGGCGTTTGGCCGGCTTGATGGAGCCGAGCAGCAGCAGGCGCCGGCAACTGCGGAACATCTCGATGTAGGCCGCGAACACGACCTCGCTATGCGGACTGCCCAGCACGTGGACGTCGCGGAAGGTCATCATTTCGCTGGCGCCGCCGGTGGCGGTTTCGGCCAGGCGCGCCAGGAACAGGCGCACGAAGCTGCGCACCCGTCCTTCCGGCGCCGGCTCTTGCGCCGCCTGGGCGATGATGCCGCTCACCGTCTCGATCGAGCGCAGCAGGCAGGCGACGACCAGGTCTTCCTTCTTCTTGTAGTAGTAGGTGATGCTGTTGGTGCTCAGGCCGACGGCTGCCGCTACGTCCGACAGCGTGGCGCCCTTCATGCCGCGTGCATTGAACAGCCGCGCCGCCTCGTGCAGGATGGCCTCGCGCTTTTGCACGTAGCGCTGCGTCATGCGGCTGGCGTTGACGGGTTCTTCCATGGCGGCACCGGGACAGTTGAGCAGCACGCATTATAGCGTGGCGAAAAACACAAGCGCCCGTCCTCGGCACGCCATTCACCGTCCAGACCCATTTTTCTAAAATCTTGGCGACAACCTGCAACGCGCCGGGTCTGCCATGCTATGATTTTCCCGATTACATACCATAACCCCTAAAAAGGCACTCACCCATGATCAGCTTCGCAGGAAAGACCGCGATCGTCACAGGCGCCGGCGGCGGCCTTGGCCGTTGCTATGCACTCGAGCTCGCGCGCCGCGGCGCACGCGTCGTCGTCAACGACCTGGGCGGCGCAGCCGATGGGCGCGGCACGGGCTCCGCCGCCGACGCCGTGGTTGAGGAGATCCGCGCCATGGGCGGCGAAGCCATCGCCAACCGCGCCAGCGTTACCGACCGCGAGGCCGTCGCCGCCATGGTCCGGCAGGCGCTGGACGCCTTCGGCCGCATCGACATCCTGGTGAATAACGCCGGCATCCTGCGCGACAAGAGCTTCCTCAAAATGGAACTCGACGACGCCCAGGCCGTCCTGGACGTGCACCTGATGGGCGCCTTCAACTGCACCAAGGCGGTGTGGGCGATCATGGCCGAGCAGGGTTATGGCCGCATCGTGATGACGACCTCGCCGTCCGGCCTGTACGGGAACTTCGGCCAGGCGAACTATGGCGCTGCCAAGATGGGCCTGGTGGGGCTGATGAACACGCTGAAGATCGAAGGCGCCAAGCGCGACATCCGCATCAACGCCATCTCGCCGGTGGCCGCCACGCGCATGACCGAAGGCCTGCTGCCGCAGGAGCAGTTCGACAAGCTCGGCCCCGAGCACATCGTGCCGGGCGTGGTCTACCTGGCCAGCGACGAGGCGCCAAGCGGCGTGATCCTGCAGGCGGCCGGCGGCAACTTCAGCGTGGCCACCATCGTCGAAAGCCCGTGGGTTGAACTCGGCCCGGGGGCCAGCGCCGACGACGTGGCCGCGCAATGGGAACGCATCAGCGACCTCACCAGCGCCCAGCCACGACATCAAAGCAAGTAATCTATGCGTACCCACGCGGCGCCTGCGCTCGACACACCAGCCGGCGCCGATCAGCAAGCGGCCGATCAGGCGGCCTACGACCGGCAGGTTGCCCGCGACCTGCCGCGCAACTACGCCGCCAACCTGGTCCACGGCTTCCTCGGCGTCACCGGCTTCCGGCTGGTAACGGCGCCGACCTTCGTCCCTGCCTACATCTACCTGCTCTCGCAGTCGAACCTGACCGTGGGCCTGGCCCTGGCCGGCCAGTCGCTGGGCATGGCCTTGTCCTCGATCTGGAGCGCCACGCTGATTGAACACCGGCGCCGGGTGATGCCGGTGGTGTTCGGCGTCGGCTGGCTGATGCGCGCGCAGGTACTGGGCCTGGCGCTATCGGGCTTCCTGCTCAATGGCGATGCGGCGCTGGTGGCCGTGTGCGTGTTCCTGGCGCTGTTCGGCTTCTTCTGGGGCATGCAGGCGGTCAGCTTCAACTTCGTGATGGCCAAGGTGATCCCGGCCAACCGGCGCGGCCAACTGGCGGGCATGCGCAATTTTCTTGGCGGCCTGTCGGCCTCGGTAGTGGCTTATTTCGGCGGCAAGCACCTGGTCGAAGCGAACGCCTTCGGCAATGGCTACGCCTCGACCTTCATGGTCGCCTTCATCCTCACCAGCGTCGGCATCTCGGCGCTGAGCTTCCTGCGCGAGCCGGAATCGCTGGCGGTGCGCGCAGCATCGAGCCTGATGCAGCGCTTGCGCGACATCCCCGCCATCCTGCGCCGCGACCGCCAGTTCACGCGCTTCTTCATCGCCCGTGCGCTGGCCGCGCTCGGCATGACGGCGGCGCCTTTCTACGCCATCCATGCCGGCAAGTTCGTCGACTTGTCCGGCGCCACGCTCGGCTATCTGTCGCTGTCGTTCCTGCTGGCGCAGACCGTGAGCAACCTGGCCTGGGGCCGCATCGCCGACAAGCGCGGCTACCGCCTGGTATTCCTGCTCAGCGTCGGCCTGTGGCTGGTGTCGACCCTGGCGCTGATGGTGTCGACCAGCCTGCCGCTGTTCATCCTGGCATTCTGCGGCCTGGGCGCGGGCCTGGGCGGTTACCAGATCGCCTCGCAGAACTTCGTGCTGGAGTTCGGCTCACAACATGAGCTGCCGATGCTGATTGCCGTATCGGACACGGCGTCTCACTTGATGATGGCAGTCGGGCCGCTGCTGGGCGGCATACTGGCCCATCACTTCGGCTTCACGCTGGTGTTCTGGATTGCGATTGCCGTGAAAGCCGTCTCGCTCGTCGCCATGCTGCGCATGCGCGAACCCCGTGCCGCGGCGGGCGATGCCGCGGGCATGTCGTCGGACCCTGGCTGATCTCAACGCACGAGATGCCAGGGCTTGGCTAGCCGGCTGAGCGCATAAAGCTCGCTTCCTTCGTTGTACAGCGGACTGGGCATGAGGTAGACCAGTACCTCGTGGTCCAGCATGCCGCCTGGCGCCACCTGGTTCAGCGCAAACACCGAAACGGTCGGACTGGCATTGAAGTCCCATGCGAACGCCCGGCCGCTTGACTCGAAGCGCACCACATCGCCGCCAATGACGTTGATGTCGTGGGTCTCGGGCGTAATGGTGACGGTGTGGGTAGCGGCGTCGACCGGCACGGATGTGCCGACCAGATCCTGGCGCGGCGTGATCGGCGCGCAGGCACCCACAAGCGCGGCGAGGGCCGCGGCTGCTAAGTATTTCATTTCGCATTCCTCCCTGCCGACGCGCAAAGGCGTTCGCCGGCAAAGATGTTGGACGGCGTTTTACGACAGGGGTTCCATACCGTCCAGCGAATCGTCGGCGATTCGCTGGACGGCGGGTCAACAGCCCAGCAACTCAGCGCGAGACGCCGCGCTCCTTGAGGCTGGCGATCGTCTCTTCAGACATGCCCAGCAAGTCCGCCAGCACGTCGTCCGTACCTTCGCCCAGGCGCGGCGGCGCGCTGCGGATCGGCAGGCGTTCGCCATTGAAGCGGTACGGCGAAGCAAGCACCGCCACCTGGCCCACTTCCTCGTGCGACATGTACTGGACCAGCCCACCGTCGGTCGCGCGCTGCGAGGTCAGCGCCTCGTGCAGGCCCGCCACTTCGCCGCAGGGAATGCCGACCCGGCTCATTGCATCGAGCAGGTCGCGGCGCTGGCGCTTGGCCAGTTCGCTGCGGATCATCGGCATCAGCTCCTCGCGGTGCTGGGTGCGCGTGAGGTTGGTCTTGAAACGCTCGTCGCTGGCAATGTCGGCGCGGTCGATCACATCCGTGCAGAAGCGCAGGAACTGGCTGTTGTTCCCGACTGCGATCACCAGCGGACCATCGGCCGCTTCGTACACACCGTAGGGCATGATCGATGGATGGCCGTTGCCGAAGCGCGGCGGGTCGTTGCCGCGCAAGAGTGCCTCCAGGCCGTAGTAGGCCGTGATCATCAAGCCGCAGTCGAACAGGGCCATGCCCACGTGTCGTCCTTGCCCACTTTTCTCGCGCTCGTACAGCGCGGCCAGCACGCCTTGCGCCGCGTACATCCCGGTCATCATGTCGACGGCAGCGACGCCAAATTTCAGCGGTGGCTGGGTCGGCTCGCCGTTCAACGCCATCAGGCCGGACTCGCCCTGGATCACCAGGTCGTAGCCGGGACGCGTGGCTTCCGGTCCGGTGCGGTCGTAGCCGGTGATCGAGCAGTAGATCAGGCCCGGCTGTTCCTTGCTGAGTTCATCGTAGCCCAGGCCCATGCGCTCGACGTCGCCGAACTTGAAGTTCTGGATCACGATATCGCTCTTGCGTACCAGCTCACGCGCGATTTCCTGGCCTTCCGGGGTCTTCAAATCGAGGCAGACGGACCGCTTGTTGCGGTTCACGCTGTTGAAGTAGGCGGTCTCGGTGGAGCCGACGCGCATGCCCCAGTCGCGGGTGTCGTCGCCGCGCTCGGGATGCTCGACCTTGATCACTTCGGCGCCCAGGTCGCCAAGCACCATCGCGCACCAGGGGCCGGCCAGCACGCGCGACAGGTCCAGCACGCGCACGCCTGCCAGTGGCAGATTGGATTTGGTAGTCAACTTCGTCTCCTGTTTCTGTGCATGCCGGCGCCTTGGATGCTGGCGCCGGTCACGCTATTCTTGGTGCTGCTTCAGGCGCAGCGCCACGTAATCCGGCGCGCGCTTGCCGAAGAAGGCGGCAATGCCTTCCTGCGCCTCGTCGTCGCCCTGCGACTCGACCATCAGCTGCGCTTCCAGGTCGAGCTGTTCGTGCAGGCTGTTCGAACCTGCCTGAGCGCACAGCGTCTTGATGCGTGCGTTGGCGTTGGCGGGACCGTCGGCGATGCGTGCAGCCAGCGCCACAGCTTCCGCCAAGGCCGCACCGCGTTCGGTCAGCCGGTTCACGGCGCCCAGCGCATGCAGGCGCTCGGCGGTCAAGCGCTCGCCCAGCAGGCACAGCTCCGTCATCAACTGGCGCGACAGGAACTGCGACAGGAAGGCCGTCGCACCGCCATCCGGGCTCAGGCCCACCTTCACATAGGCCATCGCAAAGAAGGCATCGCGCGCCGACACCAGCATGTCGCACGCCAGCGCCAGCGACAAGCCCGCGCCGGCCGCTCCGCCCTCCACTGCCGCAATCACCGGTTTCGGGCAATTGCGGATGGCGCGGATGGTCTCGTGCAGGCGCTCGATCTTCACGCGCCGCTCGGCTGGCGCCAGTTCGCGCCGCGTCGCCAGGGCACGCAAGTCGCCGCCGGCGCAGAAGAACTCGCCGTCGCCAACCAGCACGATTGCGCCGATGGCGGGATCGGCTGCGGCGTCCAGCAAGGCCGCCTGCAGCGCGTCGTACAGCTCCGGACGGATCGCATTCCTCGCCGCCGGATTGCTGTTGACGAGGACGCGCACGGCGCCCTCGGTGCGCACGATCAGTGCGTCGCTCATGCGGCGGCCGGGTCTTGCTGAACTGCGCGGCCGAGGGCGATGTAGCGCTCGAGGTGATGGTCTTCGTCGCCCAACTGGTGGTCGATCAGCACCAGGCGTTTGGCGAAGTGGGCCATCGGCAGTTCCCAGGTCATGCCGATACCGCCGTGCAGCTGGATGCATTCTTCCGCCACCAGGGTGCCGATGCGGCCGATGCTCATCTTCGCCGCCGACAGGGCGCGCTCGCGCGTGATGCGGTCCGCGTCCAGCGCGGCTGCCGCGTTGATGACGGTGGAACGGGCCTGCTCGATTTCCAGCAGCAGGTCGGCCATGCGGTGCTGCAGGGCCTGGAAGGAGCCGATCGGCACGCCGAACTGCTTGCGGGTGCGCAGGTAGTCCAGGGTCGCTTCCTTGGCCGCTTCCATCGCGCCGACGGCTTCCGCGCACAGCGCCAGGATGCCACGGCCAACCGCGCGTTCCAGCGCCGCATAGCCCGCACCTTCTGCGCCCAGCAGGGCTGCTTCGCTCAGCTGCACGCCGGCGAAGGTGACGTCGCCCACGCGGCCGCCGTCCATGGTCGGGGTGCCGCGCACCGAGACGCCCGGCGCATCCTTCGGCACCAGGAACAGCGAGATGCCCTGCTCCGCATCCACGTCGCCCGAAGTACGGGCAGACACGACGAAGACATTCGCCCCCTCGGCCGCCTGCACCACGGCCTTCACGCCGTCCAGCACCCAGGCATCGCCTTCGCGGCGGGCGGTGGTCTGCACGCGCGCCAGTTCGTAGTGGGTGTTCGGCTCGTCGTGGGCAAAGGCAGCGATGACGTCGCCCGAAGCGATCTCGCCCAGCGCCGCCTTTTGCTCGTCGTTGCCGGCAAACGAAATCGCTTCGGCTGCCAGCACGGCGCTGCCCAGCACGGGTTCCAGCACCAGGCCACGGCCCAGTGCTTCGAAGACCACGGCGATGTCGAAACCGGCGCCGCCGAAGCCGCCGTCTTCCTCGCGCAGCAGCGCGCCCAGCACGCCCAGTTCTGCAAACTGCTGCCAGAACTCGGTCGAGAAGCCCTGCTCGGACGCGGCGGTGCGGTTGCGCGCCTCGATGTGGTACTGCTCGGCGATGAAGCGGTTCAGGCTATCGGCGAGCATGCGCCGTTCTTCAGTGTGTTCGAAGTTCATGTCTGTCTCCCTCTTACAGGCCGAGGATCATCTTGGAGATGATGTTTTTCTGGATCTCGTTGGAGCCGCCGAAGATCGACAGCTTGCGATTGTTGAAGTACTGCGCCGTGGCGGCTGCCGCGAAGTCCGGGCCGAATGGCTCGGCTGCGAAGTCGGCGTCCAGCATGTCCTGCGTGAACGGGCGGGCGTAGACGCCCATCGCGCGGCGCGTCAACGACAGGATCTCCTGGCGAATCTCGGTGCCGCGGATTTTGAGCATCGAGCTTTCCGCACCCGGCACGCCGCCGCCGGCCACCGCCGCGATCACGCGCATGTTCGTGGTCTTCATGTTTTCCAGGTCGATCTCCACGCGCGCCAGGCGGCTTGCGAAGGTCGGGTCTTCCAGCAGCGGCTTGCCGTTGCGCGTCTGTTCGCCAGCGATGCGCTTCAGGCGCGCCAGGGCGGCGACCGAGAAGCCGACGCCGGCGATGTTGGTGCGCTCGTAGGTCAGCAGGTACTTGGCGCAGGTCCAGCCGCGGTTCTCTTCGCCAACCAGGTTCTCGGCCGGCACGCGCACATCGGTGAAGAAGACCTCGTTCACTTCATGCTCGCCGTCGAGCGTGATGATCGGGCGCACGTCGATGCCCGGGCTGTTCATGTCCACCAGCAGGAAGCTGATGCCTTCCTGCTTCTTGGCTTCGCGGTTGGTGCGCACCAGGCAGAAGATCATGTTGGCGTGCTGGCCCAGCGTGGTCCAGGTCTTCTGGCCGTTCACGATGTAGTGGTCGCCCTCGGCGTCGGTGCCGCGCACGGCGGTGGTCTTCACTGCCGCCAGGTCGGAGCCGGCGCCCGGTTCCGAGTAACCCTGGCACCACCAGTCGGCGCCGCTCAGGATGCGCGGCAGCCAGTACTGTTTCTGCGCTTCGTTGCCGTACTTGATGAGCACAGGGCCCAGCATGTTGACGCCGAAGGGCACGATGCGCGGCGAGTTCGCCAGCGCGCACTCGTTCTCGAAGATGAACTTTTCGATGGCGGTCCAGCCCGGGCCGCCGTACTGTTCCGGCCAGTGGTTGGCCAGCCAGCCGCGCTCGTTGAGGATCGCGTGCCACTCTTCCATGTCGGCCTTGCTCAGGTGCTTGCCGTTGGCGACTTTATCCGACAAACGCTTCGGCAGCTTCTCGGCCAGGAAGGCGCGCACTTCGGCGCGGAATGCTTCTTCTTCAGGGGTGAAATTCAGATCCATGACTATCCTCAGAAAATCTCGAACAGGCCAGCCGCGCCCATGCCGCCGGCGATGCACATCGTGACCACGGCGTATTTCACGCCACGGCGCCTGCCTTCCAACAGGACGTGGCCGGCCAGGCGCGCGCCGGTCATGCCGAACGGGTGGCCAATCGAGATGGCGCCGCCGTTCACATTCAGGCGCTCATCGGGGATGCCGAGGCGCTGCTGGCAGTAGATGGCTTGCGATGCAAAGGCCTCGTTCAATTCCCACAGGCCGATGTCGTCGACGGAAAGGCCAAAGCGGGCCAGCAGTTTCGGCACCGCGAACACCGGGCCGATGCCCATTTCGTCCGGCTCGCAGCCTGCGACGGCCAGGCCACGGAAAGCGCCCAGCGGGGTCAAGCCGAGGCGCTCGGCTTCTTTCGCTTCCATCATCACGCAAGCCGACGCGCCGTCCGACAGCTGCGAGGCGTTACCGGCGGTGACGAATTTGCCTTCGCCCATCACAGGCGCCAGTTTTGCCAGACCTTCGTAGGTGGTGCCGCGGCGGTTGCAGGTGTCCTGGTCGACGGTCACTTCGCGCTGCGAGACGGTGCCGGTTTCCTTGTCGGTGACGGCCATCGTCGTGGTGCAGGCGACGATTTCCTCTTTATAGCGGCCAGCCAGCTGCGCTTCCTCGGTCTTGCGCTGCGATTCGGCCGAGAAGCGGTCTTGCGCTTCGCGGCTGATGCCGTAACGGGCGGCGACGATGTCGGCGGTGTCGATCATCGGCAGATACAGTTCCGGCTTGTTCTCGAGGATCCACGGGTCCATGCCCGAGTCGCCCTTTTCGCGGGTGCGGATCTGCGAGATGCTTTCCACGCCGCCGGCAATCACGGCCGGTGCGCCGTCGACCACGATGCGGCCGGCGCCGATGGCGATCGCCTGCAGGCCCGAGGCGCAGAAGCGGTTGACGGTGGTGCCGGCGATAGTGATCGGCAGGCCGGCGCGGATGACCGTCTGGCGCGCGACGTTACGGCCGGTCGTGCCTTCCGGGTAGCCGCAGCCGAGGATGGCGTCTTCGATCAGGGCCGGGTCGATGCCCGAGCGCTCGACGGCAGCGCGCACGGCATAGGCGGCCAGTTGCGGGCCGGAGGTGATGTTGAATTCGCCGCGGTGCGCCTTGGTCAGCGGGGTGCGGGCGGTTGAAACGATGACTGCTTCGCGCATGGCGAGTCTCCTGATGTGTCTGTTATTTGATTTGATTGCGGCTGCTGAAGTCCTGGCCCTTTTCGACCAGCTCCACCAGCAGCGGCGACGGCTGCCAGAAGATCGGATCTTCCTTGGCGAATTCGCGGATGTCGGCGAGGATCTTCGGCAGGCCGACGGTATCGGCATACTTCATCGGGCCGCCGCGGTAGCGCGGGAAGCCGTAGCCGTGGACAAAGGTCACGTCCACGTCCAGCGGACGCAGGGCGATCCCCTGGTGCACGACGTTCGCGCCTTCGTTGATCATCGCAGCCAGGTAGCGGCGCACGATTTCCTCATCGGTGAAGCTGCGCGGGGTGATGCCGGCGCGTTCGCGTTCGGCGTCGATGATGGCGTCGACTTCCGGGTCCGGCGTGCCGATGCGGGCGCCTTCCGGATACAGGTAGTAGCCGCGGCCGGTCTTCTGGCCGAACCAGCCGCGCTCGGCGATGCGGTCGGCGATCTGCACGTAGCGCGCTTCCGGATTGCGGGTGGCGGCGCGGCGCTTGCGCGTGGCCCAGCCGATGTCGCCGCCGGCCAGGTCGGACACCTGGAATGGGCCCATCGGATAGCCGAAGTCACGCAGGGCCTTGTCGATCTGCCAGGGCGAGGCGCCGTCTTCCATCATGTATTGCGCGGCCTGGCCGTACACGGCAAGGACGCGGTTGCCGATGAACCCGTCGCACACGCCGGCACGCACCGGAGTTTTCTTCAGCTTCTTGGCCAGCTCGAAGGCGGTAGCGACGACGTCGTTTGCCACCTTGGCCGGCACCACGATCTCGAGCAGCTTCATGATGTTGGCCGGCGAGAAGAAGTGCAGGCCGATCACGTCCTGCGGACGCGAGACACTGTCGGCGATCTCGTTGATGTCGAGATAAGAGGTGTTCGTGGCCAGCACGGCGCCCTGCTTGCAGACGCGGTCCAGCTCCGCGAAGACGGCCTTTTTCACGCCCATCTCTTCGAACACGGCTTCGATGACCAGGTCGACATTGGCCAGCGCATCGTAGGCGGTGCTGCCGGTCCAGCGCGCCATGACGGCGCTCTTGCCTTCCTCGGTCATGCGGCCCTTTTTCACCATGCCGTCGTAGACTTTTTCCACGTTCTTGCGGCCGCGCGCCAGGGCTTCCTCGTCGCGCTCGATCATGGTCACCGGCAGGCCGGCGTCCAGTGCGGCAACGGCGATGCCGGCGCCCATGGTGCCGCCGCCGACGATGCCGACGCTGGCAATCGCACGCGGTTTCGCGTCGCGGGTTTCCGGCGACTTGGCCGTTTCGCGCTCGGCGAAGAAGGCGTGCACCAGGCCGGCGCGCTGCGGGCTGTCCAGGCATTCGATGAAGAGCGTGCGTTCCAGGGCCAGGCCTTCGTCGAACGGCAGGTCGATGGCGCCTTGCACCGCATCGACGATCTTCAAAGGCGAGAACAGGCCGCGCGATTTTTTCGCGGTGTCTGCACGCGCGGCGTCGACTACGGCGCTTTGCGCTGCGCGATCAAGCAGGGCCTCAGCGTCGCGGGTGCGGCGCACCGGGGCGCCGGCATCCAGCAGCTCCTGGGCATAGGTGAGGCCGACGGCAACAGGGTCATCGCCTTCGACGATGCGGTCGACCAGGCCGAGCTTCTCGGCTTCCTTGGCGCTGGCATGGCGGCCGGTCAGCATCAGGTCAAGCGCAGCTTGCGCACCGATCAGGCGCGGAGTACGCTGGGTACCGCCGGCGCCCGGCAGCAGGCCGAGGGCGACTTCCGGCAGGCCAAATTTGGCGGTCGGCAGGGCCACGCGGTAGTGCGCGGACAGGGCCACTTCCAGGCCGCCGCCGAGGGCGACGCCGTTGATGGCGGCGATCACCGGCTTGGTCGAGGCTTCGATGCGGTTGCAGACGTCGGGCAGGGCCGGCGCCATGGGTGGCTTGCCGAATTCACGGATGTCGGCGCCGCCGATGAAGTTGCGGCCCGCGCCGACGATCAGCACGGCCTTGACAAGCGGATCGGCGTCGGCAGCTTCGATGGCCTCCAGCAGGCCGCGGCGAACGTCCACGCCGAGGGCGTTGACGGGCGGGTTGTCGATGCTGACCAGCAGGATGTCGCCATGCTGTTCACGTACGACCTGAGCTGCGACCTGAGCGTTTGCGCCGGAATTCATGTGTCCTGTCTCCTATCTTGTAGTTGGTTCGCTGTGCGAAATTGTGTTTTGCATCTTGCAGCGAATTCAACGATAACCCATTTTCAGCGCGGATGTAAACGTCCCTGCATCGTCGATTTCACGATCAAAAAAACATTTTCCGGCGCATTTACCCACTTGTCATAGGAACGTCAATATTCGACGTTTCGCACTGCGAACGACCATTTCACAAAACTGTTGACACCCCGGTTTTTGATATGTGATCATCATTTCCAGACTCAGCCAAAGATGCTGGGCAACGGAGACAATGAGATGGAAGAAATCCAGTCATACACTGAGGAAGAGAATGCCAAGGACCGTCAATTCGTGACAGCCCTGGCGCGCGGGCTCGAGATCCTGCGCTGCTTCCGTCCTGGCGAGGCTTACCTCAGCAACAGCGAGATGGCCAAGCGCACGGCGATGCCGAAGCCCACCATCTCCCGCCTCACCTATACGCTGACCAAGCTCGGCTACCTGAATTACTCGCCCGAACAGGGCCGCTACCAGCTCGGCGCCCCCGTGCTGGCGCTCGGCTACACCCTGCTGGCGAATCTGGATGTGCGCAAACTCGCCCGCCCCGGCATGCAGGAACTGGCCGAATACGCCCAGTGCTCGGTGGCGATCGGCATCCGCGACCGACTGCACATGGTGTACGTGGAGGCCTGCCGCGGCAGCGCCGCCGTAACGCTGCGCCGAGACGCCGGTTCGCGCATCCCGCTGGCGACCACCGCGATGGGCAAGGCCTATTTGTGCGGCCTGCCCCAGGCTGACCGCGACTTCCTGATGGACCACATCCGCCTGCACGCGGAAAACAACTGGCCGAAGATCAAGGCCGACATCGAACAAGGCTTCAAGGACTTCCAGGACCGCGGTTTCGTGCTGTCCTCGGGCTACTGGGATGCCAACATCAGCGCCGTCGGCGTGCCGCTGATCGACCCCGACACGGCCAAGTCGATGGCCTTCAACTGCGGCGGCCCGGCCTTCCTGCTGCCGCAGGAGAAGCTGATCGAGGACCTCGGTCCACGCCTGGTGCAACTCGTACGTAACGTAGAAATGAGCATGGGCCGCAACATCGGCTGATGACGCGGTTTAGCTATAAAGCGCAATGACCGGTACGCCGGCCGTTGCAGACAACCCCGGTCCTGGCAACGGGATCCGATTCATGGCAACAATCTGAATAGGTGGAGACAATGAGCAAGGCTAAAACAATCGCCCTGGCAGTACTCGCAGCACTGAGCGCAGGGTCGGCAAGCGCCGAAGAATTCCTGGTCGGCGTGCAGATCCCGTTGACCGGCCCGCTGGCCCGCGTCGGCATGGGCACGCAGGAAGGCATCCGCGTCGCCGCCGAAGTCTTCAACAAGACCAACGGCAAGCACACCATCAAGCTGGTCACCGTCGACGACGAATCGGCGCCGGCAAAAGCCGTGGCAGCGGTCGAGAAGCTGGCCAGCCAGGGCGTGGTCGCCGTCACCGGCGGCTACGGCTCGAACAACATCTCGCCAGCGTCGGACGCGGCGAACAAGCTGGGCCTGGCCTACATCACCTCGGGCGGCGTCGACGACGGCCTGGTGAAAGCCGGCCGCAAGAACTTCTTCCGCATTAATAACACCGAGGGCTACCAGAAAGCCCTGGTCGGTTTGATCAGTGACCTGGGCGTCAAGTCGGTCTCGATCATCTACTCGACCAAGGATGCGACCCACGGCCTGGCGGCCGACGTCGAGAAGACCCTGGCTGCGAAAGGCATCAAGGTCGGCATGCACGCATTCGACCCGGCGATCACCGACTTCAAGCCTATCCTGAACAAGGTCAAGCTGCGCGACAAATCGGAATTCATCGCCATGGTCGGCTATGAAAACGAATACGTCGGCATCCTGCGCGCCGCGCGCGTGCTGAAACCAAACGTCAAGGCGATCGCCGGCGTGTGGTCGCTGGCCACCCCGAAAATGGCGGCCGACTTCCCGGACCTGATGCCGAACGTGTACGGCACCGCCGTGCTGCCCTTCCCTGTCACCTTTA
>Ga0265780_10007304_pt1 | contig 13599 bp, 10 predicted proteins | sample P1T30metagenome_FD_192432 | JGI IMG/M metagenome (GOLD analysis project Ga0265780, IMG submission 192432) | Plant litter microbial communities from East Loma Ridge, Irvine, California - P1 T30 | ecosystem: Environmental > Terrestrial > Plant litter > Unclassified | place: USA: California... | reverse complement strand
AGCCGTAAAAGCATCGAGAAGTTCAAATGAGCGTTTTTCCTCTATCGTCCAGCCAAAAACGTTGCCGCCGAAAACCACTGGCGCAATGTGAAGGTCAGATTGTCCTAGCTGTCTTTTTTCCATTATTGATTCTGTGTGGTTTGGAAATCTATGAATTTTTGTCCGGAGGCACTTTCAAGCGCGGCTTCGATGATGCGCATCGTCCGGATCCCGTCTTCGGCCGTTACCGGAAGCGGTTTGTTTTTCTTTAATCCGTAATAGAGATCGTCAAAAAAATGGTAGTAATTCCCGGGAATGGTCGGGACATGCTCGCGCACTTCTTCGCCTTCAATTTCGGTGTTCAGGACCCCTTTTTTAAAATCGGGTTCTTTGCCCCAATCTGTAACCATTGGTTTTTTCCCGGTTTTGAGTTCATCTTCCTGGATGTCGCCGCGGCTTTTAATGAACGAACCTTTTCTACCATGGATCACATAGGCCGGCAGGGGTTCGCGTACAAAATAACTTGCTTTGAGGCGCACCCGGAACGTCGGGTAAAAAAGCGAAATATCGAACCAATCGTCAACGACAGAGTTGTCGCGTGTACTTCTCACATCGGCAAACAAACCATCTGGAAAACCAAATAAAAACAAGGCCTGGTCAATGATATGCGAACCCAGATCCTTGAGAATCCCAGATCCGCCAGATCGTACTTCTTTATGTGGTTTGGGGCTTAAATTGGGATTGTAGCGGTCAAAATGAAATTCCGCCTCGACGGTTTCACCCAGGATTTCCTTGTCGAAAATATCTTTGACGGTTTTGAAATCACTGTCGTAACGCCTGTTTTGAAAAACAACGATCTTGCGTTTATTTTCCCGTGCGATTTCCAACAGCATTTCCGCTTCGGCCACAGTTGCGGTAAAAGCCTTTTCAACAAGCACGTGTTTTCCTGCTTCCAACGCCGCTTTGGCATACTCGAAATGCGTTTCGGTTGGCGTGTTTACGATCACCAGTTCCACAGTCGCATCGGACAGCACTTCTTCAAGACCAGAGTAGCTTTTTACCATCGGATAATCTTCCTGAATCAGCTTTTTAGAGCGTTCCCAGCAACCTATAAGTTCAAAGCCGGGATGCAGTTCCAGGAATGGGGCGTGAAAAACCTTGCCGGACATTCCATAAGAAAGCAGGGCCGTGGCGATTTGTTGCATAGTAGTATTGATTTTAAGCGAGGTATTCGTACTATTCGTAAATTTAACCCTCACATTGTGAACGGTCGGAACTATTAACAAACATTTATTAGTTCAATGTATAGCGGTCGATAGGCTGTTGTTCAGAAAACACTATTTTTGCCCAAATTCAACATTTTATAATGGATATTGTAATCAAGCTTTCCCAGTTTTTGCTGAGCCTTTCGTTGCTCATCGTATTGCATGAACTCGGGCATTTTATACCGGCAAAACTCTTCAAGACGCGGGTTGAGAAATTCTATTTGTTCTTTGACGTCAAGTTTTCGCTATTCAAGAAAAAAGTAGGTGAAACGGTTTATGGAATCGGTTGGTTGCCGCTGGGCGGATACGTGAAAATCTCGGGTATGATCGACGAGAGCATGGATACCGAACAAATGGCCAAAGATCCTGAGCCGTGGGAATTCCGATCCAAACCGGCCTGGCAACGACTTATTATCATGCTTGGCGGCGTTACAGTGAATTTTATCCTGGCGTTTTTGATCTACATCGGAATTGCATTTGCCTACGGGGATTTTTATGTCAACAATTCAGATCTTAAAGACGGTGTCTGGGTCGTGAATCCTGTTTTGGAAAAAGCCGGGTTGCAAACGGGAGATAAAATCGTGGCCATTAACGGGAGTCCTGTCGGGAAGTTCGACGGAGGAATCAACGAGCTCGTAATCCTTTCCAAGACTGTGACGGTCGAAAGAAACGGAAAGCAACAGGAGTTGCAAATGCCGGTAAACTTAATTGATCAGGTCACTTCTTCCGGCGTCAGGGGCGCTGTCGCACTGCGCATGCCGTTTGCCGTTGGCGGATTTGACGATACCTCCAAAAACAAGGAAATACTAAAACCGGGTGACATCATTACCTCAATCAACGGGCAGGAATTGCGCTATTACGATCAGGCAAAACCGATGCTGACGCCATTTGCTGGTAAATCCGTTCCTGCCACGGTCATACGTGATGAAAAGGAAACGCCTTTAACGCTTCAGGTCAATTCACAAGGGAAAATAGGGGTTGGGCCGGCCGTGCTTGAGGAACGCAATCTTGAGCGCCTTGGTTATTACAACTTCCAACGTGAACAATATGGTTTTTTTGAATCGATCCCAATCGGAATCGAAAAAGGCAAAGAGCGATTGGTGCGTTACTGGTCGCAGCTGAAAGCGATCGCGAATCCGGAAACGGGGGCGATAAAATCAGTTGGTGGCTTTTATGCAATTTTCAATATTTTCCCGAACGAGTGGGTTTGGGAAAACTTCTGGAACATCACGGCCGTGTTGTCTATTATGCTCGGCGTTATGAACCTTTTGCCAATTCCTGCGCTAGACGGAGGCCACGTTATGTTTTTATTATATGAAATAATCACGCGACGCAAACCAAGTGACAAATTCATGGAATACGCGCAAATGACTGGTTTTGTGCTGTTAATAGGATTGTTGTTGTTCGCCAACGGAAATGACATCTATAAAGCCATCGTGCGCTGATAAAATTTCTTGATTTTTTCTTGAAATTTGTTTGCAAAAATGGTTTTTCGTTTTATCTTTGCAACCGCTTAAAAGATATAATATCTTCCTCCTTAGCTCAGTTGGTTAGAGCATCTGACTGTTAATCAGAGGGTCCTTGGTTCGAGCCCAAGAGGGGGAGCAAACAGAAAGCCATCCACACCGGATGGCTTTTTTCATTTCTGACTTTACGTGCGCTTACCCTTTCGTTGAAAACTCAAATTGCCTCTATTTGAAAAAATGGGCATCTGTAGATGTGTTCCTTTAATAGTGTTTCTTCTGAAACCAAGTGGCTAAATTGACCAGTGCAATCAAAGCAGGCACTTCGACCAACGGGCCAATTACGCCCGCAAAGGCTTGACCACTGTTTATTCCAAAGACTCCAACTGCTACCGCAATGGCAAGCTCGAAATTATTTCCTGTGGCCGTAAACGCTATCGAGGCATTTCGGGAATAGTCTACACCCATGCGCTTCCCAATTATGAAGCTGATGAGAAACATGAGTCCGAAGTAGATCACTAACGGAACTGCGATCCTGAGAACATCAAATGGGATCTGAACTATCGTTTCTCCCTTGAGGCTAAACATCACCAAAATCGTAAAAAGTAAAGCAATCAGCGTAAAAGGCGAAACAAACGGAATGAATTTATTCTCGAACCAATCTTTTCCCTTGAGCCAGGTAAGGCCATAATGGGAAATAAGGCCGAGACCGAACGGAATTCCAAGATAGATGCCGACGCTTTGTGCAATCTCGCTCATTGCTATATCGATTCCGATTCCTTTCAAGCCTACTAATGGCGGCAATACCGTAAGAAATAGGTAGGCATATACACTGTAGAGCAGCACCTGGAAGATACTGTTGAGCGCTATAAGTCCTGCTGCATATTCCCTGTTACCTCCCGCCAAATCATTCCAGACCACAACCATTGCAATGCATCGGGCAAGGCCAATCAGGATCAGTCCGGTCATATATTCAGGCCGGTCCGACAGAAACAAAACGGCGAGGCCAAACATTAATACCGGTCCGATAATCCAATTTAGGATAAGTGAAACTGTCAGTACCTTTTTATTGGAAAACACTTCGCGCATCTTGCCATATTGAACTTTAGCCAACGGCGGATACATCATCACAATAAGGCCAATTGCCAACGGGATATTCGTTGCTCCGTAAGATGCCGCGTTGATGAGGTTTGAGGTTGACGGAATGAAATGGCCTACAGCTACACCAATGCCCATCGCGAGGAAAATCCACAACGTCAGATAGCGGTCCAAAAACCCTAACCTTTTGCGTTTGAACGCAGGCGCGCAATCACTCATTGAGATTCGTTTTGAGGAACGATTTTGCGTATTCTTTTATCTGGTCTCGCACCTTGATGAACTCGGCGAGAACCTCATCATCTGTACCTGTAGCTTTAGCGGGGTCGGGAAAATTCTCGTGAAACTTTTGGGCTTTCGTTGGAAAGAACGGGCAACGTTCTTTAGCATTGTAGCAAACCGTGATGACAAAATCGAAATCAATGTCTACGTACTCATCGATATTATTGGATGTGTGGTGTGAGATGTCGATTCCGTCTGCCGCCATTACGTCTACCGCTTTAGGATTTACGCCATGCGTTTCAACCCCTGCGCTATAAATTTCGGCCTTGCCGTTAGCAAAATTATGGAGGTAACCATGAGCGATCTGGCTTCGGCAACTATTTCCTGTGCAGAGCACTAAGATTCGTTTCATATCCGTTTAAGTTTAGGCACAGCAGTTTCCTTCGGGGTTACAGCACGGCTCTTGAGATTTGATATCGCTGATTAGCACTTTCGATTTTGGCGTTTCACAACCTTCCGCAGCAAGACAGGCTGTTTGCTTTTCCAGTAGTAGAAAATCCTGGCCGTCAAAGCCCAAATCATACTTTCCGATGGTCCCAGATTGGTATTCGACCTCGATTTGGAGATCCTCTAATCCAAGTATTTTTTCCGACAGCTGAATTATGTTGAGCAGCTTGGCTGGCTTGAGCCGATGTTCAACGTCATTAGCGTCCCAAAGTTGAAAATTGGCCACTTTTTCGTTCCGGACGGTGCCGCCACAATCAATAAATTTTTTGGTTATCATCCCGACCTCCGTTACATGGAAATGTTCGGGAACGAAAGAACCGTCTGACAGTTTAAAGTTTACTGCTCTTGCGGTGCTAAGGTGTTGTTTGATTTCTGAAAGGTTCATGGAGTAAAAATTTTTAACAGCATTCCTTTTTCTTGTCGGCGATCTGAGAGAACAAATTGCCGAAATACGTTTGGAGTTTCGCCAGGCCATTTTCATCGACACAATAGCAAATCGCGTTTCCTTCGACATTTCCCTTTATCAAGCCCGCATTTTTAAGCTCTTTGAGATGCTGTGATACGGTGGGTTGCGCTAAAGGTAATTCATTTACGATGTCACCGCAGATACACGCATTTACGGCAACCAAATAATCTAGAATGGCTACCCGCGCAGGATGTCCGAGCGCTTTGGCAAGGACCGAAATCTCATTTTGACGGTCTGTGAAGTGATCTGTTTTAGTAGCGCCCATTGTAATATATCTATATTGCAATATTACGATAAATAACTATGCGCGTGCTTATAAAAAATTTCTTTGCACGTCGGAACTTCTTTTGCTGACATTAATTGCCCGCTTTCTTAAATCCTCACGTTGACGAAATCGCCATTTCTCTTCGGAACAAACCTTTTATCAGGTCAATTTCCTCCCGGTGCGGATTATTCAGGCGATGTCCGAAATAAAGCGTGTTGGTCAAGGCTTCGAATCCCTTCCAAAGCAATTTAATCTGGCCAGATTCCACTTCTTTCCGACATAAGAAATCCGGGATAACGGCAAGCCCATGGCCGCTTCCTAAACAACGTACGATGGAATTTAGGTTTGGCACGATGTAATTCGGACGGAATTCCGGCTGGCTCTCAAAATTCAGCTGCCAAAATCGCAGTAAATGCTCCATATCGCCCGTTGTTCCGTACCATTTTTGCGTTTTAAGCCAGGCTTCGACCGCTTGTGGCGAATCGGCAAGCACCGTTTCAAACGCTTTCGTGTCCACAGCATTCCCCGCTACCAGTACAATATTTTCAGACGAGAACGCTTCGTGCGAAATTTGAGATGATGTCCCTTTTTGAGGCGTCACGATAAGATCAAGAATCCCTTTTTCAAGTTGGTCGAGCATCAACGGATACTCCCCGAAACTGATAATCAGATTAAAATCGAGCGAGGAAATATAAGGTTCGAGCGTGACCTGGAATGTTTCAAAGCACATTCCGACAGATAGCGTCGGAGTATGCTTTTCCGTACTGCGCTGGAAGTTCTTTTCGGCATCTTCAAGTTTGGATAAACTGTCCACAACGGCATTGTATAGAACCTTTCCGCGTTCCGTTGGTATCATTTTGCGTCCGGTCCTGTCAAATAAACGGTATCCGACATAGCTTTCCAATGAACTCAAGTGAAGGCTCACCCCTGGTTGCGACATAAAGAGCACTTCCGCGGCGCCTGTTAGCGTACCCGATTTGTAAATTGCTTTAAAAGTCCGATACCATTCCAAATTAACCATAACTATTATAATTATGATACAAAGCTATGACTTATGTTGTTTTAATAATAGAATTGACAGACGTAATTTTGCATCGTACAATTAAAGTCACTGAAAATGAAAAACATACTGATTATCAACGCGGGACAATTATTCGGACATTCCGGCGGACGTTATAACGATACTGTGGCCCAGGTCACGCTTGAATTCCTTAAGGAAAACGATTTTAATATCCGGCAGACCAACATCGCATCTGGTTACCAACCTGACGAAGAGGTGGAAAAGTTCGTTTGGGCCGACGTCATTATGTATCACACGCCTATCTGGTGGTTCCAGTTGCCGCACAAATTTAAGCAATATATTGACGAAGTCTTCACGGCAGGACATCGCACGGGAATTTACAACAGCGACGGACGCACATCTGAAAATCCTGAAATCAATTACGGAACCGGCGGTATGCTCCACGGCCGTAAGTATCTGCTCACCACAAGTTGGAATGCGCCAAAAACGGCCTTCACATTACCAGGTGAATTTTTTGGCGAACGCAGTGTCGATGATGGGCCGCTGTTCGGTTTTCACCGGATGAATGCGTTTACCGGAATGAAACCGTTGCCGACGTTCCACTTTCACGATGTAGAGAAAAATGCCGATGTAAAAAAGGATATGGCCGAATACCGCATGCATCTCGAATCGGTGTTCCAAACTGAAAGCGCCATGACAAATTCTTAACAAACTGCTATTCCCAATATCGATTGAAACGGGATTTACAGTAAGCCAAGATGGTATTATTTTGATTTGAGCCGATTATTTGAACAAGTCTAGATTAAGCAAAAAGGCCATTAATTTAATTATGGTGCTATCGGAATAGGTATGCTAAAATTCCAAACTTATTAATCGCTGACAGCCATTTACACGACTAAATTTGTTTTGTATATTTGCCGACTGGAATTGGCCCCGTAGTTCAACGGATAGAATGGGAGTTTCCTAAACTTTTGATCCAAGTTCGATTCTTGGCGGGGCTACAAAAGGATAACACTTGGGCGATCAAGGTTATCCTTTTTGTTTTTACTTCACTTGCGAATCATTTATTCTTGTATTCGATATAAAAATTCTCTTTGGACTCGTTCATGTGCCTCCAGCCACTAACGGTGCGGTCACATTTCTCCATCCTTACTTTTTTCACTTCCTCACGCGACGGAAGGTTGGTAATTTCATGCACATAAAAGTCGTGAACGGTCGTCATCATTTTACCGTTCACCTGATACGTAATGCTGTTTGAAAAGGTAAAAGGTGAATCCGAAGAAGCAAAATGTACAGATTTGATTTGGCGTTTTTTCGGAAACTTAGCCAGGTCACAATGAGCAAAATATAGCAGGTTGATCTTGTATTCACGGAAACTTTTTGAACTTTTGGCCGGGATCGTTACCTCGGGACGTTCGACGTATGCCGTTGAATGTCCGCTAGAGACCGCCGATGACGAAGCCATATTGAGCTTGTACAAATACGTGCTTGCATATGCAGCTTTCGTTTCTGATGTGGCATTTGTAAAGGTGCGCGCCTGGTAATAATCGTACGCATTTCCATTCACGATATAAAACGATTTGTCCATGTTCACGGTCAACGGTTCCGAAGTTTTGTTGTAGATCGTAAAACCGGCATCGCCTCCTTTTCCCCAAAAATCATACGAAATCCGGCATTCGGCATTTTCGTACATGTTGCCTTGGGAAGCGGATGAGACCGGCTTCGTTTTGTAAATCTGATAAAATTCATTGGTGGCGCACGAACTTAAAAGTGCAAATGTGGCCAGGAGTAGTATTCTTTTCATTTGATTAGGTTTCTTCAAATATAAAATAAGCCGATGCGCCGATGTTACGGATATCCGTAAAGCAATTGGAAGTGAAGTGATTATTTTCGCGCTCAGCATAAATGTCAGGTTTGCATGATATAAAAAACCCTACATTTGCCGACCAAACAAATTTTATTACAGTTTTTAATTATTGAAGCGCATATTCAGCATTCTTTCCGATATGCTGACATGAGCACACCTACCCGCGACCGGAGCCTATCCCGGGAATGCGATTATATATTATTGTCTATGAAGAAATTTATACTCCTCGTTCTATTGTTTATTGGATTTGGGGCGGCCGCTGATGTTTTGCCGCCGTCTGCGACAATTGCCGTCAGCTCAGGAAGTCCATTTTGTCAAAACAGTCCGGGACCGACAATTACTTTTACTGGAAGTGGCGGGAATGCGCCTTATACTTTTACATATACAATTAATAATGGCGCGCCTTTGACTACTGGAAATTCCAATGGGGCGGGAGTTATTACATTGAATGCAAGCACCGCAACTTCGGGCCCTAGAAATTACTCGCTCATTAGTGTTACGGACGAAGATGGCGTAACCGCCAATGTTTCGGGAAGTGTGTCATTTAGTGTAACGCCGCAACCGGACGCGACAATTAACTCATCTGCAGAATTCAATCCAAATTTTAGTGGATTTCCAACTTTTATGCTTTGTCAAAATCAAGCTGGTTCATTGGACTTCTTTAATGCTTCGTCAACAATTGGGTCATTAAACAATTCATACATTATAAATTGGGGCGATGGAAGTCCAGTCCAGAATTTAACCTCTTGGTCAACCTTATCCCATAATTATAACGTGGGTTTATGGACTTTGACATACACAATCAACTCGTCCAACTCATGTCCGATTACTAAGATTTACAAAGTATTCGTTGGTAATAATCCTGCCGTTGGTTTAGGAAATCCCGGTAATACTGATGTGTGTATATCCTCCAGTTTGACATTTCCAATTACCGGAACTGAAAATAATCCTCCTGGAACAACTTATGTCGTAACATTCAACGATGGTTCTCCACCAATTAATTACAATCATCCACCGCCCCCAACAGTAACTCACACCTTTCTAACCAATTCATGTGGCGTGACAAGTAATGTAGGTAACGCGTCCTATCAAAATTCCTTTTATGCAAGCATCCAGGCCATCAATCCTTGTGACATATCGTCGGCTACGGTAGTTCCCATCCGCATATCAACTGCGCCAATTGCAGATTTTACTTTGCCTCCAGGAAATCTTTGCGTCAATACAAGTCTTTGCTTTACAAATACTTCCACAGGAGGGCAAACGGCAAATTCTGGAAGCTGTAGCGATCCCAAAATAATTTGGACGGTTTCGCCTGGAACGGGTTTTTCTATTGCAACTGGTTCCTTTGGTAACGACTTTGGAAATACCAACGTCAACGCTTGGTCCTCCGGCAGCCAACAACTTTGTCTCAATTTTTCAGTCGGCGGGACTTACACAATTACAATGAAAATCGGTTCAAGGTGCGGAATTGACACCGAAATCAAAACAATCTGCGTTTCAGCACCATTGTCTCCTCAATTTACATTGAATAACAACACCGGATGCGCGCCGCTTTCAGTTTCTGCCACAAATACGACGAATATGACGTCGGTTTGCGGAACCGCGACAAATACGTGGTCAGTTGTTCATACTTCAGGATTTTGTGGAACCTCTACCGTAAACATTCCGAACCAAACAACAGCAAACGCTAACTTCAATTTTTCTGAGCCAGGAACATATATAATCAGGTTAACCACGACAAATTCCTGCGGTTCCACTTATATTGAACAAATCATCACCGTCAAAAAACCACCCACTGCGTCTATAAATACCATTTCCAATCTCTGTGGATCGGGTACCATTACGCCCCAAGCGATAGTTGCCTCTTGTTCTAGCACCGCCCAAAGTGCGCTTACCTATAATTGGACCTTTCCAGGCGGAAACCCCAGTGCGTCGACGTTACAGAATCCCGGGCCAATTTCATATTCAACAGCCGGCGCTTATACCGTTTCATTGACTGTTTCCAATGAATGTGGAAGCGTGATTGCAGCAAATCAGAACTTCGTCGTCAGCGCTTCGCCCACACTAACGAATACGAATATGAACCAAACGATTTGTTCCGGAACTTCTACCGCCGCAATCAATTTGATCTCATCTTTGCCAAACACCACCTATAGTTGGATTGGTACGCAATCAGGGGGCGTAACGGGTGCGCAATTGAGCGGGACAGGTGCTATACTTCCGGCGCAGATCCTGACGTATACGGGAAACGGAACCGGAACTTTAACCTATATCGTTACGCCATCGACAGCAGGTTGTACCGGAACCCCCGTAACGGTTGTAATTACAATAACTCCCGCACCGACCATTACCAGCCAGCCTCAGCCGCAAACGATTTGTCAGAATGCGATCGCCAGCACTTTGAGCTTTCAGATAAACGCCGGTTCGGCGACCCCCACCTATCAGTGGTACTCTAACCAGGTAAATTCAAACACTGGCGGAAATTCCATATCTGGCCAGACAAATTCAACTTTTACGCCACCAACAACGGCCGTAGGAACAATTTACTATTACGTAATTGCCTCTTTGGGTTCCGGCGGTTGCTCAGCTCTTACAAGTTCTGTCGCTGCAATTACAGTAGAGCCGCTTCCACAGATTTCGACCCAACCTATCGCTTCCCAAACGATTTGCATCGGGGGAACGGTTGCTGCTTTGGCCGCTTCGATTTCAGGCGGAACGGGATCGCCAACTTATCAATGGTTTTCCAACGCATCGAGCTCCAATTCCGGCGGAACTCAAATTCCAGGCGCGACTTCGGCCACGTTTACACCCTCAAATTTCAATACTGCCGGAGACAATTATTATTACTTGGTTGCCTCGTTTTCGGCCATCGGATGCGGAAATGCCACGAGTCAGGTCGCACACATCGAAGTTTTACCAGATCCGACATTGACTGCACAACCCGTCGCGTCCCAAATCCTGTGTCAGAACGCTACGCCTCAACTGCTAACAATCGCAGCAACCGGCGGATCGACCGCAGCTTTTACCTATCAATGGTATTCAAACACAACAAATTCTACCGCAAACGGCAATTCGATTTCCGGCGCGACAAGTCCTACTTTCGATCCGCCAACGGCTGATGTCGGGACGGTTTATTATTACTGCGTCGTCAGCCAGGCGACTTCGGGCTGTTCGGTGACAAGTTCGGTTTCAGTCGTGACGGTAAATACATCGCCATCCGTGACGTCTCAACCGATTTCAAGCCAGGTTTGCCTTGGTGGAACGATTCCGACCTTGACCTTTACGACCGCAAACGGACAAGGAACCGCGACACATCAATGGTTCCAAAATACAACAAACAGCAATTCGGGCGGAACATTGATTTCGGGCGCAATTGATCCGACTTACACGCCAGATCCAAGCGTCGCCGGGACATTTTACTATTACGCCGAAATTACGTTTTCAGGAATAACGGGCTCTTGCGCAACGATTGCCACCCAAGTTGCGACAATAATCGTTACGCCAGGCGCGACAATTTCGACAGAACCGATACCTTCACAACAGCTTTGCGTCGGAAGTGCATTGCCTTTGCCGCTTTCAGTTGATTACACAGGAGGAACGGGAACGCCGACATATACATGGTATTTGACTAATTCTCCGAATCCATCAGGTGGAACCGCCGTCGGAACCAATTCAAACTCATTTACGCCAGCGGTTTTCACGACTCCGGGAACATATTATTACTACGTTTCGATTCAATTAAGTGCAAGCGGATGTTCGCCTGTAACGAGCCAAATTGCCGAAGTCGAGGTTGTGGCCGCTCTGAGTATTACAACTCAGCCAATCGCATCTCAAACCTTGTGTCCGAACGAAAATGCGGCGCCGCTTTCTGTTGCACCGACCGGCGGTATCGGAACCGACTATTCCTACCAATGGTTCCAATCACTGACTTCAAACGGTTCGGGAACGCCGATTGCCGGCGAAATGAGTCCGACGTTTGTTCCTCAAACCAATACAACCGGAACAACGTATTATTATTGCGTCATCGGTCAACCGACAAGCGCGAGCTGCAACGCCCAAAGTCAAGTGGCGGCTGTCACGGTTTCCCCTGCTCCGCAAATTACAACCCAGCCGACGCCTCAAACCATTTGCAGCGGACAATCGGTTTCCGCTTTGAGTTTTTCGGTAATCAATGGTGTCGGAATCGCGACATATCAATGGTTTTCGAATTTGACAGCGACAAACGTCGGCGGAAGCGCAATTGGCGGTGCGACATCGGCCACGTACCTTCCGGATAATACCGTCGTTGGCGATTTTTATTACTACGCGACGGTGACGTTTCCAGACCTGGCGGGCAATTGCTCGAGTGTGAGTACGGATGCCGTGCAGATTTCAATTAACCAGAATCCCATAATTTCCGATAAAACCGACACGATTTGCAGCGGAGCCAATTTTACGATCACGCCAATGACGGACGGAAGCGACATCGTTCCGTTGGCCACGACTTACACTTGGTCTGCGCCTACGGTTTTTCCTGTCGGATCGATTAACGGAAGTTCGTCACAAACGCTTGCGCAGACGAGCATCAGCCAGCAACTTGTGAACGTTACCACATCCGCCGCGACGGTTACTTATGTTGTCACGCCGCTTTCGGGTAGTTGTCCGGGCGCGCCTTTTCAAATTGTCGTTACGGTCAATCCTGCGATCAGTCCGAATGTAACGGTCAACGATAATTTGTGCTTTGGGGCGAACAGCGCGGCGATCACGACCAATGTTGTTGGCGGCATTCCGTTCCCGACTGGTTCGCCATACCTTTATTCCTGGACTGGCCCGAATGGATTTGTTTCTACGGATGCGAACATTCTAAATCTAGCTCCCGGACAATATTCGGTGACGATTATCGATGAAGGCGGTTGCCCGTTTTCAGGTACGTACACGATTTCTGAACCGGCTCAATTGGAGTTTTCAGCTTCGTCCGAAACTGACGTTACCTGCAACGGCTTGTCGGACGGTACGATCTCGATCAATATCATCGGAGGAACGCCAAATTATACGTTCAGTTGGACAAAAGACACGTTTGCGTTTTCTACAAACCAGAATTTAACCGGATTGGCACCTGGCATTTACGAGGTCACGGTTTCCGACCAAAACAATTGCCCAGAAATCACAATGTCGTTTACGATTACCGAACCTCAACCGCTTGTGGCATCGGTTTCAACCCAAACTAACGTAGAATGTTTTGGCGCAAATACAGGCGCGCTTTCAATTGCGGTGACTGGTGGAACGCCTATTGCGGCAAATCCAAACCTGTATCAATTTGCATGGACTGGCCCGAGCGGATTCACGAGTGTTGACCAAAGCATTGCGAACCTGATTGCCGGCGATTATATTTTGACGGTGACCGATGCCAATAATTGTCAGTCGACATTGACGGCTACGATCACTCAAAATCCCGAAATCCTGATTGCGT
>Ga0265780_10007303_pt1 | contig 13601 bp, 16 predicted proteins | sample P1T30metagenome_FD_192432 | JGI IMG/M metagenome (GOLD analysis project Ga0265780, IMG submission 192432) | Plant litter microbial communities from East Loma Ridge, Irvine, California - P1 T30 | ecosystem: Environmental > Terrestrial > Plant litter > Unclassified | place: USA: California... | reverse complement strand
ATATCTGAGATGTCAGCTATAGCCTTCACTAGATTTGATCCACTTACCAGCTCGGATTCGGTTGTAGTCGAGGATACCCTCGGTTCGTCCAACAGCAGCCAAAGCGAACTATCATCAGTATTACTCGGTGATGCAGACCCAGAAAAACGTACATCCTTGTCCCATAGGTATTTCTGGGCAACTCGCTGGATCTCCTCGGGTGTAACGGCATCGACGTATCGCTCAATCTCCTTTGGTGTGTATCGCTTTCCGGTGGTGATCATCTGTCGTCCAATCTGCCTGTCAGCTTGTTCTCCGATTGTAGCAGGTCTGATGGGGAGAGTGACTTACGTCCTCTGCGATGGCGGTGGTTCCATCTAGACCTAAGAGTAGGGAAGCCTTTAGCTGAGACTTTGCCCGTTCGGTCTCGGCAAGTGTTGGGGCGAGAGACATTCGAGTCCATTCACGGAGTGTGAAATGGATACAATCGTCGATGTTCATGAGGCTAAGAGTTAGCTTGATGACAGTGCCAATCATCGGGAGTGACTCACTTCTCGGTGACCATGTAGATACCCCAGAGACCAGTGTCCGAGTAAGAAGTCGAGAAAGACATGTAGGAGTTTGCCAATGCGTTGGTAGAGATGACGTGACTGAGTTTCGAAGACAACAAAGAAGAAGCACCCAAAGATCGATCCCAGTTTCCGAAAATGGACTGCATAACCAACATGGGCCAGTAGTCTGGTGACCTCCATCCGACACCTTCAACAGCGATAGCAAAGTTGCAAGTGTTCATTGTATCGTCTCGAACTCGAACATCGGCACCGTAGAATGATGTAGGGGGGTGAGCCTGTCCTCCTAGGGGGATAGGGTTTTTGGAAACGGGTAGAGAAGCAAAGTTCTTTTCAGCGAGCTTGACGAGGGTGTCGTGCTCGATGGATCCGGCTCCGACTAGACACATTCGGTCGGCAGTGTAGTTTTTGGCAATGTAGCCAGTCAAGTCGTCTCGCTTGATAGAGTTGATGTGTTCCTTGGGGCCAAGGATGGTGTTTCCGAGAGGTTGTCCTATACGTCAGTGCCTCCGCTTGACTGACTGTACACAAAATCGACTCACGCTGGAAAGCAGTCTGGTGGAGATGGTCAAAGACGACTTCCTCGAGCTGCTTGTCGACTTCCTCTTGTTCCCTCAAGATAACATCCCTCTCCCTCTCGATTGCGCTGGCGTCCAACTTTGAGTTTTGCAAGATATCAGACAAGATGTCGACAGCTCCAGGGATATCCTTGTCGAATGCCTTGGCGTAGTAGACGGTCTGTTCTCGCGAAGTGTAGGCGTTCAAATGAGCACCCATGTTTTCAACTTCCAATTCCAACGCAGTTTGATCACGGCTCTTGGTTCCCTTGAATGCAAGGTGCTGTCTGTGTCAGCTACATTCGATTGCATTACTAGATATCAAGACGCACCTCCAAGAAGTGAGCGGTTCCAGAAGCAGACATGGAATCACCCCTCGATCCAGCATCGATCCATAATCCAACAGTCGAAGTCGAAGCTCCAGGGATAGTCTCGGTGGAAACGCTCAATCCATTCGACAAGACTGAAGTCTTGGTGACTGGGTCGGTGTTCTTCTTGGAAGATCCAGAAACAGGAGTAGCAAGAGTCCTAGCCAACAACTATTGGATTAGTTGATTTGTTCTTTTTTGTATTTGCATCTAATTCCCCAGATGTCGTTATGTATAGAAATACTTACAGGCTTCCTGAATGCTATCGACTGACGTGCGATATTACGGGATAGGAGGCGTGTAGCTACCATGATGAGATATGTATATAGGTGTGTGATATAATGACTATGACTGGCTACTCTACTCTCTGCACTCGTAACAAATCGGAATCTAACTACGGGAGACACAGTCAAGCAATCAGCCACCAGCCAAGTCAGATAACACCGATATAACTCCGTATAACCTACACTGGATAATGTACGATGTGGCACATCCTGCGCGTCATCCACGTCCACCCACTCTGCTACCTATACCTATACACCTATACACCTATACACCTATACACCTAGACATCTAGCCATGTCACACCTATTTCCACAGCAGAGTTACCAATCTCAACCATATGGTCAACAATCAGAACCACTCGCATTCTTTGGCGGGGCGACAGCATCATCATCCGCATCACCATATTACCCCGGCTCACGCTCTTCGCTCGAGGGAAATATGGGTGCTGGTCCATCAACGGCAGCAGGGTATGCTAGTGGGAATATGAATGGAGGAATAGGCGGGATGATGTCGTCAGAGGGAAGGTGGTGGGAGGCATTCGGGACAGGAGGTTTCGAGGGTGAACCCAGCCTGATGGAGGGTGAGCTATTATATACATCCTTCGTAGCTGAGCAGGGCTGAGCTGATTACTAGAACTTGGAATCAACTTTTCACATATACTACAAAAATCATTGACTGTACTCAATCCTATACGGAAACCCGATAGTAATATCATGGACGATGCCGATTTAGCAGGACCATTCGTCTTCTGTTTCGCATTCGCCTTTGTCCTCCTCCTCGTATGTCCCCACTCTTCTCTTCAATATGTCCTCGTCATATACTTACGATTAGTCCGGTAAACCTCAATTCTCATACATCTACGGCGTGGGACTCTTAGGCACAACAGCAATCTACCTCCTCCTAAATTTAATGGCCGAAACAGGAATTGACGCCTACCGCACAGCCTCCGTTCTAGGTTATTGTCTACTACCCATGGTCGGCCTCGGATCAATAGGAATTGGAGTCGGAATTGATCATCCACTTGGATATCTACTTTCGATCGTATCCATTATATGGTGTACGTATTCGGCAAGTGCGATTTTCGTGGTGGTTCTGAGAATGGATTCGCAGAGATTGTTGGTTGCTTATCCTGTTGGATTACTTTATGGGTGTTTTGCACTGTTGAGTATATTCAATGTCAAAAAGTGATTGTAGCATGTATAGATCTATGACACTGCTCTGGCGGGATGCGCACGGGATATGGCTAACTGATGATAAATGCCGATTGCCAAGTGCCAGCTCTAGATTAACACTCTATACAGCGACAACTCAAGCCTCGCGCACTGCCAATTGCACTACCCACTGAGCACAGGGAACCCAATCTATGCATACACGTTAAAATCTAATATAGCCCAGCCCACTCATCCTTCTTCGGACGACCCAATGTCCCGGATGAAGGGATACCCCTAGATTCCATCTCAACAAGTAAATCAACATCAGGTAATGTGACATTAGGCTGAGCAGGGGGAAGTAGGGAAGTGTAAGGAGAAAGGACCTCATCGAAGGGGTCTGAGGTCGGTAGAGAGTCTGGTCGCTTAGCTTCCACACGCGAGAGATGCTGAACTAGGGACTTACTGTGTAAGATAGGCGTAGAAGGAACAGTCGCTTTCTCCATTCCCTTGACTATCAACTGCCTCAAAGTCCTAGCGTCAAGAGGAGCTTCTTTCTTTGGTGCGGGTGGTGTAGTAGATGTTGACTTCTTATCAGTAATGCTTTCTAACCCATGATACAAAGCGTAACCCACCTCGCTAGCTCTCTTTCCACTAGGACCAATTGGATCCGTGTACATCTTCTCGGCACTTCCGTATACATTCTTGATTTTCCCCATTGCAACCAAGACATCTCCCTTGGTGAGCATTCCATTTTTACCCGTTCCCTTCAATTTCGAAATTTGTTCCGAAGTGAGGTCGGAAGAGATTAATCTGGGGATCAGCAAATTACCTCATCGAAGCGAGGGTGGGGATAGAGGAGATAGAGAAATGGACATACAATCGTGAAACAGATGGGAAAAGTGGTTTGGAATGTTTAATCACTTTATGTCCGTGTCCGTGCCCTGAGCTTGACTCCTGTTTGGCTTGAGGCTCTGAAGCAGGAGCAGGAGCAGCTTTCTTCTCCGTCTTTCCTTCCTCTTCCTTAATAGCAGACTTCTCTTCTTTCTTTTCTGAAGATCCACTACTAGATGCTTGACCTTCTGGAGCTAGGTTTGATGGGATTTCAATTGAAGCCAAATCGTCTCCTTCTTCCGCTAGAATTGCAATGACTTGTCCTACTGGGATCTTGTTACTTCCGTCCTTGACCTGCTTGTCAGCTCTCGTCCATATGTCCACCGCAAGGATGATGACAAATGTTGCATCATCGAGAGGTAGGAGAGGTTCGAGAAACGTACCAAGATTTTACCCATAATTCCATCATCTTGAGCTTCAACGTCGATCGTAGCTTTATCCGTTTCCTGTCAATCAGCACCTCATCACTATCTCCGTCATTTATCGTCCCTCCCAACTCTATCCTTCTCCACCTTACCACCTCAACGCCCAGTCTAAATGCCTGATAGACGAATCCAAATGAGAAAGGTCACATACAATCTCAAGTAACACATCTCCAGTAGTAAACGCCTCTCCCTCTGCCTTTTTCCACCCCGCAATCCCACCTTCAGTCATAGTAGGGGACATAGCAGGCATTCGCATAGAAGTGGTAGCATATCGAATTTGGTCTAATTGTGTCAGTTCAGTGTCAGACTTCCAAATTTTCGCTCGACCAGGGTATGCAGCCGCGAGAAAGAGATCGATAGAGCACTTACATCTCGGAGTGAGCAGTGCTCGGGTGGCTTTCTGGAGTGATGTACCTCGCATGATGTGGTGAGTGATGTTATCGCAGGAGAAGACACAGCTGCCAAAATAACGGATGATTGGGGACGGAACGGACGCGGAGAGTGCCGGTTTGATCCACGTGGCATGAACCATTTATCCCTGGCGATGATCTCGAGGGACTTTGCAGTATGCGTACCGCTGATCAGCATCGTGTGTGCCCTTGGCGAGGACATCACAATGTCGCCGACAAGATGTCCTGGGAGAATCTCTGAACTTTGTCGACTCATCAGAGGTCCGCTGAATGCATGAGTACAAGGTCATAGGGTATCACGGGAAGGATCGGGCGCCATATCCGCGAGACACACAAACACATGCCTCCTCTCATCCTCACTCATCATCTGTGAAATAAGAGTCGGTGCGAGATTCGAACGTGCACGCTTGATATCCCTTACCCCATCCAGCCCCTATACTCGAGCAGCACTTCAAGTCGGCATGACAAAAAGAGAGAGAACCGATCAAAAAACGGTGGCCACCGGGAAACTGTCAAGTTTCATTCTCTACTTCTATTGCTAGAAGCATCGCAGAAGAACTCTCATGCAAGAGAGACTGAAAAGAACGCAAAAGCTCCGGGAGCGACCCGAAGGTATACTGTAGTTTGAAGGGTTGTTTAATCCCTTACCCCAAGCGCAGTATTATCACCTGGAGATGAGGATTGTGTGTTTTAGAAGGTATATGTACCTTTACCCCTTGCTTGTGTGTTGCCCTATGTCACACAGACCTCCCATGCAGAGCTCGGCCGCATAGATTCAAAGTGAAACACCTTCATTCAGAATACAACTCGTTTGACTTGGCGTCAGACTCGATATCCCCCTCTGACAAAGCTCTTCGTGAACCGTTTCTACTCGTACATGATGTATACAGCTGATCTTGTTGGTTACGCTTCACCTGATGCATCAACACCATCAGACGCCACGTCTACACCACCAACCTCAACCTCATCACACTTTGAATAAAATCAGACGCGAATGGTATTTACAGGAACGATGTCTCAGGGTAAAAGGGTATTAAGCAGTTTGGACAGGGGTCATAGCCCGGAGGATGCTTTTTGTTGTGGACCCTTAAAAACAGTTTATTTCCCTGAAAATCAGTCGTCACTCATATTGTAAAGTGTTCTCGTGCCTTTAAGCACGTCCATTTCGCTTTTGGACAAGGTAGCTGGTCAAATTATACAGAACCTTTTTGTTGTAGTCCTATTCTCCATCATTCGACACGACACGACACTCTTTCGATATCGACATCAAGTATCGGCTCGACGTCTATACTTCATCTTCGATCCCATCCGATCATACATCACAGCGTCATTGTGAGTTTATTTTCACTGTCTCACTACTACCTTCCCGCAATTATCCTTCAACCCATCACATCACACCAAATATCGTTGTTATTGTTATTCCAACCTTGACACAGGACTAGTCGCGTCATCGACCAGAGTCCGCTTTGTTTCCCCATCCCATTGTCATTGCTCAGCTGATATATAAGTCGTAGACACCCACCCACATTCTTTAACAACCACACATCACACATCGCATTACGCGTAGAACATCACTCAACCAAAGACAACTACGACAATGGTTTCAATCAATTACATCCTCGCCGCTGCAGTGTCTGCGACACTTGCTTCTGCGCATATGGAACTGTTGTGGCCTGCACCATTGAGGTCTAAATACAATTCTTTGACTCCTCAGGTTGATATCGGTGAGTCCCATCATTTCTTCTTCACCACTTCTCAGATTAAGGACGTTTGAACGCGTGCTGATCGACAGACTACTCGATGAACTCTCCTTTGATCGCCGATGGGACTTATCCATGCAAGGTCAGTGCCTCTTCCTGCTCCTCTACTCCTTTCGCCAGTAGTCTACTCTAAGGCGCACCCTCCTTTCCATTCATGATCTGCATTACCTCTAATTCCTTTCCGCTCTTCTCGGCTGTGCTGTTCGTGTAAATCGAAATGGTACTGACTCACAGGGCTTTCTCACTACCCCCGACGATCCCTTGATGGGCGTTGTCACTACTTGGTCCGCTGGCGGTACCTACAATTACACAACTACCGGATCCGCAACGCACGGTGGTGGATCATGTCAACTTACCATGTCGTACGATTTCGGTAAAACATGGCAAGTCATCTACTCGATTATCGGTGGTTGTATGGTCGAAGGATCCACTATTCAATTCACATTACCCAAAGACGCACCTTCTGGAGAAGCAGTATTCTCTTGGAACTGGTTCAATCAAATGGGAAATCGAGAAATGTATCAAAATTGCGCCATCATCAACGTCGTCGATGGTGGATCTGGTCTTTCGCCATCGGTTTATCCTACTCCTTTTGTCGCCAATGCGGGGGTAAATGATTGTACGACTATCGCCAATACCGATGCTGTGTTCCCTGAACCTGGACCTAATGTTCATTATGGAGGAGCTTATTCTGGTGGAAACGTCCCCGCTGCTGGTCATGGGATTACGGGTACAAACTGCTATGGTCCAGGTGAACGTGGTGGTAATACCCCTGCTGGATCTGGATCTGGATCTGGATCCGGGTCAAGCCCTGCCTCATCTTCTTCGGCTGCTGCACCTGCCGCCTCGTCTGCTACTGTCCCCGCCTCCGGCCCTTCCGCGTCCTCTGCTGCGATTCCCGGCTCATCCGCATCCGTGTCCGCCGCTGCCTACTCGCCATCCGCTTCGTCCGCCTGGGTAGAGCCTAGTGCTTCTGCCTCTGCCGCTGCTGGATCAACTTCAACTTCGAGTATCGGATACAACGACGCCGCATCCCCTTCTTCATCTGTATTCGCCGCCAGACCTACCTCTACTGGTAGATGTCGAAGACGAAAGAGGGCTATCCCCGTTCTCAAAGGTCATGGAAACATTGCTGCTCGACATGAACGATTCGTCACCAGGAAGACTTTTGAGGAATTCGCTAGATCAGAAACGGAGGGTCAGGCTAAGCCTACCTTGCTGTATGATCAATCTGTCCGAGGAAAGATGTACGAGCAGGCTCGTTAGATCTCTACTTTAGGCCGATAGATCTGGGATCTAGGAATTGCAATTGTATTTGGGTTTTCGAATAAGGTCTGAGACCTGCTCTTGATGAGCCTGCGGAGTTCTAGGTAGACTGCTAGTCGGTTTAACTCATGTATGTGCTGGTCACTCCTGGTTTGATGGTCATGCTACTAATGCATTAATGCTAATTATACTCATTGTCCATGTTCTACGTGATTTCACAGCACAGCCTATTATCTCATACCCCTTGATGGGCAAAGAGGACCTTGCTGTTCCGCTTGCCCACTTCGATCTTCTTCAATTCCTCGCATCCTTTGATGACACCTGCCAGGTCCTCGTCCATCGTCCACCTCTCTCCTCCCAATACTAGTTCCTCCACATTTCCAGCTCGCAGTAATTCCCCAACAAGGTCCTTTAGGGAATTCAACATGGGTTCGACCCTCAATTTCCTCAACCTAGGTAATATACATTCGAAGGTAGAGGAAGGAAAGGAGAGGGGCGATTCGACTAGTAATTGATGAGGTTCCAGGACCAACTCAGTGAGATTCGGAAGTATGCCAAAGAGATAGGGAAGGTAGCCTGGGAATGATTCGTATATCGTCAAACTGAGTTTCGTGACCGCCGGAAGGGTCGGTAGGTGGGAGAACGTGTGGGCGAGGGGCGCGAGGTGGAGGGGTGATTCGCGTTGACGGATTAATGAGGCTTGAAGGCGGAGGAGGTCGAGTTCGGAAGGGGGATCTTCGGATTTATCGATCGAGGTAATGATAGACTTGGGTGCGGTGGATGGGTTGGAAGGATTGGTGAGTATATCAAGATCCATGTCGTTATCATGATACCGATGTTTGAGATCTATTGACAATTCCCTAACGTATCCCGTTCGGCCCTCTAGTAACGGGGCCAGGAATCTGAGAGATGCATCGAGATGACCAGTCTGGTGGATATCATCGATCCATCCGAGTTCCTCGAGTGAACGGGCAAGAGATGTTTTGATAGGAATGGAACGAAGATATGGGTTCGAGAGGGGTAATGATATTTTCCTATAGAGATGAATATCACATACTTCCCTCAGTATCGAATGGAGTGGTGAAATCGCCTTGATGGTTCGTGTGTCGAGGTAAGAGGTAATATCCACCAATATATGCAGTGGTAGCGTGATCAACGCGATCATCTTTGCGTTGCTTCAGTCAAGGGGATTTAATCGATCTTCTTTTCTTTATCAGATAAGCCAAAATCACTATTATATTCATATATGATCCCGTAACTTCCTCGGCCGGGACATGACTCCCAAGCGAGCAGGGATCGCGTCCGACCCTCTTGATCTGATCATTAGGCGGTCGCACGAGCGCGTTGCGGTCTTTGGACGTGCTTTGAGGCTTGGTATCGGGTTCATCGGGTCACCTAAGTCGGCCGACCTTGTTCCTCAGGCACAAAGTCGAGGATGATCGTGGGAAAGTGGATATTTCTTGTCTCTGCATAGACCTGACCGTTGACGTTGCAACGCTGTCAGCCTATATTACTTGATCTGCAGGCAACCGACCATCGACCACCCCTGTCTGCACGCATCTCTGGAACCGCAAAATATATTACCATTCAACAATGTTATTCTGCCCATACTGCTCCAACAATTTGACGATAGGTGTAGAAGAAGAATCAAGTGATAAATGCTGGTATGTCGTTCGCGCGATTGTTGCTTGCTTGAGATACCAACTGATATCAGGGTATGCCCAACATGTCCTTACAAATGGGTAATTGCACAACGTATATCTATGAGAACGCATTTGAAACGGAAGGAAGTAGATGATGTATTGGGTGGAAAGGATTCATGGGCGAATGTTGATTCTGTTGATGGTGAGTCAGCATCAGAGGCCGAGTGGAGCGAGGCTTGGTCAAGGAACTTGACTTTGGGCCATGGGCAAGAAGGAGATATCAGAGCTGACTCTAGCCACCTGCCCCGCATGTGATAAAGTCGTTAAAGCGAATTTCATGCAGTTGCAAATCCGGTCCGCTGATGAACCAATGACTACATTCTAGTATGTCCCCGTCCCCTTCCCTCTCTCTAATCTCGCTGTTCTCTCTTTCGACTTATGGATGTGGAGAAGGATAGCTGATTTCATAGTCGTTGTTCGGAATGTACACATCAATGGAGGGAGGTAAGCAGACTTCACTTGAATCTGAAGGCTGACGCTAATTATCAGAACTAGATTCTTGCCTGCTTTCAACGACTTTTCATGCCCTTACGCCTTTCCTCTATATGTATTGTTCGTATATGCATTACTGTACAATATTTGATACAACTTGATATACTCTATTCGACACATTATGGTCTCACAGTGGACCGAGACTTTGGACAATAAGCTGAAATTAACGGTAGCTTTCGTCTTCCGTTCATCGAGGACTTTCGGTTGTCGGCTGTTTTCTCATGCTCGACCTGGACCTTGTTATTGATCCCTGGACTGAGACCAACTCCTACTCCTCGAGTCCACCTTCAAGAACATCCATTATCCGCCTCACCCTCTCTCTCGTGCCTCTATCCCCCATATCCCCTCCGAAACCCGGCACTCCCAATCCCTCGAGTTTCTCCCTGTGTCGAGCAGCTAGTCCATCGATCGAAGGGAGGCAGGTGTTACGGTAGAATTCCTGAAGGGTTGATTGGAGTTTTCTGTCCCATTCCTATGTATCAGTCAAACTCCTGAAATGGCGGAGGTAGACGTACTTTCTTCTTGGTTGGACTTATTGGTGTTCCTGTTATGTTCGCTCTGATTGTCAGTCACTAACTCCCTTCGCCACCGAAGAGACGATAGCCGCTGGAGTGGAGTACGCAGTATGTGACATTGAACGTGGTAGGTAGAGTGAGAAAACCTCAACAGGAAAGGACGTACATCTCCCGATCGGTCCTCGTAGTTTTATCATGCTCTCCCTTGACTTTCTCCATTTTAGCCCATAATCTCCGTTCAAGCGTATCTTGATCAACCTTCATCCTCCTAACCTCGACTTTGAAGCTATCATCCTCTAGTAAATTCGAAATGATAGGTAAAGCTTTCGTGAAACTCAATTCTGATCGAGCAGTGTTTCCGTTCGAACTTTCACCGTGCACTATACTTGATCTACTAGCGGGAGGAAGGGCGGATATTGGTCCGAAAGGTTCTATTAATTGACGTCTTGCTGGTTCCGGTTCAGGTTGAGCAGAGGATTTGCCGAGTGATGAGAGGAGGTCGTTTAGCTGTTTTGATGATGCCCCAGAGTGGTTTTGGACTGTTCTCGGGTTCGAATTGTTGGTAGACTTTGGTTTGGTCGAGTCGGCTGGTGTAGTGGAAGTTGAGGCAGGAGGACCATCTTGAGCTTCTCGGAGTTGAGCTAGCAAGGAGGTGATTGAGCCTTGTTGTCTGTCCTATAGAATCAGCGAACAGGAACAATGCTTCAGCGAATGCGATGGGATCGTACTTGAAAGTTCATCCTTGCGTGTCCAGCTCCATAGTACACTCTTGGCCAAAGATAGAACGGCTTAACAGAGCGATGTACACTGCACAAAAACAGATAGTAGAATGACAATCTCGGCCTCGGGTAATTCTGAAATCACCAACTCCGAAAGATCGACATCGTCATCTCTACCTCAGATCATATCTCTATCTTCCCCACAACATCCCAGGGCGAACAGCAAGATCTTGCTCAGAAGACGACTGAACCCATGTCTGTAGATCGTAAAGGAAAAGCTCCTTCCAATGCGGCTCACCATCTCTCCGCTGGGGCTTTGAGTGGGTTCACATCGGCAATCATCCTGCAGCCACTCGATCTTTTGAAGACCAGGTTACAACAGGATTCACACGAGGTGGTTGGCTTCAAACGGTATGTCACTCAACTAAGTATCTGAACCCTGAAGCTTGGCTTCGCCATGTTGTTCAGTGAATGGACTCGGCTGATAGGTAGACGTAAGATATCGACGACGTTAAAAGAGGTCATTAGGGATGATGGGATACAAGGTTTATGGAGGGGTACAATACCGACTCTGGTCCGGTACGTCCTTCTTTCCCATCCTACGTCGCGCTAGACTAATACTGATATCAAGGAATGTCCCTGGAGTAGCAATCTATTTCTACGCCTTATCAGCGATTCGTACCGAATTATCTTATCTGACTCAATTCCAAACTATATCTAATTTCACCTCATCATCATCACCGGCCAGCAATACCAATGGCAATAGCATCAGTAGTGGAAGCGGGAGTGGATCGGCTCTTGTTAAATTATCAGTACCCGGTAACCTTATAGCTGGGGCTATAGCAAGGACATCTGTTGGGTTTGTGCTTAATCCAATAACAGTCTTGAAAGCTCGTTATGAGGTACGTCAGGCGTACAGGCCGACTTTGACATGTCACTCCGTAGAAGTGCAGGAACAAGAGCTGACTGCCAGAGTAATAGATATACTGAATATCGATCACTATATACCTCGCTCAAAGATTTGGTCCGGACATCTGGAATTAGGGGTTTATTCCAAGGAGTAACGGCTACTGCAGCTAGAGATGCTCCTTATGCGGGCATGTATCTTGTATGCTATGAGAAAGGGAAGGAGGTAGCTTGTAAGTCTGGCACCACATGCCATCGACATCATATGGGAAGCTTGGCTGATGAATAGCTCGTTGGATCTTACCTGAATGGGGTGTTCCCCCTAGTCTGATTTACTCGGGATGTGGTATGTCTTGTCCTTTCTGGTCAATCTAGCAATCTGGATGAAACCTGATGATCAGGAGCGACTGCGGCTACGATGGCAACTTTTGCTACTTCTCCTGCGGATTGTGTCAAGGTGAGTCCCTCGTGGCTGCCCTAGAAGATGAGCTAAGTGATAGACTAGGATGCAAGTTCAGCCGATCGAACACCCTTCTATACGTACAGCGGTCAAGCGGATATATCAAGTGAGTCATCCGCCCGACATCCCTATCTCCTTCCCACAATGATGAACCACGTTGAGTGCTCGTCCAGCTGCTGATCCATAGGACCGGGGAGTAGCAGGTTTCTTTTCAGGCTCATCACTACGTATATCTCGAAAAGCCGCATCAGCAGCAATCGGCTGGACAGTCTACGAAGCTATGCTCGTATTCATCAGAGACCAACGAGCAGATGATACCAGTAGTACTGCTACACCAACATAACATGACAGATAGATACCAATGCATCACACAGCTCTAAAACTGCTTTATCGTCTCTTCCCTTTCTGGTCCAACACCAATGTACTGGATTGGAACACCTAGGAATTCCTCGATGAATTTGATGTAGGCTCGGCAGTTTTCTGGTAGTTCGCTGAAAACCTTGATCTTGGAGATATCGGTTTTCCATCCGGGTAGAGTCTTGTATTGGACTTCGACCTGACCGAGTCTGTCCAAGTCGGCTGTTTTGTCAGCATGTCCCTTTTGTGAGAAGGGGGATGATGACTTGCCTGGGAATCCAGAGATCTCGACACCATCAAGCTTGTATCCGACAGCTACCTTGATTTCCTCAAAGCCGTCCAGGACATCCAACTTGGTCAAGTTCAATTCGGTGTAACCATTGATCATGGTCGAATACCTCATGACAACCAAATCTAGCCATCCACATCGTCTTCTCCTTCCAGTAGTGGTTCCCCACTCGGCACCGACTTCTTGTAGAGTGTTGCCGACCTCTGCAGTGTCTTCTGTTGGGAAAGGTCCACCTCCAACTCGAGTAGTGTAGGCTTTAATGACACCGACGACACGCTTCAAGGCGAATGGAGTGATACCGAGACCGGTCATTACTCCTCCAATGGTGGTCGAGGAAGATGTGACGTAAGGGTATGTTCCGTAGTCGAGATCGAGCATGAGAGCGTTGGCACCCTCGACTAGAACTCGCTTGCCGGATTTGAGAGCCTGATGGATGTAAGTCGGTCCGTCGACAATGTGAGGTCGGAGTCGCTCGGCGAATGCCTACTATTAGCCAAAT
>Ga0265780_10007302_pt1 | contig 13602 bp, 11 predicted proteins | sample P1T30metagenome_FD_192432 | JGI IMG/M metagenome (GOLD analysis project Ga0265780, IMG submission 192432) | Plant litter microbial communities from East Loma Ridge, Irvine, California - P1 T30 | ecosystem: Environmental > Terrestrial > Plant litter > Unclassified | place: USA: California... | reverse complement strand
ACTTCCATTTGCCGCTCTTGTAGCGAGACGGTTTTGCCGGTAAGCGGGCTGGTCAGTTTGACCTGTCCCAGCAACGTCACGTGCTCGTCAAAAAATGCCGGATGCTCGGCCAGATAGGCGGCGACGGTGGCGGAGTCGAGTGGTGCGTTCATGGGGAGCGTTCTTCGTAAGTAGTCTGAACGCAATTTTAACCGAGCCAACACCCCGTCAAGGACACGCTGGCGAAAAAGTCCTGCTTGCCGCCAACATCGTCAAGGTGCTCAGGCTGAATGCAACAAGGGCGACCCCGGTTGTCCGGAATCGCCCTTGCCTTGTAACGTGGCGACTGGATTAAAACGAGTGGTTCACGCCCAGGTCGTAGTGATTGACCGTCGAGTTGACTGTCGTGGCGCCAACCGCGCCTTTTTTGCGCGATGCATCGACATACAGATACGTACGTTTCGACAGGCTGTATTCGTAGCCGAGCGACAGTTGCTTGGTGGCTGGCTGGCCATCAGGCGTTTTGCGCCCATAACCTGCCAGCAGCTTGCCCGGGCCCATGATGTAATTCACGCCCAGTACCCATGCCTTGACATCGGAATTGATGGCAAAGGTGTGGTCGCGGTCCTGGTGGCTGTATGTGCCCATCAGTTTGAGTTCCGGAATGGGCAGGTAGGACGCGCCCAGCGTGTACATCTTGGTTTCGACGGCATTGCGCTCGTAGGCCAGCATGGCGCCCAGCGGACCATTGGTGTAGGTGCCATTGAGCGAATACGGATTGGCCGACGCTTGCGAGTTCGCAGGATACTGCGGCGCCAGGGTAGTGCCGCGGCCCACGATGACCGGCCCGTTATTGGCTTCCTTGGTGCCGACCGCGCTGTTGAACTGAAAGCCGTTGAAGTTCGGTGTGTTGTACCACACGGCATTCGACCAGCGGTTGTTCGAATTGCCAGCAATGCTGAGCGGATCCGAGGTATAGCCGGCCACGGCGACGTCGGTATAAAAACCGGCTGGCGATGGCAGGCCGTGGAACGGCTCGAACGCCATGATGGTTTGCTGCAGCGGGCTCAAACCGCGCCCGATGCGCACCATGCCGAAATCGCCTTGCAGGCCGACGCGCGACTCGCCCTGGAACAAGGGCCGCTGGGCGCCGTTCCCGCCAACTTCGACGGTGCCGGTATCCGGCTCGTAACGGATTTCGAGCTGGAAGATCGCTTTGAGGCCATTCCCCAGTTCTTCGCTCCCTTTGAACCCCAGCGTGTTGGCCGCGCGCTTGCCGATGTTGAGCGTCTGGTCGCTGCGTTTGATCAGCCCAGCATCGATGGTGCCGTAGATCTGGACATTCGACTGAGCCTGCGCCATACCTGCGCACGTGCCTAGCAGGGCGATTGCCAAAAGTGATTTTTTCATTGATCAGGTCCTTAAAAGGATCAGAAATCCTGGGAGCGCCGCTTCCTTGGTGTGCGCTCGGATAAGTGAACAGTAATTGCTAGCTGCTTCAGGATGATCGCGTTGGTGAATTATGGAGGGGGACCTTGGTGGAAAGCCAATGATTCCCCGGCGGCTGTTGTATTTGCGTGACTTAGTCGGATAACTGCACCGTTCTAGTGCCTCTTGGAAACTTGAAGCACAGCGAAGATTGCCACAGAGTATTAGTCACCACCTTTGCGCCGCATCAAAGGATGGCAGGTTCGTCATTTTGCGCACCATCTGATGGCTTAGACTTGCCACGTCGGTGCGTACCATACAGCGCACTGGTCGAATCGTTGTTTATTGGCAACCAGTGCTGCCTCACTGTATGTTCCCTAATTGATCTGACAATCCATCATGGCCAATCGAGAAGAGCTCGCGATCATTCGCGGTGCACGTGCAGGCAACGCCGCTTCGCAGCTGGCGCTGGGCGAGCGCTATTTGTTCGGCAGTACCGGCTTGCCGCGCAGCCTGCCAACGGCACTGCACTGGCTGGACCGCGCCGCGCGCCAGGATTGCGCTACCGCGTGGGAACTCATCGGCAACCACGTTCCCCTGGAGCTGGCGCGCCAGAGTCCGGGGCCGGTGCTGCAATGGTACGAGCGCGCCTGGCGCGCCGGCGTGGCACGCGCCGGGCTGGTCTACGCGCAGCTGGCGCTCGGGCCGCGCTGCCCGGCGGCGCCCGCGGACGCCGATGCCGGCGCCATCACCCAGGCGCTGGAAGCGGCGGCGCAGGCTGGTTTCCCGGAAGCGCAATGGCTGCTGGCCCAGCGCCAGGAACATGCTGCGCGTTCACCCAAGCCGGGCGACGCACCGCGCAGTCAGCGCCTCGGCGCCCTGGATGGCGGCGACGGTCCCTGGCTGCAGCGCGCAGCCGATGGCGGCGTCGCCGAAGCCCGCTTCGCGCTGCTGGAGCAGGCCTGGAACGCACAGCAATGGCCCTTGTACCTGGCGCGCGGCTTGCCGCTCGTGCGCGCATTGCTGGAAACTGCGCACCGGCTCGGGCGTTCGGCGCCGCGCCTGGCGCCAGCCGAAGTAACCACCGTGTCGCGCTGCGCGCGGCTGCTCACCGAAGGCGTCCCCTGCGATGCGCGCGGCTGCACCGGCCCCGACGAAATACACCGTTTGTGGGAACTGGGTGCTGCCGAGCAGGACGCGCATGCCCAGCTCGCACTTGGCTTGTGGTGGGCGCGCATGAATGTCGATGGTCGCCGCGACGATACGCTGGCTGGCGCCGCCAATTTCAAGAAAGCCATTCGCTGGCTGGAACAAGCTGGCGAACAAGGTTTGTCGCAAGCCTGGTTTGCCTTGTCGCGCGTTTACATGAAGCCTGAATTTTCCCAGCGCAATATCGCGGATGCCCAGGTGTTTCTCGAGCGTGCCGCTGTGATGGGATACCGCGAAGCGCAACTCGAGTGCGGCAACCTGGCGTGGCGCGCGCGCCGCGACCACGCCGGCAATGACGTGCTGGCGGTGTTCTGGCTACAAAAAGCCGCGGCACAGGATTGTCCGCAAGCCGCCGCCATGCTCGACAAGATCGCGCCGCACTGCGACGGCTTGCTGTACACCGAAACCGGTGCGCTGGGCGAGCAACGGGACCTGTCCGCGGTGCAGCCGTTGCTGGCGGCGCGGCTGGCGCTGGCAGCGCTGTTCCAGCTGACGCGCGCCGAAGCGCTGCTGCTGGACATCAAGGCGGCCGACCGCGGCCACTGCCTGGTCGTCGATATTCGCGCCAGCTACGGCCGCAGCAAGCGCCGGCTGGTGCAGATCAACGCCATGCAGCGCCAGCGTTTCGACCAGATTCTGAGCGTGTTTGGCGATGTGGATACTGGGCCCAACGGTCCCGAAGGAAATTATCGCCAGCGCCTCTATCGCCTCCGCACGTCGCTGCCGGCGGACGGGCAGAGTTTCGACATGGCAGCGTAGGATCAAACAAAAGTGGAAACCTACTTTTGTTTGAAATGGTTAAAAATCACTGGCGGAGCCAGATGATTTTTAAGTGACAAAGGCGACGTAAAAGCGGTGACGCGTCGGTCCCGTCATTTTTCAGACTAAAGCGTGATCTCGCCTTCGAAGACGGTCACGGCGGGTCCGCTCAGGTGGACGGGATGGGAGGGGCCGTTCCAGGCGATGGTGAGGTTGCCGCCGGGGGCGGCGACGCGGACCGGGGAGTCGAGCAGGCCGCGGCGGATGCCGGCGACGACTGCCGCGCAGGCGCCGGTGCCGCACGCGAGGGTTTCTCCGGCGCCGCGCTCGAACACACGCAGCTTGATCTGCTGGCGGTTCACGATTTGCATGAAGCCGGCATTCACCCGGCGCGGGAAACGCGGGTGGTGTTCGATCAGCGCACCCGTGGCTTCTACCGGCGCCCCATCGACATCGTCAACTACCTGCACCGCGTGCGGGTTGCCCATTGAGACCACTGAAAACAGCACCTCCGCGTCACCGATCTGTAGCGGCCACAGCACGTCGGCGCCCTGCGCGACACCGGTCAAACCGGTGGCGTCAAACGGCACGGCGGCAGGCTCGAGCACGGCCTCGCCCATGTCGACCGTCACGCTGCCATCGCTTTCCAGGCGCGGCGCGATGATGCCGGACATGGTTTGCACGCGGATGGTGTCAGCGCTGCTGAGGCCGCGGTCGCGGACGAAACGGGCAAAGGCGCGGGCGCCGTTGCCGCACTGCTCGACCTCGCCGCCGTCGTTGTTATAGATGCGGTAGCGGAAATCGACGCCCGCCACGGTGGGCTGCTCCACCACAAGGATCTGGTCGGCCCCAATGCCGAACCGGCGGTCGGCCAGGCGCTGCCATTGCTGCGGCGTGAATTCGGCCGGCGTTTGGGTCGCGTCGATGACAATGAAATCGTTGCCCGCGCCATGCATTTTGGTGAATTTGAGTTGCATATCGGTTTCTTCAGAAAGTGGCAGGCAGCTTACAACCCATCGTACAACGACGGCTCACCCTGTGGGCGCGTCTTGAAGCGTTTATGGGTCCACAGGTACTCGGCCGGCGTTTCGCGGACGCGGTCTTCAATGAACGCGTTCATCCGCCGGGCGGCTTCCACCATGTCGGTGCCAGGGAAATCTTCCAGCGGTGGGTAGAACTTGACCTTGTAACCTTTGTAATCGGGCAGGAATGTGGCGACGACCGGAATCACTTTGGCGCCGGTGGCGGCGGCAATGCGTCCCATGGCGGTCAGCGTGGCTGCTTCCACGCCAAAGAACGGCACGAACGCCGCATCCTTTTCACCGAAATCCATGTCCGGCAGCATGAAGTAGGGGATGCCCTCGCGCAGCGCGCGCAGGATCGGCTTGATGCCTTGTTCGCGCGTGAACAGCCGCACCGGACCGTAACGTTCGCGCCCATAGCGCATCATGTCGTCAAAGGGCTTGCTCTTCTGTTGCGCATACACGGTCGACAGTGGCATCACGCGCGCCGCCACACCGCCCACATCGAGGCAGACGAAGTGCGGGCAAAACAGGATGGTGGGGCCGTCTTTCATCAGGGCTACCGGCACTTCGCCGTCGATTTGAATGAGGTCGTGCATGCGCGGAATCGGCAGCCACCAGATCAGCGCGCGTTCGATGATGCTGCGCGAATACGCTCGGAAGTGGCGGCGCACCAGGTCCACGCGCTCCGCTTCCGACAACTCCGGCATGCATAGGCGCAGGTTGATCAGCGCAATCTTGCGCCGTTTCGGAATCGCGTAAAACATCAGGCTGCCAATGGCATCGCCGATGCGTCCCAAAACGGGCAGTGGTAAAAAGTGCGCGAGCCACAGGAAGAACAGCAGGACCCTCACGCTGCAGCTCCCGCGTCGATCGCCTCCGGCGGCGGTGCACCCTGCGGTCTCTTGTAGCGGTTGTAGCTCCAGAAATATTGTGCCGGGCAGCTGGCAATCAGCTGTTCCATCGCGCGATTGATCGCCTTGGCCTGCTCGGCGGCTGTGCCTTCGAGCGATCCCGCGAACGGCACGAAGCGCACCACGAAGCCACGGCCTTTGGGCAAGCGCTCGGCATAGACCAGGATGACCTCGGCTTTGGCCATCTGCGCGAGTTTCGCGGGCAGCGTCATCGTGTAGGCGTTGCGGCCGAAAAATGGCGCCCACACGCCTTCGCCTTCCTGCGGCACCTGGTCAGGCAGCACCCCGATCGGCTCGCCGCGCCGCAAGGTTTTGGCCAGGATGCGCACACCCGCCATGTTTGCTGGCGCCAGATGCAGGTTGTGACGGGCACGCGCGCCTTCCACCAGCGGTTTCAGGGCAGCCTGGCGTGGTGGACGGTACATGACGGTGAGGGGCGTCTGCAGGGCAATTTGCTGGGCCGTCATTTCGAAGCAGCCCAGGTGCGGCGTCAGGAAGACGATGCCGCGGCCGGCATCCAGCGCAGCTTGTACGTGTTGCCAATTTTCAACAGTAGCGTGGCGCGCAACGCGCTCCGGTTTGGCGCACCAGACAAACGCCAGTTCGACAATGGCCTTGCCGGCCTCGGCAATAGCGGCATGCAGGTGTTGTTCAAAGCCGGCATTGGCCAGGTTGGCTTTCAGGCGTTTGCGGTGCGACGGCGACAAGGCATACACCAGCCAGCCGAGTCCGGCGCCTAGCGCGTGCAGTTGGCGCAGTGAAAAAAATGAGAGAAAGCGAAACAAAAAAACTAACATAAAACAAATCTGCCTGTGACCTGAGTTCATGAACAGGCGTGTTGCCCGCGCAAAATTTCGTAAGGAGCGTAAAATACCACCGAATGCAGGATCCGCCGAGTTAATAGACAACTTGCGAAGCGGAATATAAATGTCGCTAAAGCGTCGCAGGGCAATGGTACTGCGACAGATTTTTTGAACAGTCACAGGAGCCCAGATGTCCAACGATTACCTCTTCACTTCCGAATCCGTCTCGGAAGGCCATCCCGATAAAGTCGCCGATCAGATTTCCGACGCGATCCTCGACGCCATCCTCGAGCAGGATCCACGCGCACGCGTTGCTGCCGAAACCTTGTGCAATACGGGCCTCGTGGTCCTGGCCGGTGAAATCACCACCTTCGCCAACGTCGATTACATTCAGGTTGCGCGCGAAACCATCCGCCGCATCGGTTACGACAATACCGACTTCGGCATCGACTACAAAGGCTGCGCGGTCATGGTCTGCTATGACAAGCAGTCGCCGGACATTGCCCAGGGCGTGGACGAAGGCGCCGGACTCGACCTCGACCAGGGCGCAGGCGACCAGGGCCTGATGTTCGGCTACGCCTGCGACGAAACCGCTGAACTGATGCCTGCCGCGATCCACTACGCGCACCGGCTGGTCGAGCGCCAGTCGCAGCTGCGCAAGGATGGCCGCCTGCCGTGGCTGCGTCCGGACGCGAAATCGCAAGTCACGCTGCGCTACGTGAATGGCCGTCCGGTCGCGGTCGACACGGTCGTGCTGTCGACCCAGCACGCGCCGGAAGTGAGCCATGCGCAGATCGAAGAAGCGGTCATCGAAGAAATCATCAAGCAGGTGCTGCCGCGCGAATGGCTGACCGACACCAAATACCTGGTCAACCCGACCGGCCGTTTCGTCATCGGCGGCCCGCAGGGCGATTGCGGCCTGACCGGTCGCAAGATCATTGTCGATACCTACGGCGGCGCATCGCCACACGGCGGCGGCGCGTTCTCGGGCAAGGACCCAACCAAGGTCGACCGTTCGGCTGCCTACGCGGCCCGTTACGTGGCCAAGAACGTGGTGGCTGCGGGCCTGGCGCGCCAGTGCCAGGTGCAGGTCAGCTACGCCATCGGCGTGGCGCGTCCGATCAACATCACGGTCTACACCGAAGGCACGGGCGTGATTCCTGACGACCAGATCGCCAAGCTGGTGATGGATCACTTCGACCTGCGTCCAAAAGGCATCGTGCAGATGCTCGACCTGCTGCGCCCGATCTACGCGAAAACCGCTGCCTACGGCCACTTCGGCCGGGAAGAGCCGGAATTCACGTGGGAGCGCACGGACAAAGCCGCGATCCTGCGTGACGCGGCTGGCCTGAAGTAAGCTTTCTTGCAAGCAGACTGAAACCGGCGTGCGTCTTCGTGGCGGCGCCGGTTTTTTTATGTGGAGTCCCGATGACCGTCCTGAAATCGCAAGCAAGGGTGCTGGCTTGCATGGCTGGCTTGAGCGTGGCGGCGGTGGCGTATGCCGTTCCCGGCGACCCTGCGCCAAAGCCTTACCCGAATACCGCCAGTTTCGGCCGCGATGTCGATCCCGGCACGCCCTGGTTCGACGAATGCCTCCGGGTGGAAAAAGTCGCCCCGCCACCGATGCCTGCGCTGCCAGCCTCCTGCAAAGCCTACGATTATTACGACAACGTCGACCTGGCGACAGTCAGCAACGCCACCTGGGGCGGTGTACGCGCCTGTGCTGCGGCCGCCAACGACAATGATGTGCTGGCGATGCTGCATGCAAACGGCCAGGGCGTGCCGCGCAATCTCGACCTTGCCACCCACTACGCGTGCCGCGCTGGTGGCGCTTACATGGAAGTCCAGTCTCGCATCGAACATTTGCAGGAATTGCGGAAAAGTCCGTCGCGCAAGCTGTATGACCAGTGCGACGACGCCACCAGCGGCTACATGATGAGCTATTGCGCTGGCTTTGCGGAGCGCCGTTCAAGCAACGTCAGCCGCGATTGGTTCGGCCGCCTGCGCCGCGATTTGCCGAAGCAGCAGCGCGAAGCATTCGACCAGCTGGTGGCAACCGGACTGGCATTTGCCGGGGCGCGTCCGGACGAAATGGATAACCACGGCTCGATTGCCGGCGCGCGCGCCACCGGCGCGGAAACGAGCGAAAGGGAACGGCTGCGGGAGCACGTGCGGGCCTTTGAGCAAGGCAACTTCAAGCTGGCGTCGCCGCAACAATTACCCATTGCCGACGCTGACCTGAACCGCCGCTACCGGGCCCTCATGGCCACGCCGTCAAGCGACCGGGCGCATCCGGACAACATCGCAGGCGAGACCGTCACCAAGGCCGACGTACGCATGGCCCAGCGCTTGTGGCTGAAGTACCGCGACGCCTGGGTGCGCTTCGCCGCGCTGCGCTATCCGGCCGTGTCCGCCGACGCGCTGAAAGCCTCGCTGACTCAATGGCGTACCCAGCAGCTCAACGAGATCGGGCCGGGCCGTTGAACTGCATATCCGACAACATTTTGCTAAGCTGGCGCCTGGGCTAACTCAGGCAGGCGAAAACAGGTGAAGCGAACGTCGATGGCAATGGTGGCCGCTGGTCTGGTCGCTGCAGGGACCGGCTTGTATTTTTCAGGATGGATTACCAGCACCGCGCCGGTAGCAAAACCCGGCCACGTGGCCGTGCTGCGCCGCGCCGACGCGCCCACGAAAATCGATTGGCAGGCAAGATTGTCAACCCTGGCTGGCGCCGGGATTGCAGGCGTGACCGACGGCGCCGCCGCAGCCAGCCGCTTCAGCGATCCGTTCGGCATCGCGATCGACCCGGCCGGCAATGTGTTCATCGCCGATGGCGGTGACAGCAACCGCATCCGCAAAATCACGCCGGAAGGTATGGTGTCGACGTTTGCCGGCGGGCGCGAAGGTTTTGCCGATGGCGTTGGTCCCGCTTCCGCCTTTAACACACCGTCGGCGCTGGCCTTCGACCGGCACGGCAACCTGTACGTGGCCGACACCGGCAACCACGCCATTCGCAAGATCACACCCGCCGGCATCGTCAGCACCATTGCAGGCAACGGTCATGCGGGTTATCTGGACGGCCTTGGCAAGGCAGCGCAATTCAACGGGCCGGTGGGCCTCGCGGTGGACAAGGCCGGCAATGTGTTCGTCGCCGACACGTATAACGACCGCATCCGCCGCATCGCACCCAACGGCGCCGTCACTACGGTCGCCGGCAGCGGCCATCCCGGCGACGACGATGGCGCCGCGCACACGGCGGGATTCGATACGCCCAGCGGCATCGCGGTGGCGCCGGATGGCACGCTGTATGTGGCCGACACCGGCAACGATGCAGTGCGCGCGATTTCACCTGGCGGACTGGTGTCGACGCTGGCCAAGCCACCGGAAGGCGAACGCCGCGCCATCCTGCATCGCCCGGTCGCCATCGCGCTGACCCATGACGGCTTCCTGTACGCCAGTGGAGCCGGCGGGCGCATCCTGCAGTTTTCCAGGGATGGCAACTACCGCGCCCTCGACGATATCGATGCCACTGGGGACGAACGCGCGCTGCGCCTGTTTGCCCCGCGCGGCATCGTGGTGGAACCGGACGGCAGCCTGCTGGTGACTGACGCCCAGGCGCTGCGCGTGCAGCGCTTGTTCGCGCCAGGCAATGGCGCACTGGCGCCACGCGTGCGCGCCACCGTGCAGCCTGCCATCAAGGGGCCGATGCCGTGGCCGGTCGCGCCGCAATTCGGCATCCATGAAGTAGTGGGGCTGATGGGTGAAGTGCGCGGCAGCTACGACGGCGAATCGCGCGACCACTTTCACGCCGGCCTCGATGTGCGTGCCGACATCGGCGCCACGGTGCTGGCCGTGACCGCCGCGAAGGTCACCGATCCCTACGCCAACTGGGGTTTTGGCACGCTGACCGAGGGCTTGCAGATCGGTCCGCTGAACTACGTCCACATGCGCGTCGGCCGCGATACGAACGGCCGCGCGCTCGATCCGCGTTTTATGTTGCTGCTGAACGGGAAGGGCAAACCCGAACGGGTACGGGTCCCGCGCGGCGCCAGGTTTGCCGTCGGTGACGGACTGGGTACCGTCAACGCCATGTCGCACGTCCACATGGAATATTTCCCTGGCGGCCCATTCATGAACCCGATGATGCTGCCGTTCGTCGGCTTGGTCGATACGGTCCCGCCAGACATCAACAGCATCGCCCTGTTCGACAATGCCAGCGGCCAGCGGCTGGTGAAAAAAGTCCACGGCCGGCTGCTGGTGCCACGCGCTGAGGGCGAACTGTCCATCGTGGTCGATGCCTGGGACCAGATGGATGGCAACCTGGCGCGCCGCCGCCTCGGTCTCTACAAGCTCGGCTACCAGCTGCTGCGTGACGACGGCACCCCGCTGCCCGGTTTTGAACAGCCGTTGATCACGCAGACGTACGACCGCCTGCCACGCGAGCGCGAAGCGGTCAAATTGCTGTACGCGGCAAGCAGCGGTATTCCCGCATATGGCAGCAAAGCGACCCATTTTGCGTATGCCGTGAACAACACACTGAAAAATGGCGTGGCGGGAGCGGGCAGCTGGAAAGTCACGGGTCTTGCCCCTGGGAACTACATTTTACGGGTCTACGCCGCCGATTATGGCGGCCTGGCGGCCACCACCGGACGCGACCTGGCCCTGGCAATCGAATAAATCCGTGATAAACTCGCCCATTCCGAGGAGCGCTGCGACGAATTAACTTCGCCAGGCTCGGAATCAACACTGCGCTCACGTACCTTTTTCAACCATTGAAAGGAGGGCGTGATGAACGCCGTTTTCCAAACCCAGCAGCAAACCTCGCAGCAAACTTCGAGCAACGACTACCACATCGCCGACATCTCCCTGGCCGCCTGGGGCGACAAGGAAATCCGCATCGCTGAAACCGAGATGCCGGGCCTGATGATGATCCGCGAAGAATACGCTGCCGCCCAGCCACTGAAGGGCGCGCGTATCACCGGTTCGATCCACATGACCATCCAGACCGCCGTACTGATCCAGACGCTGGAAGCGCTGGGCGCCAAGGTCCGCTGGGCATCGTGCAACATCTACTCGACGCAGGACCACGCCGCCGCTGCCATCGCTGCCGCCGGCACGCCTGTGTTCGCTGTCAAGGGCGAGACGCTGGACGAGTACTGGGATTACACCCACCGCATCTTTGAATGGCCAGCCGACGCATCGGGCCCGGTCTACTCGAACATGATCCTCGACGACGGCGGCGACGCCACGCTGCTGCTGCACCTGGGCAAGCGCGCCGAGACCGACAGCTCGGTGCTGGACAAGCCGGGTTCGGACGAAGAAATCTGCCTGTTCAATTCGATCAAGGCCCACTTGGCTGTCGATCCACAGTGGTACTCGAAGCGCCTGCCGCACATCCTCGGCGTGACCGAAGAGACCACCACCGGCGTGCACCGCTTGTACCAGATGCACAAGGAAGGCAAGCTGTCGTTCCCGGCGATTAACGTCAACGACTCCGTCACCAAGTCGAAGTTCGACAACCTGTATGGCTGCCGCGAATCGCTGGTCGACGGCATCAAGCGCGCCACCGACGTGATGATCGCCGGTAAGGTTGCCGTCATCGCCGGTTACGGTGACGTCGGCAAAGGTTCGGCACAAGCCATGCGCGCGCTGTCGGCGCAGGTGTGGGTGACCGAAATCGATCCGATCTGCGCGCTGCAGGCGGCCATGGAAGGCTACCGCGTCGTGACGATGGATTACGCTGCCGAACACGGCGACATTTTTGTCACCTGCACCGGCAACTATCACATCCTGACCGAGCAGCATATGCTGGCGATGAAGGACCAGGCCATCGTCTGCAACATCGGTCACTTCGACAACGAAATCGACATCGCTTCGATCAAGAAATACCAGTGGGAAAACATCAAGCCACAGGTCGACCACGTCATTTTTCCGAGCGGCAAGCGCATCATCCTGCTGGCGGAAGGCCGCCTGGTGAACCTCGGTTGCGGCACCGGCCACCCATCGTATGTGATGAGCTCGTCGTTTGCGAACCAGGTCATCGCCCAGATCGAGCTGTTTGCCAACACGGCCAACTACCCGGTCGGCGTGTATGTCCTGCCGAAGCACCTGGACGAAAAAGTCGCGCGCCTGCAACTCAAAAAGCTGAACGCGCAACTGACCGAACTGACGGAAGAACAAGCCGCCTACATTTCGGTCAGCAAGGAAGGTCCATACAAGCCTGACCACTACCGCTACTAATCAGCAGCAAGGCACGCACGCTGCGTGCCTTTTTTTTGAACATTTTTTCGACATCACCACGAGAGACCCCATGCGCCTGATCCTGACCTGGCTGATTAATGCCGTTGCCCTGATGGCCCTGCCGTACCTGATGCATTCCGTTACTGTCACCAACCTGGGCGCCGCGCTGGTTGCCGCGCTTGTGCTGGCGCTGGTCAACACGCTGATCCGCCCCGTGCTGGTCCTGCTGACCTTGCCTGTAACGCTGCTGTCGATGGGCCTGTTCATCCTGGTCATCAATGCCTTCCTGTTCTGGCTGGTATCGACGCTGGTCTCCGGTTTCCAGGTGGCTGGTTTCTGGTCCGCCTTCCTGGCTGCCATTTTGTACAGCATTATCTCGTGGGCCCTGTCGACCTTACTTCTGCGAAAAGATGGAAACACCTAATTTCAGCATCGAGTTTTATCCGCCCAAGACGCCGGAAGGCGTCGACAAGCTGCGTATTGCGCGCGCCAAACTGGCGCAGCTGAAGCCGACCTATTTTTCAGTCACGTTTGGCGCGGGCGGCACCACCCAGCAGGGCACGCTGGACACCGTCCTGGAAATCCAGTCGGAAGGCCACGCGGCCGCGCCGCACCTGTCGTGTGTGGGTGGTACGCGCGCCTCGATCCGCGCCATCCTGCAGGATTTCAAACAGCAGGGTATCCGGCGCCTCGTTGCATTGCGTGGTGACCTTCCAAGCGGCTACGGCGGCGCCGGCGAACTGCGCTATGCCAACGAACTGGTGGAATTCATCCGCGCCGAGACGGGCGACTGGTTCCATATCGAAGTGGCGGCGTATCCCGAAGTGCATCCGCAGGCCAGGTCCCCGCAGGACGATTTGCAGAACTTCGCCCGCAAGGTGCAGTCCGGCGCGAACGCCGCCATCACCCAGTATTTTTACAATGCCGACGCGTATTTCCAGTTCGTCGACGCGGCGCGCAAGCTGGGTGTCGATGTGCCGATCGTGGCGGGGATCATGCCGATCACGAACTACACGCAGTTGCTGCGTTTCTCGGACATGTGCGGCGCGGAGATTCCACGCTGGGTGCGGTTGAAACTGGCCAGCTTCGGCGACGACACGGCGTCGATCAAGGCGTTCGGGGTAGATGTTGTAACCGGATTATGCGAACGCTTGCTGGCAGGTGGTGCACCCGGGCTGCATTTTTACAGCATGAACCAGGCGGTACCGACGACGGCGGTGTGGGAGCGGTTGGTTGCGCGGTGATATA